>JAEEGL016338874.1_pt1 | contig 101614 bp, 76 predicted proteins | sample 9134231 | NCBI WGS metagenome assembly JAEEGL01 (sample SAMN16246548, study PRJNA631951) | gut metagenome | biome: gut microbiome; feature: rumen; material: fiber-attached | host: Bos | place: Iran: Karaj | collected 2018-10 | reverse complement strand
GTGATTATTCCGACGGTTACGCCGGCACTTTCACACTTAAGGACAACACCTTTATCAGCACTTCGGAAGCTGATGATGAAGGTGTCATCGTGAACAGAGGCGGTTCAGACGGTACCGCTCACATCAATGTTGAGAGCGGCATCTATACCGGCCATCTCAAAGTCCTGAGTGGAAAGGAGGGAATGCTTGCCATCTCCGGCGGATACTTCTCAGAGGAGTTCCCACAGAGTTACATCGCCGCAGACCTTGTCGCCCAAGATAAAATCTGTGTGCCAGCAACAGACAAGGAAGGATACTTCACCGTTGGCGACCCACACTACGTGGCACAAATCGGTGATGTCAAGTATGTGAGTTTGGCTGCTGCTGTAGAAGATGCACAAGCCAATGATGTGATTACAATGATTGATAATGACAATGTGTCGTTGACAACAGCTGGTTCTGAAGTTACTATTGACAAGCCTTTGACGATTACTGGTGCTGTTGATGAAAACGGCAAGCCTAAGTTCACCATTTTTGGTAGCACAAACGGTGGACTCAACAATAATTCTTTCAACGACTTGTTCCTTTCCTGTTCAACAGGAACAGTGACTGTATCCAATATCAAGTTCGATGGCTTTGGCAATGAGGTATCATCTGTTATGGGTCATTCGCCAGTCTTCATTGCTAGTAGGAATCAGAATGCTGTTATTGAAAACGTTTATATTTGTAACCTGAATTGCGAGGGTATTCACATCAATGGTGGTACTTTCACAATTAATAATTGTAACATTGATTGCAGCAAGACCACAAATGGCATCTTTACCAAGGGTATATGTGTTGTTAATGACGCACAAGGGTCTATTGAAAACACAACGATTACCGGTGTTGACTGTGAAGATCCCAATGACACATCTGCTGCCATTGAATTGCAAGGAAGTGGAGACATTGCTATAAGCGGTTGTACCATTCAGTCAAACACCATTGGTATCGCCACTGCTCCAGTTCAAGATTTGACTGCAGGAACTTCTCAAGTAACAATTAGTAATTGTACGGTGGAAAGCCAGAACATTGCTGTCTTCAGTGATGGCGATAAGGGCGCATTGACATCTATCTCAAGCGGTAATTATTACGGTTTGCTGATGGCAGGCGACAATGACGAGGGCTTCTCCATCTCAGGTGGCATATTCAGTGATGAGCCGGAACAGGCTTATTGCGCTGAAGGCTATGCCACGACAGCCAACACCGATGCAGCTACGAAAGATGTTTATCCTTATACCGTAATCCCAATCCCTTCTTCCTCACTCATCGTCTTCCACGACTCCGGTAACTACGAGGAAGCCTTCGAGGTACCGATGGTCACCAGGATGGCTGGAGCTGATATATATTATAAGGTGAATAGCGGTGACGCACAGAAGTACACTGGTCCTGTCAGCATCAGCGAAGACACCGATTTGGAGGCTTGGCTGCAGATTGGTGATACGAAGATTGGCGAGTCCGTCATCAGAAACTACGCCATCGTCGAGAAACCTGCCGGCCCGGCCATAGAAGACGGTTACTATTATGTGATGAACAATGGCAGTGGCAAGTATGTGAACGTGGCAGGTCGCAAGACCGTCACCTTCAAGACCAAGGCTGATGCCGAGAAGGCCGCTGGTGCCGTGATCAGGGTGAAGGCTGCTGAAGGCGGCGCTGTCGAGGTGCTCCGCTCGCAAGCCATCGACCTGCCCGGCTACGCCACGCGTGCTATGAACTACGTGCCCGAAATGGTGCATCTGGTGGTCAGCAAGCTCCACGCCGACGGCGGTGGCAACATCCTCGGCGCGAACGGACTGGATGCCATCATGAATAAGTTCAAAGAGTCGTTCGACTACAACCTCTACCTTGAGGAGTACAACAGAGGCTTACGCATCTACGGACGCACGCCGAGTATGAAGCCCGTCGTGGACTTCTACGCCGAGAACAAGGACAATGTCGATGCCAAGTTGCCCGAACTGGAAACCTTCATCAACAACGCCATCGAAAAATTGTTGAAGAAGCTGCAAAACCATGGTGCCAGCATCCTCCAGCCCTTCAGCGTGGAAGCCGTTTGGGAGGCCATGGGTGGCACACTGACCAAGCCTGAGGATGCCGAATCGACAGCACGCTTCTATGAGGAAGTGCTCGCCAGCGAGAACAACGTTTGGCAGTTCGCCTATCAGACAGCCATGATGTACTATGAGCCGCTGATGGACAAGATAGAGAATGGTTCCTCAGGTTCATATCAGGATTTTATTGATCAATTGGGCGACTATAAGAAGTACCTCGACAAACTGCCACAGGTGCACCCGAACTTCAAGTACTACATCGTTGCCGACGGCAACAAGGTGGACTTCATCAGCGAAGGCAACCCCGAAAGCAATGGTGATGCCGCCACCTGGACACTGGAAGCGCGTGACAAATTCACCGTGGAGTTCGACGAAAACGACAAGTTGGTGGATGGTCTCGGTACCAAGTACTACACCACCCTCTACACCGACTTCGCATACACTATGCCAGAGAAAGCCAAGGCTTACGCCGTGACAAGTTACAACAGCAAAGACATCGCCGACCTGGAGGAACTCACCGATGTGATTCCAGCACAGACCCCGGTGCTGCTGATGACTCAAGAGGAAAGTCTGGAGGCTACTTTGACACTCTCCACTGCTGCAGGCACCGCTCCCACCACCAACCTGCTGAAAGGTGCCGACTGGATCATCAATGAATATCAGTTGAAGACCGCACAGTTGCAAACTCTGTTCGACATCGTCAAGGGTATTTTGGGTGAGGACTCCGAGTTCTATCAAGAAAACGTTGCCAAATACGAGCACCTGATGCTCAAGAATGCAGGTTTGGTGAACAACAAATACTTCTTCGGTCTTTCAAGTGATGACCTGAAGGATGTGGAGAACTTCCGCGTGCTTGGCATGGGATATGAAAATAAACTTGGATTCCACGATGTCTGGACTAAACTGGAGGCCAACAAGGCATTCCTCATCGAGGAGCCTGAATCGGTGTTCATCCCACTCTGGCCTGATATCAACTGCGATGGTTACATTAATGTTGCCGACGTGACAGCACTTATTGCCATTGTCTTGGATGATGACGTGTATGCTCCTGATTGGATCTATCCTTACTATAATCATAGTGTAGCTGATGTCAACCAAGATGGTCTCATCAACGTCACTGATGTCACAACACTTATAAGTATCGTCCAGGAAATGGAAGAAGGAGAATAATAACTCTTTGATATGATATTTCAGATGAAACGTTTTGTGATTATAATACTCGTAGCCCTGGGCTGGCTGCCAATGGCAGCCCAGCTTCAGGGGACTGGTTATTATCGTGTCGCCAATAAGTTGTTGGATGAAAATAATGATACGCTTTTCATCAGCTTTGCCAATGACAAATTCAGCTATCAATTCCTGTTTGGTGGCAGCAGTGACACCTATTTCAACAAGAGCCCGCAAGTTTGTGGAGGATTGTCGAATTTGAAGGATCATACAAATACGGTGAAGCCTGTGGTAGTGAACGGAGCAGGAGCTTTCCTGAAAAACGACATCCATTTGGTAAATGACAAGGATTGTATCGACCCCTCAACAATTATATATCTCCAAAAAGGAAGCGGTTCTAAATATAATATCATTGGGCAAGGAACCAGCCTTTTGACATTGACTACAGGTGTGTATGAAGCAAGTGTAAGGCTTATTTTTAAAGAAATTTATGCAACAATAAGCACCTCTTCTGCAACAATAAGCTCCTCTTCTCCTTATACAGTCTCTGTGGATATCAATGTGAACGATGTTGAGAATATCAAATACAATTCTTTAGCGTTTGCCTTAGGTAAAAGCGCCTTTATAAGTATGGCGAAATTAGGTTCTCAATATTTTACGAACGATGATGGCGTATTCACGATCAATTCATCATCTTCCAATAATAATGCGAAATGGGAAATCAAGAAGGTGACTCGCTTCAATGTCAAGCCTACCTTGGAGTATAAAGGGAAATACTACACCACGCTGTATGTGCCCTTCGCCTATACAATTGCACAAGGCAGTGATGTATGCGCAGCGTATGTCATCACGGGCATCAATGACGATGGGACATTGGAAAAGAGCGTCATCGCCTCGACCTCTAATGGAGAAGTGCCGGCAGGAACACCTGTCGTTCTGGAGTGCTCGTCGAATGACGTTACGAAATGTTATCTGAATCTGAAAACCACGGAGGCACCGCTTTATACCGCACCGAATACTGCCAACGACGTACAGTATTGTCCCGCCGCGTCAAGTGCCACAAACTACTCGGGTAATCTGCTGAAGGGTACTTATTACCAGAATGAGGACGAGCCCTACAGTTATCAATACAGTAGAGACGGCTCTGTCTCTAATAGTACAATTGACCTGCATAACACAACGGCATACGATGAAAACAGTATGTATGTCTTGGGCGTTGGATCCTACCCCGCACGCCTTGGGTTCTTCAAGAACACGAATACCATTATGAAAGGTAACAAGGTGTGGCTGGACATCTCTGGCAGCAACGCCAATGCGAATTACACTTTCGACACCGACGAACCTAATCAGAAAGGAGTGACGAATGAATAAATTTACTTATAGTCTGCTATCCCTGCTGTTTTTTCTCCCTTTGGGCGTCTCGGCACAGGAGAACATCACCATCATCGTGAATGATGTGACCAAAACTGTGACTGGCACGATTATCACTGTCTCCAACACCGAGGAGTATATCGACACCGAAACCAATCTCTATCAGGTGACAGGCAAGAACACCTTCATGCTTGGTGATGTCGTCAAGAACAACATCATCAACGTCACTGATGTGACGACGTTAGTGGGATTGGCTTTGGATGGAACTTACCTCAAGGTGGCCGATGTGGATGAAAACAATATGGTCAACGTTACAGATGTCACGATCGAGGTGGCAACTGCCCTTGATGAGGGAAGGGGAAAAGAAGTGGTGGAAAGCTATGAAGCTGAAGATATCACCAACGTGTGGATCATGAACAAGACAGCCACCGCTGTTGACCAACATTAACTCAATTATCTTGAATTTAAATTTATAACAAATATATCAATGAACATGAAAAGATTTTTATTTTCCTTATTGGCCTTCCTTGCTATAGGAAGTGGCATTCAGGCACAAACCATGCTGGATGTGATCTATGTGGATGATGTGGAAATCACCCCGGGGGGTGAGGTTAACATCGACTTCAAATTCAATGCTACCAACGAACCAGAAAATCATGTGAAAGGCGTGCAGTTCGAACTTGTTATCCCAGAGGGTTTCACACTCAAGAGTGAAGAAGATGAATGGGGGGATGCTGAAATCCTGGTTTCAAATATTCAGAATGCTGCATTTTCTGTTTCACCAAGGGTGATAAATGATCAAAAAGTTCGATTCCTTATGGTTTCGCAGTCCAGTAAAAAGGCGTACTTCAAAGATGGAACCTTGTTCTCTGTGACACTTGTTGCTGACCCAAATGTTTCCGTCAAACCCTATCCTGCATATCTTAATGGTTATGGACAGGTTTCCTACATTCAGATGTCTGGAGCAAGTCCCGAGGGTGATGTCACCTATTTCCAGGATCCCATCACTTTCTATATTAAGATGGCTATTGAGTTGAGCGAGGAGACGAGCTATGCTGAGGGATTCCCCAACTGTACCAATGCCAAGGTGATCATGAACAAGCGCACGTTGAAGGCTGACACCTGGAACACCATCTGCTTACCATTCGACATGGATGAAGATGCCATAAAAGCTGCCTTCGGCGCGACCAACAAGGTCACCATCGCCACCTTGACGGGTAGTGAGACAGGGAAGGTAGACGGCAAGGTACAATCCATTATCATCAAGTTCGACACCAAATCAACAACTACAATCTCTGCCAACACACCATACTTGATTAAGTTGAGTGAGGCCGTTGATGAGTTTGCTGTGGAGGGCGTGAGCTTTAGCGATGGAATAGAAGCTTCCTCAGTGACTGTTGGCGACTGCACATTCCATGGCAACTATGATGTCATCAAGAAATTGGGCGAAGGAACACCTGCACTGTTCATCTCAGGCAACAAGTTCTACTATGCACAAGGCAATTCGAAGTTGAAGTCGTTCCGTGGCTACTTCACCCACACCGACCTTCCCGAGTATATCCGAAATCAATCGGCAGGTGCCAACATCAGCATATTCGTGGATGATGAACCTACGGGTATCAGGAACATTGTAACTAATCCAGGTGGTGAGAATGTGTATGACATCTCTGGCCGCAAGGTGAACAAAGACAACAAGCAGAAGGGTGTCTATATCGTAAACGGCAAAAAAGAGACTGTTCATTAAATTGTAACATAAATAAACGAAACAATGAAAAATACATATATCAAGCCTGAGACAGAAATCAATGCCCCTACTCTCCAAGCAGCCATCTTGGTCCTTAGTGGCCAAAATGAAAATAACGAAAACATCATTGGTGATGGTGGAAATGGTGATGATATGGAAGGTGATGCTAACAGGTATTCACTATGGGAAGAAGAAGAATCATATTAACCATCCTATTTGACATGAAAAAGCAGCCGCGCTTCTCGTGAGTGCGGCTGCTTTGTGGTAAGTGCTGTCATTTTTTTCTTGATGGTTGCCTCGGTATCTATGGCTTCAGGTGGGCACAAGAAAAAATGGGAGCTCAATCCTTTCATTTCTCATTTTTTTTGTATTTTTGCGGCTACAAACCCTCAAGGAGATTTATCAATACAATCTTGAACGAAATGACTATGCTGAAAACAAGGATTCTAACATCGCTTTTTGCCATCCTCACATTTGCCTGTGTCGGGGCAACCACCTTTGAAATGAATGGCCTCTGGTACACCATCACGTCCGACCAGACGGTATGCCTCGTGCGGGAACCATCCGCCTCTGGGAGTGGAGCCTCCTTCACCATACGGAAAGTATATGAGGGAGACATCGTGATTCCCGAGACGGTGGCATACGGCGGGACGACATATACCGTAACAGCAGTGGAAGACGGCACTTTCCAGGAGTCGCCAAAACTCACCAGTGTCTCCATTCCCGCAACTGTGACCGACCTTGGCGAGGCACCCTTCTCCGCTTGCGGGAAACTCAATGCCATCACCGTGGCACCTGGAAACCCCGCGTACACGATTGTTGACGACCTGTTGTATGACAAGACCGTCAACACGTTGCTCGCCTGTCCGGGGACGAAAGAAGGAGCCATCAACATCCCTTCCACGGTGACGACCATCGGCAAGGCCACCTTCCACGGATGCTCCTCCATCACATCAGTAGAAATCCCCCAGACGGTGAAGGATGTCGGTGTGCGTGCTTTTTATGGATGCAAGAAACTGACAAGTATCAAACTACCAGAGGGCGTGACATGCGTAGGCGACAGCATGTTCTATTCCTGTACTGCTATGACGAGCGTGACGCTGCCACAGACTATCACCTCCATCGGTGTCAACGCCTTCTATCACTGCAACTTACTGAAGACCGTGACCCTCCCTGATGCCGTGGAAGAAATCCACGTACGCGCCTTCAACCTTTGCTACGGCATGACCACAGTCACGACACCCGCCAACCTCAAGCGGATAGACTACCGCGCCTTTGACAATTGCACCAAACTCAAGGCCTTCACCCTCCCGGCATCCCTCACTATGCTGGACAGCTTGGCTTTCTGCGGATGCAGCGAGATGAGACGCATCGATGTGGAGGAAGGAAACACCGTCTATCGCAGTGTTGATGGCGTGCTCTTCAACAAGGACATGACCACACTCCTTTGCTGTCCGGCAGGAAAACTCGGCGACTATGTCGTGCCAGAGTCAGTCACCGCCATCGGCAGTTATGGTTTCTACTATTGCAGGATGCTGCAGAGTATCACGCTGCCTTTGGCGCTGAAGACCATCGGGAACCACGCCTTCCGTTTCTGTTCCGCCCTGAAGACCATCGCCTTGCCACCATATCTTGAAACAATTGCACACGACGGTTTCAGCCAATGTCCGAACCTCAAGTCGTTCTTGTGCTATGCGCCTGACGTGCCAGCCATCCTGTCGACCACCTTCAATGCGAACAACTACAAAGTGCCGTTGTATGTACCAGAAGCTTCGCTCAACGACTACCAAAATGCTGAGTATTGGCAAAATTTCACCATTCAGCCCATCTCTTCTGAGGTGGTCGCTGGAATTATGGGTGATGTGAATGGTGACGGGTTCGTTGATGTCACTGATATCATGATAATTGTTTCTCATATCTTGGGTGATACGCCCGAAGGTTTCCGCTGGCAACAGGCTTATGTCAATGAGGATAACATCATTGATGTTACGGATATCATGTTGATTGTCAATATGATTCTCGCTCAAGAAGAAATAGATTCTACAGAATGAACATCTCATATAAAATGAAATGCCAGACTGACTTTTAAATGATACCTCAAGTTTCGCTTTTGCTCAACTTGTCAGGTTTTAAGGTCATGAGGTTTAAGGTTTGGGGTTATAAGGTCATAAGGTGATGAGGTTATAAGGTGATGAGGTGAAAAATGCATGATAAAACAGAAATGTCACTTTTTCATAGTATAGATCACCTAAAAACCTCTAAGCGAAGCGACCTAATAACCTCAAAACCTATCGAAACTGAAGCTTGTGAAAGTTGAAATGATAAGATGATAGTTTGAAGATAAAAGAATATCAATTACAGATTTATTTTTTCTACCTTTTTTGCGAGTGCCTTGGCACTTTTTCGCAAGCAACAGCGTTTGAAGAAAATCACACAAAAGAAACTGTTTTTATATTTTTTTTCGAAGCGTAGCGATTTTTTATCTTCTCTCTTTTTAACAGCGTAGATGTTGTCACTCGGAAAAATCCAAATCTATTTGGCTTTTCTCTCGATTTTCCGTAACTTTGCAAAGTACACTCATTTTTGATAAACAAGCATCAACCAGAACAAAATGATCAAGAAATCTTTCATCCTCGCATGGGCACTGCTCGCCTCCATGCAAATCATGGCTTTCACTCCGTGGACAAAAGGGGCTTTTGAGACCCGACAGTATCGTAACCTCTTCGTAGAAATGGGCTATAAACCGCAGGAGGTGGAGGCTAAATTAAAAGAGGTGTTCAATGATGTCTTCAAAGGACCCAACAAAGTGTATTTCGAGGTGGGCGACTCCATGGGATATGTCTCCGACATCAAAAACCATGATGCACGCACTGAGGGCATGTCCTACGGATTGATGATTGCCGTCCAGTTCAATGAGAAAGAAATCTTCGACAGACTGTGGAGATGGACAAAAAAATATATGCAGCACCAGTCGGGAAGAAGAGAGGGATACTTCGCATGGAGCTGTAAGACGGATGGCACACGCAACTCTGACGGTGCCGCCTCTGATGGCGAACTCTACTTCATCACCTCGCTGCTCTTCGCCTCCAACAGATGGGGCGACAATACCGGCATCAACTACAAAAAAGAAGCACAACATATCCTCGACTGCATACAGCCTCGTGAATATGAGGAGACAACAGGAAGAGGGTTCTGGGGCGGTTTCGGAGGACAGCAACAGGGACAGCAAAACCAGCAGCCTCAACAGCCAAGAAAGGCTAAGCAGTTTCTGATCGATCCGGAGACACATCTCATCACCTTCACACCTGATGGATTCGGACAGCGTTTCACAGACCCTTCCTATCATATTCCTGCCTTCTATGAGGTGTGGGCCAAATGGGGAGATGACGGAAGGGCTGACTATTGGAAAATGTGTGCCGAGAAAAGCCGTGAGTTCCTGCATAAATGCATCAACGAGAAAACAGGACTCAACGGAGACCAATGCCAATACGACGGAAGCGAGATGCAGATGCCGAGATTCCCGGGGATGCAGCAGGGACAGCAGGGGGCGCCACGTCGTAATGGAAACAACAACTTCCGCTATGACTCCTGGCGCGTGCCGATGAACATCACACTCGACTATGAGTGGAGCTGTGCCGACAGGGAATGGCAACAGCAGTATGGAGAGAAAATACAGAATTTCTTCTTCTCACAGGGTATCGATACATTCCTCGATCAGTACCGGGTCGACGGATCTGTTCCTGAGGGGAATGAGATACTCCAGGCTGGGGGATTCCGGAAACTGCGCCATAGCATCGGGCTCGTGGCCACCACAGCGGCGGCTTCCATCTTATGCAGCCATGAGAAAAGCAAGGCTTTCGTCGACGCGCTATGGAATGCCAAGCATGTGCCTTTCGAGGACGGCTACTTCGATGCCTATTACGATGGCTTGCTCAGACTCTTCGCTTTCATGCACCTCAGCGGTAATTACCGCGTCATCTTCCCACAAGGCAAATAAAGCTTCCTTCTCCCCAAAATCACCTAGGAAATCCTATCTCCCCCATAGGATTTCCTAGCCTTTCCTAAAGCCTCCTAGTCACTCCTAGTCCTTCCTAGAGTCTCCTAGTCCTTCCTAGAGCCTCCTAGTCCTTCCTAGAGCCTCCTAGTCCTTCCTAGTGCCTCCTGGTCCTTCCTATAATCTCTCCCTTCAAAAAGATGCGATGATGACACCATTTTTCTAGTTTTTTTCTTAATTTTGCACCATATTTGATTTTTAAAAACCAATATTGAAAAAATGACTATAGGTTTTGACAATGAGAAGTATGTGAAAATACAGTCTGAGCACATCAGAGAGCGTATTTCAAAGTTTGGAGGAAAATTGTATCTCGAGTTGGGCGGAAAATTGTTCGACGACCATCACGCTTCCCGAGTGCTGCCTGGATTCAAACCCGACAGCAAACTCTATATGTTGCAGCAACTGTGTGACAGTATTGAAATCGTGATCGTCATCAGCGCTGAGGATATCGAGGCCAATAAGACCAGGGCTGACCTGGGCATCACCTACGACGAGGATGTGCTGAGACTGAGAAATGCCTTCATCGACAGGGGATTCATGGTGGGATCGGTGGTCATTACCCATTATTCTGGACAACGATCGGCTGACAACTATCGACTGCGACTGCAAAGAATGGGCATCAAAACCTATATCCATTACCTTATCGAGGGATATCCACACAACGTGGCGCTCATCGCATCGGAAGAGGGATTCGGAAAAAATGACTTCGTGGAGACTGAGCGCCCGCTCGTCATCGTCACGGCACCTGGACCGGGGAGCGGGAAAATGGCCGTCTGCCTGAGCCAACTCTATGGAGAAAATAAAAGAGGCGTGCATGCGGGATATGCCAAATTTGAGACATTCCCCGTGTGGAGCCTGCCGCTGAAACACCCGGTCAATGTGGCTTACGAGGCGGCTACCGCCGACCTCAACGACGTGAATATGATCGACCCGTTCCATCTCGATGCCTATGGAAAGGTGGCAGTCAACTACAACCGCGATATCGAGATCTTCCCTGTGCTCAATGCACTCTTCGAAGGTATCTATGGAGAAAATCCTTATAAGTCGCCTACTGATATGGGTGTCAATATGGTGGGATTCTGCATCTCTGATGATGAGGTGTGCTGCAGGGCATCTGAGGCGGAAATCATCAGGAGATATTATACGGCGACCAATAAACTGGCTGATGGGGCGTGCAACGACAGCGAGGTGCACAAGATTCAGATGCTCTTCAACCAGTTGAAAATCTCTACCGACAATAGGCGTACTACCGTGGCGGCCAATGAACGGAAAAACAAAAGCGGACACACCGCGGCGGCCATCGAACTGGAAGATGGCACCATCATCACATCGCAGTCCAGTCCGCTGCTGGGGTGCTGCGCGGCTCTCCTCCTCAATGTCACCAAACATCTGGCGGGCATCAACCATGATGTGAAACTGATACCGCAGAGTATGATCGAACCGATCCAGAAAACAAAAATCGAATACCTCGGAGGAAGAAACCCGAGACTGCATACCGATGAGGTGCTCGTAGCGCTCTCCGTACTCTCACCTCACGACGATAACTGCCGTAGGGCGCTCGAATGCCTGCCCATGCTCAGGGGATGCCAGATACATTGCACCGTCATGCTCAGCGAGATCGACCGGAAAATATTGAAAAAACTGGGCTGTGACCTCACTTGCGATCCCGTCAGAAAGGCTCCCGTGAAATAAGGATGTGCCCTTTTTCACAGAGTATTTTAAACCTTCGGCAAAGAAATACGTCAAATAAATGATGACGCTCAAAAAGAGCGTGTAGGGCTGGAAACAGACCAACATATTTCTTTTCTAACTATATTTTTCAACTTAAAAGAACAACAAAATGAGAAAATCACTGAAAAAAGCATGTATGATGCTCGCCATGCTTGCACTGCCGTTTGCTATGCAGGCTCAAACAAAGTTCCACGACGTAGAAGCCAATGAGGCTACTGGGCCAGTTAAGTCGATGGTCGTCAATGTGATGGGACAACAGCAGACAATCAACTTCACGCAAGACGGAAAAATGCAGCGAGAGGGTATGACGGATGCTAAATATGATGAGAACGGTTATCTGCAGTCCGCAAAAATGGAGGCTCAAGGTATGCAGATGGGCTTCTCCTACAAATGGGAAAACGGAAAAGTAGTGGGACAGACCATGGAAATCATGGGACAGTCGATCACCACAAAACGTACATACAATGAGAAGGGCGCTCCTGCCACAGAGACCATCAACATGGGCGGACAGGAGATGACATCGGCCTACCAAGACTACCAATACGACAGCCATGGCAACTGGATCAGCCGCAAGACCAGCATGATGGGCCAGGAGATGGAGCAAAAACGCACCATCGAGTATTATGAGTAAATCCACTTGAAGAGATCTTCAATAATATTCAAAAAGGACGGGCCACAGCCCGTCCTTTTTGATTGCCTTTCTTTTAGCGTCCTTCTGCAGCCCATCCGTGGTTTGAATGCGACAATAATTCTGGTATGATTAATATGGTAAGACAGGTAAGACTGCTAAAATGAAATGAATGGTTTTAGAGCACGCATCGCATGTTAATGCGATGATTTTGAATAATTTTTGCAATAAATTTTTGAATAATTTCTCGGCGCAGCCGACTTCTTAATGGATCATGCGGCGGTTTTGCCGCAGCCTTCACCGCCGCAGCCCGTCCGTGCCATCAATTATTCTATTCCTCATCCTCGGCCACAACCTTCGGGCCGCGGATGATGTCTTTCGTGGTGATGCCGCTCTTGATCTCTATCTTGATGCCATCACTCAGACCGGTTTTCACGGCGCGGCGCTCAAAGGTCTTCTCCTTGCCGTCGTCTTTCACCAGATAGACGTAGGTGTTGCCTTCCTCAAAGACAATGGCGCTCTCAGGAAGGGTGAGCACATGCTCTACATGCGACAGCACGATCTCAGCATTGGCACTGTAACCGGAACGGATGGCACTGCCCCCGCTTGGCACATGAACTGCGGCCTTGATCTCAAACTGGTTGGCTCCGTTGGTCTCCACGGCCTTCGGAGAGATGTATTCCAGATTGGCACCGAAATTGAGATTCTGCATCGCACCGATCGTGATGCTCATAGGCATGCCGGGATGCAACTGGCCGACTTCGGTCTCGTCGATGTTGCCGCGGAATATCAGATCGTTCATATTCGCTACAGTGGCAATCGTCGTTCCGTCATTAAAAGTGTTGCTCAGAATCACGGAGTTGCCGACCTTCACGGGAATATCGAGTATCAGACCGCTGATGGTGCTGCGGATGAGCGTGCTGCTGGCGTTGGCATTGCTGCGTGACACACCGTCACGCACCACCTCCAGATTGTCGGTGGCGGCACGCACCTCTTCCACACTCTGATGATAGGTCTGAGCGGATTTCTCATATTCCTCACGACTCACCAACCCCTTGTCGAAGAGCACCTGCTCACGGTCAAAATCGGTCTTCGCCTGACCTTCGTTGATCTTCGACAGACGGACGCGGGCCTCGGCCTGACTCAACTGGTTCATGTCGGGAATCACCTTCACCTTGGCGATCACCTCGCCTTGCATCACCTGGTCACCGGCTTCCTTCAGAATCTCTGTGATGATGCCGGAGATCTGGGGCTTCACACTCACCTCGTTGCGAGGCTCAATCTTGCCGGTCACAAGGGTGGTCTTGCTGATATCACCCATCGTGGGGGTGAACTCTTCATAGACGGTGGGCTGGGGCTGTGACTTCTGCCATAAAAAGACAAACGTGCCGATAAACACAAGCAGCACAAGAAGTGCCACAATCAGTTTGATGTATTTTCCCATATATGCTTTGTTGTTTTGATATGCTTTGTTGTGATATGCTGAATGGATAATGGTTGTCAATAAGGATAGACGCTATTCCTCGCGCATCGCATCGACGGGTTTGATGGCCATCGCACGGGCGGCAGGGGCTAATCCGGCGAGAACACCGAGAACGCTGAGCATCAGCATCGCACCGAGGGCGGGCCAGAAGGTCATCTGGAAGTGGGCTTCCAAGATGCCGTCGGTGGTGTTGGCCAACTCCAGCATCTGCAGAATGACGACGGCCAACAGGATACCGCTCATGCCGGCAACGGCGGTCAGCACCACGCTCTCAGTGATGATCTGGGAGAGAATGTCGGTGGGGGTGGCGCCGATGGCGCGGCGGATGCCGATCTCAGTGGTGCGCTCCTTCACCGTCACCATCATGATGTTCGACACGCCGATGGCGCCGGCAAGCACCGTACCGATGCCGACAAGCCAGATCAGGAAGTTGACACCGGAGAACAGACTGTCGAGCAAACCGAACATCACCTCGGTGTTGAAAATCATCACGCCTTTCTCATCTGTAGGGTCTACCTGATGGGCGCGGGCAATCACCTCACGCATCTTCGGGGTGATGCTACTCATCGTCGTGCCGCGGACAGCGGTGAGACAGATCAGATGCACGCTGTCGCCCAGACTGTAGATCTGCTGGGCAAGGGTGAGGGGGATCGTGACGGCATCCTCGGCATTGCCGTTGATGCTCATGCTGCCGTTGTTGTAGTCTACGCCAATCACATTATAGTAACTCTTCCCGATGCGTATCTGTTCGCCACAGGGGTCGCCGCCCTGAGGAAACAGATCCTTGTATACGTGCTTGCCGATGACACACACCTTGCGGCGCTGCTCCACGTCCATGTCGTTGATGTAACGGCCATAACGCATCTTGGGCGTCTCTACCTTCTCGTAGTCGGGCATCAGACCTTTCAGCGTGCAACTGAATTTCTTGTCGCCATGAACGGCGGTGTTGCCCCATAACGACACCATAGGGGTCACAACGTCTATCTCGGGCACCTGACTCTTCAGTCGTTCCACGTCATGGTAGTTCATGCACCAACTGCGGCCCTTGCGGAAACCGGCATAGGGCTTCGTCGTGGGCTGTGACCAGATAAGCGCTGAGTTGGTGGCAAAGCCTTCAAAATTGTTGCTGAGCAACTCCTTCAGACCTTGCCCGCCGCCCATCAGCACCACCAGCATGAACACACCCCAGAACACTCCAAAACCGGTGAGCAGCGTGCGGCTCTTGTTCCTGGAGAGGGTGTCGAGTATCTCGCGGTATCTGTCAATGTCTATGCGCATAGGGCTTTCTGTATAGGGTCATTCCGCACGGAGGGCTTCGATAGGACGGATATGGGCGGCCTTGCGGGCGGGTACGAGACCGGCGAGCGTGCCGGCGATGATCATCACGAGCGTGGCCTCAATGCAGACGTCGAATCCTACCGTCGGATCGACAAACATCGTGGCCTCAAAAAGACCTGAGTCGACTTTCATGCGGCCGACCGTGGAGTCCATATAGAGATTGGCACCAATGCCGAGCATCATGCCGATATATCCGAAAAAGGTGGTGATGAGCACGCTCTCGATGATGATCAGACGCAAGATCGAGGCGGGGGTGGCACCAATGGCCTTGCGGATGCCAAACTCACGGGTGCGCTCCTTCACCGTGATGAGCATGATGTTGCTCACGCCCACAATGCCGCTCAGCAGGGTGAAGATGCCGATCACCCACAAGGCGGTGTGGATGATGGAGATTCCGCGGTTCATCTGCATGTTCTGTGTGAAACGGTTCCAGATCCAGATAGCGCTCTCATCGTCGGGAGCGGCTTGGTGATTGCTGTTGATGCGCTTGCGGTAGGATTCCTCAAAGGCTTCGTTCTCTGCCTCTGTCTGAAGACCATGAAAAGTGAACACGATCTGGTCGGCTTCGTCACCAAGGTTGTACATCGTGCGAAGGGTGGTGAATGGGACGTATACAGAACTGCGGAAACGGCTCTTGTCTCCCTTGAAAATACCGACCACACGGAAGGCAAGATCGCCTACTCTCACATATTCTCCCACAAGATGCTTGGGCTCCTGGGGATATAGTTCTCGGGCTTGGGAGTCGTCGAGCACAAGACTCTTGCGCTGGGTGTCCAAGTCGGTATGGTTGATGAAACGCCCGTAAAGGATCTCTACCTTCGATATCTGTTCCTCGTTGGGGTAGACGCCTTGAAGTCCGCCACTGAAATAGTTGGTGCCATAACTGATGATGACACCTTGACGCTCGGCTTCGGCTCCTACATCATCTATATAGGTGGTGAACTCATCAGACGTGGCGTGGATGTCATGGTCGTTGAGCGTGATGCGGCGGCCTTCGGGCAGTCCTTCATATCCCTTGGAGGTCCTGCCGCCGCCTATCATCATCGAGTTGTCCAGAAAACGGTTCATATTGTGCATCTGAGCATTGATGAGACCGTTGCCGCAGCCCAACAGGAAGATAAGCATGAAGATACCCCAGGCAACGGCAAAACCGGTCAGGGCCGTGCGCAACTTGTTGCGGCGGGCAGTGCTCCATATCTCTGTCAGGATGTCTCTCATACGCTATTTCATCATGCCGTTGATGCCGAAGGGGGAGGCATCATGGCTCAGGTTTTCTTCAATCTTGCCGATCAGACCGTCCTTGATGTGGATGATTTTGTTGGTCTCGTTGGCCACACCGCTTTCATGGGTCACCACGACAATCGTCATGCCGTCGTCGCTGTTCAGACGCTTGAGCAACTGCATCACCTCCACACTGGTCTTTGAGTCAAGGGCGCCGGTGGGCTCGTCGGCAAGGATGATGTCGGGGTGCGTGATCAGCGCTCGGGCGATGGCGACGCGCTGCTTCTGTCCGCCTGATAACTCGTTGGGATAATGACCGGCCCAAGGGGCAAGTCCTAACCGGTCGAGGTACTCCATAGCCAACTGATGACGCTTGCGACGGCCTACTCCCTGATAGAAGAGTGGAAGCTCCACATTCTCTACGGCGGTCTTGAAACTGATCAGGTTGAATGACTGGAAGATAAAACCTATCATGTGGTTGCGGTATTGGGCGGCGCGCTTCTCAGATAGATTCTTGATGAGCGTGCCGTTGAGATAATACTCACCTTCATCGTAGTTGTCGAGGATTCCGAGTATGTTGAGTAGCGTCGACTTGCCTGAGCCGGAGGCACCCATGATGGATACAAACTCGCCTTTGCCGATACTGAGGTCGATGCCCTTCAGCACATGGAGGGGCTGAGCACCTTGATAGGTCTTATGGATGTGACTCAGATGGATCATGGCAGAAATCCCTGTCGTTGCAAGGCTGCCTTCAGACCGGCAGACATCGCTTCGTTGTCGGTACGGGTATAACGGCAGTCGGTGAATACTTGCGCAAGGGTTGACTTCCCGTTGATGCGGACAAACTCCTTGTTCTCTTCCAATGATTCCTTCGCTGAGTAGTAGGTGTCGATAGCCTCACGGCTATATGGATGGTAGGTCTCTTGATGCACAAAGGAGGCAGGGGAGAGACGGTCGGTGAGGGGGGGATCCTCATCGGGCCAACCAAGGGTGATGGTGGCGACAGGCATCACCAGACGGGGCAACTGAAGGATGTCGATGATCTGCTGGGGCATGTATAGGGTGGTGCCGAGATAACAGCATCCAAGACCCTCACTCTCGGCCAGATGACAAAACGTCTGGGTGAAGAGAAGCGCATCCGTGGCGGCATTCATGAAGGAAAGAAAATTGTCGTAGCCGGGATCGGCATCACGAAAAGTGCACCAGTCGCTCACACGACGGAAATCTGCACAGATGGTCAGCACCACTGGCGCTCCTTCCACCATCGGTTGACCGAAATGGGCAGGGGAGAGGCGGGCTTTCATTTTTGCGTCGCGGGTCACCACAACACTGTAAAGTTGAAGATTCCCCATCGTCTGGGTGCGGGATGCGCCGCGCAGCAAACGGTCAAGTAGCGCATCTGATACGTCGTCAGTGCGGTATTTCCTGATGGTGCGGCGAAGGTTGATGTCGTACATAGTTTTCTTGGATTGATTGTATATTTGTGCAGTATCATCATTCATGCTTCTAGGTCTTCCCCGTTGATGCTTCTTGGTGCACACCCTTCATGCTTCCAGGTCTTCCCCGTTGATGATATCTGCAGAAATCATTATTGAAGAACAAAGGTAAGCTTTTTCCTCCAATCACTTCTTATTCTTTAATATCTTTTAATATTTCCTCCATCTGCTTTTCTCATTCATCTTTATCACCTTCTCCGTATGCGGCGGTTTTGCCGCCGCCTCTCATCCCCTCATTTTCCAATTTTAATTTTTCATCTTTCATTTTTCATCTTCCATTTTTCATCTTTCATCTTTCATTTTCCTCCCTTCCCTTTTCTCTTTTATTTAAATAAAATTAACAAATAAATTCTAAAATTATTTTTGCGTGATCAAAATTTATTTATAGCTTTGCAGAACCAACGTCTATAAAATATGATGCCCTTGAGAGGGCAAGGTAAAAGGAAAGATATTTTTGTATATTAATCGAATTTGTGTCATCATTCAGAACTTGGAAAAAAGGTTTTTTTGTTCTATGAGAATCTTACCACTAATGACGAATGAAACTTTCTATGGAAGGTTTGCCGCTGTCTCATATAATGGACAGGGAATATTTTCCATTGCTCAAGCACTTGTCTCAGCGGACAAGGGAACTGATCGAAGGCTCCTAAACAATCGAGTGGGAGCATCTAATCTTATCTTCATCCTAAATTTAAACAACCGTCAAACAAACATCGACCACACACAAGCCAAAAAACTTATCAACGAAGGATTTCTCTACAAGGAACGTTGCAAGTGCTCGGGATTTCATAAGGTGGCATGTCAGCACCACCAACAATAACTCAAAAATAGCACCTCTACAAGCGTTCCGGACTACTCACCACAACTCGTGAAGTTCGGATTTTTTATTTTTACTACTGACATTATAACTTGCTTCATATATGATCTATCAGAAATCTGCGCATAACAATTTGAAAGTTTCCGAGAATCTCGAAAAGGGTAAAGTGATAATCAACAACATCAAGACTGACGCAAGATACCGCAACAACTGCTTCTTTAGCAACGACGAGAAGGAGGGCATGTTCACCATCGCTCAGATAAAGTCCCATATCAAGAAGTGTGTCAAAAATTCTTATCATTATGAATTGGAGGACAATGAGATTGGTAATGTGGTTTACATGCAGCTCTGGTCGGGGGGATCTTGGGCGGCTCTCGACTCCTACAAAGGGCAAGCCAGCATTAACATCTGGTTCACCTCTGTCACACGCAACGCTATCTATAAGTACCTCTCGGATATCGGTGTAAAGAAGGATCCTCAAGCGATGACACCGGGTAATACCGTCATCAAATTCAACGACATGTTCTTGATGGAGGAGCGTGAGGAGATGATCGATACCTTCGTGGGGGAAGGCATCTACCGCGATATCCTCCACATGGCCTATGTCGATAATCTCCCTGAGGATAACATCATGACGGTGCTGGAGATGGACAAGCCTACTTACAAGAAGATGCGTAAGAAGGCGGAGTTCCTCTTCAAGGACGCTGTCATACGGACCGATTACGAGTATACATCGCTCGTGCTTGCTGACAAGTTTGTTAGAAAGAACACCGTCTGCTGTGATAACATGGAGACGCTGGCCTGCTACGATGAGTCTTCTTCGCATCCGCTGAGCGAAATCATCGGTCCCCATCTCACGAATGCTGAAACCATCCTCGTCACAGAGCAATTCCTCGAGGAGTTCATGGTGGGGCTCAACTGGAATGAGACAAAACGCTTTATCGTCATCCAGCGCTACATTGGTGTGCCGGCAAAGGAAGTGGCTGAAAAATTAGGATGCCATTATACCAACATCAACAACCGTTTCAGTGACTACTGGCAGGAACTCGTATGCGAGTTACGCAAGTGGTACGAAAAATATGCTGCATAGTAAAATGAATTGACTCTCTGATGCTGACAAAACCAACCGCCTCTCACCGATGCCATGAGCATGTGAGGGCGGTTTTTTCATGGCTTGTATGGCGATAACAAAAAAAATGTTTATCTTTGCCGATTGTTAAACATCCAACCATGAAACAGCATTTGAAATACGTGCCTCTGGCCATCATCATCGCATCGCTCGCGACCATCCTTGTTTGCTTGCCGCTGTTGGAATCTCATTATCTGTGGAAGGTGCAGGAACTGAACCTCTTCATGCATACGGGTGAATTCTTTCGGCAACAAATGGTTGTGGCTGGAGGATGCCTTTCTTGGATAGGCACTTTCTTCACGGAGTTCTTCTATTATCCCTGGTGCGGTACAGCATTGCTCGTCGGATGGTGGGCACTGCTTATCTTTCTGACTGCCTGCGCTTTCCGGATTCCTTTGAAAGCGCTCTCCCTGTTGCTGATACCAGTGGTGGCACTGCTGGTGTCTGATGTCGATCTGGGATATTGGATCTATTATCTTAAACTGAAGGGATATTTCTTCGTGGGGACCATCGGCACCACAATGGCGGTGGCGCTCGTATGGGTATATCGGTGCATCACGCCAAAATACTTCGTTAGGATTGCTTTCATCATCGTCACGGCTTTTGTCACTTATCCCCTGATGGGATTCTATGGACTGTTGGCTGTCTTGATGATGGGAATCATCTCGTGGCGGCTCGAGGACATGAATACCACCCAAAAGGTGATCAGTTTATTGGCGGCCTTGTTGACCATCATCGCCGTGCCGCTGATCTTCTACCGATGGGTCTATTATCAGACCAACATCCATGACATCTATACCACCGCCTTGCCTCTGTTTGAATATGGAAAGCATTGCTATGGGTATGACGTGCCATTCATCGTCCTCTCGGTTTTCTTCCTTATCCTGGCGGCTACCTACAGACACAGAAAGTGGAACGATGAGGTGAGGAAATGCTGGCTCTGGACGGTGATGCAGGTGGCACTGGTGGCTGGCCTGGTGGGCATCGTGGTGCTCTACTGGTACCGAGATCAGAATTTCCATAAGGAACTGGCGATGCAGCACTGCATCGAGGACGACAACTGGGAAGGGGTGCTCGCAGAGGCGGCTTCGCTTGACGGGGAACCGACACGGTCGATCATCATGCTCAAAAACCTCGCACTGGCCAACCTGGGGCGACAGGGCGACGAGATGTATCACTACAGAGGGGGATCCAAAATCTTCAACGCTCCCATACCGGTGCAGACTACCCAGGTGTCGGGAAAACTCATCTATTACCATTATGGAATGCTCAACTTCTGTTACAGATGGTGCCTCGAGGATGGGGTGGAGATGGGATGGAGGGCTGAATTCCTCAAATACCTCACACGATGTGCTTTGCTCAACGGGGAGCATCAGGTGGCTCAGAAGTATATCAATGTGCTCAAAAAGACGACCTTCCATAAAGAGTGGGCGCAACAGCAGGAGAAGTTTATCGGTAACATGAAACTCCTGAGGGAGGATAAACGAAATGATTTCATCTTCCGGCTGATGGGCTACGACGATAGCCTCAACAGTGATAATTCTAATATCGAACAGTTCCTCATGCACCATCTCGTCAATATCATTTCTGATGACCCTGTCTTGCAGGAACAGGTGGTCATCGCTGGACTGTGGATGAAGGATATCCAGACATTCTGGCCTAGATTCTTCAAATATGCTGAGTTGATGAAGGGAAAGCATATTCCGGTGCATTTCCAAGAGGCGGCATATCTCTATGGTAACCTCGAGCATCAGGTCGACATCAGCCACATGCCTTTTGATGAGGCTGTTCCTCGTACCTTCCAGGCTTTCATGGCTAAAGCACAACAATATGGTAACCTGGGGGAGGATTGGCTGCGTGAAAACTTGTACAATGAGTTCGGACATACTTTCTACTACGAATATTTCCTCATGAGAGACCAAAAACTGTATTGATTCTTTACCACATTCAACTTCGATGATCCATGCATAAATCTGTTTCTTCTATATTAAGACTCTTCCTTGCCTTGACGACGGTGGGCCTGATGGCTTGCCATCATATACAGGTGCCGGAGAAGTTTGCCGAGGTGAACGCTAAACCTCATATCTATCCTGACTACGTGGATGTCACCATTCCGATCAACATCGCTCCGCTGACATTCCAACTCGAACAGAAGGCGGGAACCGCCACGGAGGAGATGGTGGCCAGATATTCCTGTGGAGACAATGAGGTCGTCTGCGGGGGAGAAAAAGCACAACCTGACTTCGATGAATGGAAACAACTGGTGGCGCTGGCGGCAGGTAAAAGCATTCAGGTGGATGTCTACGAGCGGACGGGGGAGGAATGGAAACACTACATGCCGTTCAAAATCCACGTATCTCAAGACAGCATCGACCCATATGTCAGTTATCGTATCATCGCACCGTCATACGTCACTTACGAGGAACTGACCATCAACCAACGGTGTCTGGAGAATTACGACGAACAGGTCATCTACGACAACATGCTCTGCAGTACGGAGACTGATGGACAGTGCATCAACTGCCACAACTATCAGCAATATAATCCGGGGAGAATGCAGTTCCATGCCCGGCAGAACATGGGGGGTACGGTCATCGTCTATGATGGGGAGATGAAGAAAATCAATATGAAAAATGATTCCATCCTCTCTGCGGGGGTCTACCCGGCATGGCATCCATGGCTCAAACTGATCGTCTATTCCACTGACAAGACCAGCCAGGTGTTTCATACGCGTGACCTCAATAAAATCGAGGTCTTCGACGCCGGAAGCGACCTCATCGCTTTCGATGTCGACAAATGTGAGGTGACCAACATCCAGAACGCCGATGATGAGATGGAGGTATTCCCGTGTTGGGCGCCTGACGGAAAGATGCTCTATTATTGCAGTGCGCATTTCGCCTATCAGGATACCATCCCAAAGGAGTTGGAAACCATACATCGGGCGAAAGAGATCAAATACAATATCTACAGAATGACTTTCAATCCCGAGACAAGGGAGTTCGGACCGAGAGAACTGGTCTTCAACGCTGACTCGCTCGACAAAAGTGCCACCCTTCCGAGAGTATCGCCAGATGGGAGATATCTCTTGTTCACTTTGGGGGCTTACGGATGTTTCCATATCTGGCATAGGGATGCTGACCTCTGGATGCTTGATCTGCAGACACGGCAGGCGAGACCTTTCGAGGAGATCAATTCCGACAATACCGAGAGTTACCATTCTTGGTCGAGCAACGGCAAATGGGTCATCTTCAGTTCAAGACGGGATGACGGGGGATTCACAAGACCTTTTATCGCACACGTGGGGAGCGACGGAAAAGCGCAGAAACCTTTCGAGATGCCGCAGGCTGATCCTAACTATCACCGGATGTTCCTCAAAAGTTACAACATTCCGGAATTTATGTCGGGTCCCGTCACCGTATCACCGCAGTCGTTCGCTGATCTGCTCAAGCAGGATGGCATCCCGGTCAAATATGTGGACAGGTTGAGCAAATGACCCTGAACGGACCATATATGCACAGCAAATCAAAGAGCTTATTCTGAACGGCAATGACAAGATGGAAAAAATGGTTGGGTGCTGACAATCGCACCATCCTCATGCGGAAGAACATCCTGGTGTCGCTTTTGCTTAAAGGATGGTCGGGCTTCGTCTTTCTCGCACTCGTGCCACTGACGCTCAGTTGCCTCGGGACTTACAACAATGGCATCTGGCTCACCATCAGCTCTATGCTGGTGTGGATCGACCATCTCGACATCGGACTGGGAAACGGATTGCGCAACAGACTCACCACCCATCTGGCTCATGATGAACGGGTGATGGCTAGAAAAGTGACGTCGAACACGTTCTTCATGCTCTTGCTCATCATCATGCCGGTGATGCTGCTGCTCTTGGGGGGAATCGCGGTCTTCGACATGTTCAGCTTGCTCAACGTCGTACCGGAGAATTCTCCACAACTGACGAATGCCATCGCCGTGGCGGTGATCTTTGTCTGTGCCACTTTCGTCTTTAAGTTCATCGGAAATTTCTACATGGGGTTGCAACTGCCGGCGGTGAGCAACCTCATCATGACGTGCGGACATACCCTCACATTGGTGCTGACGGTGGTGGCTTGGCTGATGGGATGCCATTCGCTGGTGATCATCGCGGCCATCAACACTTGCTCGCCTCTGATGGCATATCTCATGGCTTATCCTTACACCTTCTTCTACCGCTATCCTGACCTCAGACCCACATGGAGGGATATCAACTGGACAATAACGAAAAGCCTCATCGGGGTGGGGGTGAAATTCTTCTTGTTGCAGATCGCTGGCGTGCTGCTGTTCATGTCGTCAACCATCCTCATCTCTAAGATCTTCTCGCCGGAGATGGTCAATCCTTATCAGATCTGTTACCGCTACTTCACCATCTTGCTCATCGTGTTCACGATCATCAGTACACCGATATGGAGTGCCACCAATGATGCTTATGCAAGAGGTGATGAGGAGTGGATACGCAATTGCAGGAGAAGAATCGACAAGGTAATGCGCATGGTGATACTGGCGCTCACGGCCATGGTGCTGGTCTCACAACCCGTCTATGCGGTTTGGCTGCACGGAAAGGTCGATATCTCGATCTTGCTGACAGCGCTCATGGCGGTCTATATGCTCGTCGTCATGTATAGCCTGAGTTACAGCAATTTCCTCAACGGCATCGGAGCGCTTCACTTGCAGCTGATCTTCACTTGTACGGCGGCTGTGGTGTTCATCCCGCTCACAATCCTCATCACGCATTGGTATCCCAAAGTGGAAGGGGTGCTCATCGCCATGATCGCTGTCAACCTGCCAGGACTCTTCGTCAATCGCATACAGTTCAACCGCATCATCAATCATCAGGCTAAAGGTTTATGGATCAAATAGATAACAAAAAAGATAACGACAGAATTGCCGTCCTCATGGCTACCTACAACGGGGAGCAGTTCGTCAGAATGCAGATCGAATCGCTGCTGGCGCAGACGATGACAGGGTGGACCTTATATATCAATGATGACGGATCAACTGATGCAACACCTGACATCATCAATGAATATGCCGCAAAATATGACAATATCGTCGTTATGGGCAGGGAAGGGGGCATGGGGGCATGCCACAACTTCCTGGGGATGCTGTGTACGGTGGAGGCGGAGTATTATTTCCTCTGTGACCAGGATGACAGATGGGCTCCCGATAAGATGGAGAAGGAAATGAAAATCATGAGGGAGACGGAAAAGCATGGAAAGGAGACACCGGTCATCGTGCATTGCGACTTGAGGGTGGTCGACAGGCAGATGAACCTCATCCATGAGTCCTTCAACCGATATGCGGGCGTCTACCCGCACTTGCTCAACCGGTTCGATCATAGCGTGGAACCTTATATCACGGGATGCACTATGCTGCTCAACAGGGCGGCCCACGATGCTGTGGTATACCCGGCTACCTTGGCGACAATGCATGACGCGTGGATCACTCTCTGTACACTGAAAGCGGGTGGTATGACCATTCTGATCGATGAACCCCTCGTTGACTACCGACAGCATGGCAGCAACACGCTCGGAGCAAGAGACATCAAAAAGGTGGGACTGGCCTATAGATTCAGAAGACTGCGGAAAATATTACGTGACAAAAGACGCCATTATGCCATGTTGCGCTTCTTGGGATACGGGTCGCCATGGAAGTATATCAAAGAGAAAATCAGATACAAGTACCTCATCAGTAAAGATGCATAGCCGGGCGTGCCACCGTCCCGTGTGTCCCTCATCGTTCTGTGTGTCCCTCATCGTCCCGTATGTTGCCCATCGTCCCGTGTGTTGCCCATCGTCCCGTGTGTTGCCCATCGTCCCGTGTGTTGCCCATCGTCCCGTGTGTCCCTCATCGTCCCATGTGTCCCTCATCGTTCTGTATGTTGCGTTATTAACGCAACAATCCTCCCCCCCTAAAAAGCAATCCGCCATATCAGAAAAACCTCTAAAATGACCAAAAAGTGTGACCATAATCACATCATTCTTTCCCAAAAATATGATCACTCCATTCAAGAAATACTTTTTAAATTGTTTGCAAATACTTACCATTCATTTATTTGTAAATATTGATTAAAGCATTTTATAAATGATTATTTGGGCTTTTCTTTGATGAAAGTTGCACAAAATGGATAACTTGTTGTCTATCAACGTTTTTAAAAAGTATCCATATTTTCTTCTGCTTTTCCTTTCAATTATCACATTTTGTTTGTAATTTTGCATTCCCGTAATGAAGATAATTGATGATATCCAACTATGAACCAACCTGACATTTTCTCCTATGAGGAGGCTTATAACGCCTCATTGCAATATTTCGATGGTGATGAACTGGCTGCACGTGTGTGGGTCAATAAATATGCCATGAAAGATAGTTTCGGACAGATCTATGAGCGGACTCCGGAAGACATGCATTGGAGAATAGCAAGAGAAATCGCTCGTATTGAGAAAAAATACCCTAATCCTGTTGATGAACAGACCGTCTTTGATTTGATCGACCATTTCAGATACATCATACCGGCGGGAAGCCCTATGACGGGGATTGGAAACAACCATCAGGTGGCTTCCTTGTCCAACTGTTTCGTCATCGGACTCGAAGGGGATGCTGACTCCTATGGGGCTGTTCTCAGAATCGATGAGGAACAGGTGCAACTCATGAAAAGAAGAGGTGGAGTGGGGCATGACCTCTCACATATCAGACCGAAAGGGTCGCCGGTCAACAACTCGGCGCTCACAAGCACCGGACTGGTGCCTTTCATGGAGAGATACAGCAACTCCACCAGAGAGGTGGCACAGGATGGCAGAAGAGGGGCGCTCATGCTCTCTGTAAGTATTAAGCACCCTGACAGCGAGGCGTTTATTGATGCTAAAATGACCGAGGGAAAGGTGACGGGGGCGAATGTCTCTGTCAAAATCGATGACGAGTTCATGAATGCTGTGGTCAATGACAGGGAGTATGTACAGCAATTCCCTATCGATAGCGATAAACCGCTCGTGGAGAAAACCATCAGAGCGAAGGAACTGTGGGAGAAAATCGTTCATAACGCATGGAAAAGTGCCGAACCGGGCGTGCTCTTCTGGGATACCATCCTCAGAGAGAGTATCCCTGACTGCTATGCGGACCTGGGATTCAGAACCGTATCCACCAACCCGTGTGGAGAAATTCCACTGTGCCCATACGACTCGTGCAGGCTGCTCTCCCTCAACCTCTATTCCTATGTCAATAACCCGTTCACGGCTCAGGCTAACTTCGATTTCGATAAATTCAAAAAACATGTGGCGCTCGCTCAAAGACTGATGGATGATATCATCGACCTGGAACTCGAGAAAATCAATGCCATCATGAAGAAAATCAAAAATGATCCGCAGACGGAGGAGGTCAAGGGCGCTGAATACCATCTTTGGGAAAAAATCTACGAAAAAAGCGGAAAAGGCAGAAGAACGGGGGTGGGCATCACCGCCGAAGGTGATATGATCGCTGCCATGGGACTGACATACGGCTCCCAGGAGGCTATCGACTTCGCTGTAGAGGTGCAACGCTCACTGGCTATCGCTGCATATACCTCGTCTGTCAACATGGCAAAGGAAAGAGGGGCTTTCGAGATCTATGATGCGGAAAGAGAAATGGCTAATCCTTTCATCTTGAGACTCAAAGGGGCGGCTCCACAACTCTACGACGATATGGTGAAATATGGCAGAAGAAACATCGCTTGCCTCACCATCGCTCCAACGGGGACAACAAGTCTGATGACACAGACCACCAGCGGGATTGAACCGGTCTTCATGCCTGTCTATAAAAGGAGAAGAAAAGTCAATCCGGGAGATACCAACGTGCATGTCGACTTCGTCGATGAGGTGGGTGACTCCTTCGAGGAATATATCGTCTATCATCCTAAATTCCTCACATGGATGAAAATACAGGGACTGGACACGCAAAAACATTACTCTCAGGAGGAAATCGATTCGCTCGTGCAAAAGTCGCCTTACTATAAGGCTACTGCCAACGATGTCGACTGGCTCATGAAAGTCAAAATGCAGGGGGCTATACAAAAATGGGTCGATCATTCTATCAGCGTGACCGTCAACTTACCCAATAACGTAGATGAGGCGCTCGTCAACAGACTCTACATCGAGGCATGGCAGTCGGGATGTAAGGGCTGCACCATCTATAGAGATGGAAGCAGGGCGGGGGTCATGATTGCCACAAAAAAGAAAAAAGAGGATGAGAAACCCGAAACACCTGAGTGCAAACAACCCAAAGTCACGGAGGTAAGACCGCAAATATTGGAATGTGATGTCGTCAGATTCCAAAACAACAAAGAGAAATGGGTGGCTTTCATCGGACTGCTGGATGGATATCCCTACGAGATCTTTACAGGTCTGCAGGACGATGAGGAGGGGATCGTACTGCCAAAAACCGTCACTAAAGGGAAAATCATCAAACAGACCAATGAGGACGGGACACATAGGTATGACTTCCAGTTTGAAAACAAAAGGGGATACAAAACCACGGTTGAGGGACTTAGCGAGAAATTCAACCCGGAATATTGGAACTATGCCAAACTCATCTCTGGCGTCTTGAGATATAGAATGCCTATCGATCATGTCATCAAACTCGTGGGCTCGCTCCAACTCAAGAGCGAGAGCATCAATACATGGAAAAACGGCGTGGAGAGGGCGCTCAAGAAATATATCGTCGACGGCACAGAGGCAAAGGGAAAGAAATGTCCGGTATGCGGACAGGAGTCACTCGTCTATCAAGAGGGGTGCCTCATCTGTAAAAACTGTGGCGCTTCAAGATGTGGATAAGCTGGACAATCGCATGAAATACCTACCGGGAAAAATCTTCATCAGGCAAATAAGACTCCATGCTTTTCATGGGGTCTTGCCGCAGGAAAGGATCGTGGGGAATGATTATCTCGTCGACTTGCAAGTGGTGACAGACGTGCAGAAGGCTGCTAATACCGATAGGGTGGAGGATACGGTCAACTATGCCGACCTCTATCAGATTGTCGTCAAAGAGATGGGGGTGCCTTCTGCCTTGCTCGAACATGTGGCGGGCAGAATAGCAAGAAAAGTTTGTGAGGACTTCCCGCAAATCCATGAGGTGAGCATAGACATCTGCAAAATCAATCCGCCTGTCGGAGGGGATTGCCCGAAGGCGGGTGTCTCCATTCACTTAATAAATGATAAATCATAACCATTTTCTTTCGCTGTTTTTAAAAAATCAGTTAATTTTGTAACTGAATTGACTGGAAAATGATTAAAAAATTATTTATAACACTTTTATGTCTCTGGGCGACAGCATTGGTGGCTGGCGCTGCAGATGGAAAATTCGTACTCGTGATTGATGCCGGACACGGCGGTAAGGATACTGGAGCTCCAGGAAAAATATCGGTCGAGAAAAATATCAACCTTAGTGTGGCTCTCGCATTCGGTAAATACGTGGAGCGCAACTGCCCTGATGTGAAGGTCGTGTACACCAGAAAAACGGATGTGTTCATTCCTCTGAAGGATAGGGCTAATATCGCCAACAAAAACAAGGCCAACCTCTTCATATCCGTACATACCAATGCGCTCGATGGGGGAAAAATCTCCAGAGGATTTGAAACCTATACGCTCGGTATGCACAGGGCGGCTGAAAATCTCGACGTGGCGAAAAGGGAAAACTCGGTCATCTTGGTCGAGAAGAATTATAAACAGAGTTATGCGGGATTTGACCCGAAGTCGGCGGAAAGTTATATCATGTTTGAACTCATGCAGGACAAAAATATGTCCAACAGCGTCGAACTGGCGAAAATGATACAAAACGAGGTGTGCGCCAATAGCGGAAGGGTCAATAAGGGAGTCCATCAGGCGGGATTCCTTGTCCTGAGAGAGACGTCCATGCCAAGTTGCCTCATCGAATTGGGATTCATCACCACACCCGATGAGGAGCAGTTCCTCAATTCTGAGGAAGGACAAGACAAAATGGCTTATGGCATCTATAAGGCTTTCTTGAAATACAAGAAAAAATACGGTAACCACAGAAATACAGGCAGCAATGACGATTACAACGATGAACAGGAGACGGAACCTGCTGCTAAACAACTGATCTCTGAGGATTCCGAAAACCTGATGGCGGCTACAGAATACTCTCAACAAAGGGCGGTCAGAAACCAAATCACCAACGATGCTCCTGCCAACGATCTGACAAACGTGGAACCAAAAAAGCAGCAAGCCCCAAAACCTGCTGCCCAGCCCCAAAAGCCGCAGCAGCAACCTCAGCCTCCAAAGCCTCAACAGCCTGCCCAGCAACAGCCTGCCCAATCCCCAAAGCCTCAGCAGCCTGCTCAGCAACAGCCAGCCCAGCCCCAAAAGCCGCAGCAGCCTGCCCAACTTCAAAAGCAGCCTGCTCAGCAACAGCCAGCTCAATCCCAAAAGCCGCAGCAGCCTGCCCAGCCTCAACAGCAGCCTGCTCAGCAACAGCCAGCCCAGCCCCCAAAATCTCAGCAGCCTGTCCAGCCTCAAAAGCCGCAGCAGTCTCAGCAACAGCAGCCTGCCCAGCAACAGCCTGTCCAACCCAAAAAGACCGAGCAGCCTCAGCCGCAACAACCTGCTCAGCCCCAAAAATCTCAGCAGCCAGTTCAGCAGCAGCCAGCCCAATCCCAAAAGCCTCAACAGCCAGCTCATCAGCAGCCAGTCCAGCCCCAAAAGACCGAGCAGCCTACTCCAACAACAACTACACCCGTTCCTCCTGCTAATCCTGTCGCACAGCAGGAACAACCTGTTGCACCCGAGAATTTAGAGCCTGGCGGAAGACCGATTTTCAAAGTACAGATCGCTGCAATGTCACAGGAGATTCCTACCAACAGCGATGTGTTCCATGGGGTCGAGGGCATCGAGATGTATACAGAAAATGGAATGGTCAAGTATACCGTGGGGGCGACACCTGACTTTAATGAAATCAGCCAACTCAGAAAAACACTCTCTGCGAAATTCCCTCAGGCTTTCATCATCGCTTTCCGTGATGGATTGAAAATCAATATGGCACAAGCCATGAAGGAATATCGAAACTATGTGAAAAACAACAAATAATACGACCTCTTTTTGTCGTAAAAGAATTCAAAAAGTATTGGATACATACGGAAAAAAAGTTGTCACTGCAATCTACTAAATTTGCAAATGTGATTACCTTAAACTTTTGTTCTGTATGAAAAAATTGAAAAATTTGTTGTGGATGCTGCCGCTAATGGCAGTATTCGGATGCTCTTCCGAAGTCGAAAGCCCTGTTCTGACGATTGAGGGTGGACAAGTACAAGGCGTGACTACTGATATTCCTGGGGTCTTCGCCTATCGTGGTATTCCGTATGCTGCACCTCCTGTCGGAGAACTCAGATGGAAAGAACCACAGCCCGTCGTGCCTTGGGAGGGCGTAAAAGTGGCTGACAGATTCGGTAATCCTGGATACCAGGCGGTGCACTATCCTGAGGGATATGCCAAAGAATGGGGATATGGCGCTGAGGCGCCATCAAGCGAGGATTGCCTCTATCTCAATGTGTGGACAAAGGCTCCGGGAGACGTGAATAAAAAATTGCCGGTCGCTCTATGGATACACGGTGGGGGATACCGTGAGGGATGGGGATCGGAACCTGAGTTTGACGGACAGGAATGGGCCAACAAAGATGTCGTGCTCGTTTCCATCAACTACAGACTGGGGATCTTCGGATTCATGCCCTATGCTGGATTGTCTGAGGAAAGTCCCAACCATGTCTCTGGAAACTATGGTATCCTCGATCAGATTCAGTCGCTCAAATGGATCAAAGCCAATATCGCCCAATTCGGTGGCGATCCGGACAACGTGACCATCTTCGGACAAAGTGCTGGGGCAGGTAGCGTCAAGACGCTCTGTGAATCTCCACTGGCTAGAGGCCTGTTCCATAAGGCGATCATCATGAGTGGTGGGGGGATCAATGTGCCGGCTTCTGAAAACAGTGAGGCAAAACCTGCTGTTCCTGTCAATAAGTTCTTTACCTACAATCCTTCACTCAAAGAGGCGGAAGCCGACACCAAAAGAGTCATGGATTGGGCAGGACTGACGGATGTGGAAAAACTGAGAGGGGCTTCCACGGAAATCCTCTATACCGTGGGACAACTTTATAATATGGTGACAAAAAACGATGTCTATCTCATGGGAAGACCTATCATCGATGGATACGTGAGCAAAGAGAATTTCGATGATGCGACAAGAGATGGGTCTATCGCTGACGTGCCATATATGATCGGATATACACTCAATGATATGGGCAGTATGGCACCGGGTATCGCTGAGTTCTGTAAGGTGAGAGCGGAAAAAGGGGGCAAAGCGTGGGCTTATGAGTTCGCTAGGCCTCTACCGGATGACGGATCACACCCAGAGGTCACCAAACGACTCAAAGGGGCTTTCCACTCGTCTGACCTGTGGTTTGTGTTTAAGTCGCTCAAACATTGTTGGAGACCATGGACAAAAGGCGACTGGGACCTCTCGGAGAAAATGCTTACCGCTTGGACCAACTTCGCCAAATATAGCGACCCCAACGGACCTGATGGTGGGGCGTGGACGCCATGCACAGCGGAAAAACCTCAGTTCATGCTCTTCAAACTGGATGCTAACGATGCAGAGAATTCTGAAATGGGGGAACCTATCTTGCCTGAGCCGACAGAGAATAAGATGCCTTAAAATCTCCTGCTAAGACTATTAAGCCGTTTATCCTTATTTATTATAGGGCTGACGGATAGATTTTAATGGCTTAATCATCCTATCAGTTGAGGCAGTTGCGAACGGGCGCAACTGCCTCTTCACGTTGGTGGAGGCTCTTCTTAGCATGATTTCATCCACCGATGAGCACTTCATAAAGAAATCGGTGAAAGAAATTTGTGATTCTCATTTTTTTCACTTACATTTGCAAGAACAAACTTACCGATCGGAAAATGAAAATCTTTACAAAAGAAGTAAAAATAGCCATCGTTGCTATCGTGGGATTGATCACACTGTATTTTGGTATGAATTTCCTCAAAGGATTGACTTTATTCTCTCATGGAAATACTTATCATATCCTATTTAATAATGTCAATGGATTGTCGTCTTCAAGTCCCATCCTGGCCAATGGCTTCAAGGTGGGTACGGTCACGTCCATCGACTATGATTATGAGAAAAGAGGAAATATCGTAGTGGATGTGGGGATCGACGAAAACCTCAAATTACCGGAGGGGACAGTGGCGGAAATCGCCAGCGACTTGCTCGGCAATGTACAAGTCAACCTCATCATGCCGGAGAACGTCACCACGTTCATACAACCCGACGGGAATATCGAGGGAAGAGTCAATGCCGGCGCCATGGGAAAAGTGATGGAAATGGTGCCTAAAATTCAAAACATGCTGCCCAAACTCGACTCGATCCTCGCCAGCGTGAATTATATACTCGCTGATCCGGCGCTGCCCAATACCCTTCATCATGCGGAACAGGTGACTTCTGACCTCACTAAAACCACACGCCAGATGAACGCGCTGCTCGCTGATGTGGGAAAAGAGGTGCCTGGACTCATGGGAAAAGCTGATGGCGTGCTCGGAAAAGCGGCTGCTACCATGGATAACGCAAATGTGGCGACACAAAAACTCGCCCAACTTGACCTGGAGTCTTCGCTCAACGAACTCACCGTTACTCTCAATAACCTTAAACAGTTCACCGAACAACTCAACAATGACCAGGGGGCTCTTGGCGCTTTGCTCAAAGATAGGTCGCTCTATGACAATCTCAATAAGACAATCAATAGTGCTGACTCTTTGCTCGTCAATTTCAAAGAGCATCCCAAACGCTATATACACTTCTCTGTCTTCGGGAAAAAGGACAAATAAACTGCCGATCTTTTCAGCTGACTCTTCGTCTCACATAACCGGGGCCTCTCATCCGAGACCCCATTTTTTATCCTTTTCTTTCTACTCAATTTGTTCTCTTCAGCAGGGCTTCATTCTCCTCAAAAAAAGTTTCTAAATTGACACTAAATAGATTGTGTCTAAATAATAAGGGGTGTGAAAAACACTTCATCGAATCGCCCGAAATGATTAATAATTACGCATTTCCGCTACTATGATAACGTTTTGTTCGCACTCAACAAAAATAGGGCTTATCACTCGTAAAGTTAGTATTTTCAGCATCTTGCAAAAAAGCAAATGCCAAAAAGAAAGTTGCTTTTGCCAAAATTCCTAAAAGTCCATCTTTAAGCATTTTACGGCATTCTTATTCAACAATAGATAAAACACCGATTTTTTTTTCACAGAAAAAATTGCGATATTTGCATTCGAATTAGAAAGAGAGGCATCTTGTGTGTCCTTTGTACCCTTTTCAAAACAATATGAAACAAAGTCCAGCTCTGCTCTGGGAAAGAAGCCTGCAAATGATCAAAGGCAATGTTACCGAGCAGCAATACAAAACATGGTTCGAGCCAATTGTCTTCGAGTCGTATTCACCGGCTACGATGACATTGTTGGTGCAGGTACCCAGCCCTTTCGTGTATGAGTACCTCGAGGAGAACTTCGTGGACTTGATCAGTAAAGTGCTCAAAAGGGTGTTTGGCAACAGTGTCAAACTGACTTACAGAATCATCACTGACAAAACCAACCATAAAGCAATGGTGGTGGAGTCGGAAAATACGGATGATAAAATCGAAAAACCGCTGGGGCAAAACAAGGGTAATATGCCTTATACCGTTTTGGATACGGCTGCACCTCAGCAGATCGATTCACAACTCAACCCGCAACAGACCTTCGAAAATTTCATTGAGGGAAGAAGCAACAAATTGCCAAGAGCCGTCGGCTTGTCTATTGCCAGCAATCCGTCCACGACACAGTTCAACCCGCTCTTCGTTTTCGGGCCTTCAGGATGTGGAAAAACTCACCTGATTAATGCCATTGGATGCAGAGTGAAAAAACTCTTCAACCAAAAAAGGGTGCTGTATGTCAGTGCAAGACTCTTCCAAGTGCAGTATACCAATGCCATCAGATATGGCACGCTCAACGATTTCATCAATTTCTATCAGACCATTGACGTGCTCATCGTAGATGATATCCAAGAATGGATGACTGCACAGAAAACCCAGGATACCTTCTTCCATATTTTCGACCACCTCTTCAGAACGGGAAAACGTATCATCCTGGCTTGCGACAGACCGCCTGTTGATCTGCAGGGAATGAACGAAAGACTCGTCACCAGATTCTGCTGTGGACTGATCGCTGAACTTGAAAAACCTGACATGCAGTTGTGCGTAGATATACTGCACGCCAAAATATCAAAAGACGGACTGCAAATTCCAGAGGATGTCATCCATTATATCGCAGAACATGCAAATGGTAGCGTGAGAGACCTGGAAGGGGTCGTCAATTCGCTCATGGCTTACTCTGTGGTCTACAACCAGGCTGTCGACATGGACCTCGTAGGAAAAGTACTCAAAAGGTCTGTGAAGGTCGATAACCATCCTGTCACCCTCGACGATATCATCGAGAGTGTTTGCCAGCACTATCAGGTCACACCGGAAGAGGTGAGCGGCAAAAGCAGAAAGAGAAATCTTGTCATCGCAAGGCAGGTGTCTATGTTCCTCGCACAGAAACATACCAAAATGCCGGCTTCCAGAATCGGAAAACTCATCGGAAGAGATCATTCCACCGTCTTGCATAGTTGTGAGAAAGTTATCGAAAGACTGAAAATTGACAAAGACTTTGGTTTGGAAATTGAGAATATAGAACATTCTTTCAAGCTTAAATAAAAATAACTTACTTAACAATCAATGCTTCTTTTGAAGGGAGGGTGTAGGGATACAGCCTCCTTTTTTAATCTCTCAACTGAGAATACCCTAAAACATCGGGTATACCTTACATCAACTTTGAATACCCTAAAACAACATGCACCCGGTCTCACGACCAGGTGCATGTATATAACTTACTAAAATAAATTAACTCAAAGATGCCGACTCTCACGAGCAGACTTTCGTCTCACAAAGGTGAGACTTTAGCGAAAATTATTATTGTCTTTGTCTAAATCTCTTATTTTTTAGGGTATTTTTTACAATCATTCCTAAACTGTATGCAAATTTATCTTTTTTGAGCTTTGTTTGCAAATATATCTATCACTTTGTGAGAAAAAATGACATTATTTAACATTGTGTACGCAAACAGATTTCGTAGGCGCTTATGATAACTCTTTTTGGCAATTTTCATGCATTTTCATGCGCCATTTTCTGTATCCCATAATGGCGATGATCACATACAACCCGTAAAGACTGGCCTTGAAAGGGATGTCTTTATAGTAATATAAACCGCATGTCACCACATCGACGACAATCCATATCAGCCATTGTTCCAGATATTTTCGGGCAAGGGCCCAGATGCCCATGAAGGAGAGGGACGTGGTGAAGGCGTCGGCGATGGGAACGGTGGAGTCGGTGTATGTGCTCAAAAACCAATACAAAATGCCCCAGGCTACCAGGGTGATGAATGTCCATAGCATGGCTGATCGCAAGGGGATATGGCTGATGGCGACATAGCGAGACGCTTTACCTGAGGTGGATGAGGACTTCCTGATCCAGTGGAAAAAACCATAGAGAGTCATGACGAGATAATAAAACTCCATGCCGCAGTCGGCATATAGGCCTTTCTGATAATAGAGCACGATGCCGAGACTCTGCATGAAGAATCCGACGACCCACAGCCAGATACTGGCACGATACTCGAGAATGATATAGGCCAGACCGAGTATCGTGGTAAGCATGTCCAACCAATGGTTGGCAAGAAATGTCTCCATAGGGTCAGAATCTGAGGGTGAGATGACTCATCATGGTGAAACCGCTCATAGGAATAAAACCTATCTGATAGTAACGGTTGGAATCACTATGACCATAACTTTCGGCAATAGCTGAATACACCCATCCGCTGGTGGCATAATGGCGGTTGAAAAGGTTGTTGAAACTCAATCCAAGTACCACTTCTTTCAATGGACACACATGGGTCACCTTACTGGTGTAGTTCAGATGAAGGTTGCTCGTCGTGTAACTGGGCAGTGAACGGTCTTTATTCTCTGTGTTGTCGAGATATTGACGGCTCACATAGTTGGTATGCCAAACGGCTTGAAATCCTTTGTGGTGGACATTGAGGAAACCGTTGAGGATGACGGAGGGGGAGAAGGCGAGCGTGGAGTTGTCATAGGTGAACTCGCGTAACTCATCGCCGTTGCCGTCACAATGGTATTTTGAGGCATCGGGGTTACCCGACCAGTCGTCCCAGTCTTCCACATACTCGTGGAAATCTTTGATCTTGTTCTGGCTGATGGCGGCGTTACCTTCGAGGGTCAGCCAGGGGGTAAGGTCATAACTTGCTGATAATTCCACACCCAGACGATAGGAATCCTTGATGTTGGTGGTCAACTTCTCGCCAATATCACTCAACAGACCGGTCTGCACAAATTGGTCGGTATACTTCATATAGTAGAGGTTGACGGTAGTGCGGAGACGGTCGCTGTGGTATTGATGGCCTACTTCAAAGTCAAGCAGCTGCTCTTCCTTGGGGGTGGGATAGTTGCCGTTGTCAGTGAAGTTGTTGCGCTCAGGCTCTCGGTGGCTCATGGCGGCGGAGCCATAAAAACGATGGTTGCCGAAATGATAACTGAAACCGGCTTTGGGATTGAAAAAGTGATAGCGCTTGTCTATGTCAAGAAAATGCTTGCCGTAGGTGCCGTCGCCATTGTCAATAAATTTGTCATTGAAACCGTTGGTCTTATAACTTACATACCGGTATTGTACATCGCCAAAAACCTCCCAATTCTCATTCAGATGATAGGCGGCCTTCACATAGATATTGCCGTCTTGTTTCTTGGCGTCGGAATCATAATATTGGTACTTGCCGTCATGGAGCAGGTAGTTCCACAACGCTGCATTCGAAACGTATGTCACATAACCGAAATGGTTGCCTTTGAAACCTTGGAAGGACAGACCGCCGATGATGTCCCACAACTCATCTCGGTAATTGGCGTTCCATACCAGACCGTAGGTGTCTTGCTTCAATCCTTTTTGACGGATGAAGTCACTCTTCTTTACGGTCGTACCATCGGGGGCGAGATAGTTGCTCAGACCAAATTTCTTTAATTTGTTGTCGGGACGGAACTCATCATAATAACCATAGCCGTGGGTATAATGAAGGGAGAGGGTGCTCTTGAAATGCTCGTTGATGTCCCAGGCGGCGGTGAGAATGTTGTGGCTCTGCCAGAAATTGTCGGTCGTCTTCTCCCAATAATAGGGTGCGCAACCGGGGTATTGCAAGAGGTAACGCTGGGATTGATAGTGGCCGCTGGCATCTCGCAATGGGTTGCCGTCGGCACCGTAGGACAAGGTCTCATAGAGGGTGTTGTAACGGCCAAGACCGGCATCATAAAGGTCATCATAGGTCTTGATGCCGGTGGAACTGCCGTAGGTGCCGTCCATCAGCGACAGGTCGTTGTCGCCGGCTGTCACTCCGTTCCAAGCTTGTCCTGTCTTCTCAAAGTTGCCGAAATTCTTGTAGCCGATGGTGAGGTGATCATTCACATAGCGCAGACCGCCATAGTAGGAGCCTGAACGGCCGTAGGTGCCATGGATGAATCCGTCGGTGTTGGTCTCATGGTAGGCGCCATCGAAAATCCAATGGTTAAACAGCAAACCGGTGGAGAACGAACCGCCTATATTGAATGTGTTGTAACTGCCATAGCCGCCCGATAGTTCGCCGTAGGCTTTCTCTGAAGGGGTGCGGGAACTGAGGGCTACAGTGCCGCCAAACGCTCCGTCGCCGTTGGTTGAGGAACCTACACCGCGCTGGATCTGGACGGAACCGAGCAACGAACCGTAACTGTTCATGTTGGCCCAAAACACACATTGGTCTTCTGGAGAGTTGAGGGGGACTCCGTCGAGTGTCACATTGATGCGGGAGTCACCGGCTCCGCGGATGCGCATGTAGGTGGTGCCGGTGCCTATGCCGTTCTCGCTCCATGCGATCACACCGGGAGTCTGGGAAAACAGGAAGGGAAGCTCTTTTCCTGTCTTGGAAAAACGGTCCAATTCCTGCTTCTTGATGTTGGCGACAGCATAGGGGGCGTTCTTCTGAGCACGCACGCCGTTGACGATGACTTCTTGAAGACGTTCCAACCGCAGCGTATCTTCGTCTGTTACTTCTTGAGCGGTGGAGGATAAACAAACACCTAATAGCACTGACAGCACAATCTTTTGTTTCTTCTTCATAAATACTTGGATGATACCTTATTTAGAATAAATATAATAAGGGGGGGAGAAAATGATGTGAATTCCTACGCCGGTATGATCCGGATCAGGTATGAGGGTCTAATCTCAGCCCGAAATATCGGGCACCCCTTAACTTACACGCTGTAAGTCGGTGCAAAGGTAATCAATACGTTAAGTTCTGCAAAATAAAATGTGCTTTTTTCACCATACTATATGGCTATTTTCTGTATCTTTGCATCTACAATAATGGCATAAATAGATATTTTTGATCACCTGATGATATTATTTCGGGGCAGATGGAACAAACGAAAACCTCTATATTTCAGAAACCCACATGGGTGGTACTTTTTGCCCTGACAGCGGCTATCGCATGGGGTTGGGCGTTCCCGCTCATCAAAGTGGGCTTCAATGCCTTTGGCATTACGACGGACATGACGGGGAGCAAGATGCTCTTCGCGGGCCTTCGTTTTGCTGCGGCTGGACTGATTGTACTGTCTGTTGCCCGTAGCAGTGGTCGTTCTTTCAAGACAACTCAGACGAGTGACTGGTGGTTTATCCTCGCTTTTGCTCTGATGAACACCGCGCTCCACTATTTCTTCTTCTATATCGGCATGTCTCATAGCGAGGGTTCGAGGGCGGCTATCCTCAACTCGCTGAGCACTTTTCTTTTGGTGCTGCTGGCTTGCGCTTGTTTCAAGAGCGACAGACTGACCACACGAAAGATGCTCGGCTGCACAGCTGGATTCTGTGGAATCCTGACGCTGAATCTTGGTGGAGCTGATAGTGGACTGTTCACTTGGTTGGGCGACGGCATGATCATCCTCAACGCCATCTGTTCGGCTTTATCTGGTTTGATGACTCGTGGACTGAGCCGCAGGGTGGATGTTTTCGTCGGCACGGGTTATAGCCTCACCATTGGTGGCTTACTGCTCATCATTCCAGGACTTGCCTTTGGGGGTACGCTGCCTCATGTTAATATGCTCGGCATCGTCTGCCTGTTGCTGCTCATCGCCATCTCTGCTATAGGATTCGCTCTTTACAACAAACTGCTCAGTTGCAATCCTGTGGGAAAGGTGGCGATATACAATTCGCTGATACCCATCGTAGGAGCGGTAACGTCGTGCCTCTGTCTTGGTGAGACCTTTCATCTGAAATATGCGCTTGCCGGAGGGCTCGCTGCTCTTGGTATTTACATCATCAATAAAGGCAAGAACTGATCTAATTGGCATTATTCCATCTCCCGCACCCCTGTCCTTCAATTTCCTTTTTCAGGAATGGCCAATTTTGGCCGTTCCCCTCCATTTTTCTTTAGGAATGGTCAATTTTGGCCGTTCCTCTCCATCTAGTTATTCACTCTTTATTTTTCAAATATTCCACATACTTGTCAATAATGATGGAAGAATATTCGTCTGGATGGAAGAAATAAATCCCATAAGATAATTCACTCTTATCCATAAACATCTTCATGAAAGATTCCCTTTCATAATCTTTCAAGGAATAGATCCAATTATTGCGAATCCACATTCCCAACGTGAAATGGTAGTTGATGGTATCTTCGCAATTTTGCAGTTCGTTCTTATCCTCTTCGCTGAGCATCGCATCAAGTAGGGCAAAGCATTCTTCTTTAGTTTGGGGTCTTCTATTGTCCATAACCTATTTAATTTGAATAAAACGTCTTGTACTGTTCTCATCTGACAAGAATTCCTCTATCAGTTCGGACGAAACCTTGTTGACAAAGATATTCTTTATTTCCGGGTCATTGTTTTCCCACATCGTACCACATTCCTCATTGTATGCATACCAAGACCAATCGTCAATGAAGTCATCATTTTCTCTTGCAGACAATGCGAAATCCAATATCTTCTGATAGATGCACCTGACGAATTCTTTTGTCTCACATAAGGCATCAGCAACCACTTTTCCTTTGTGACCATCATAGACATAGAAAAGTCCATATAATTCTTGAGGATTGGGGGTCATCTGATCATCCGTCTGTATAAAAAGGGGCTCAAAATATAAGAGGAAATTGTAGCACTCATTGTAGATGTTTATGCCTGTCGGATTAAAGTCGAAGATATGGGATACTATGTTTTCCAACCATTCTTTGATGTCCACAAATGGCTCATAAACATACGATGTGTCAATCACCACTTTTTCTTCTCCATTGACATAAAAATGCATGTCAATCCAGCCACAGTCAGGATAGTCCAGCTGAAGGTCAATCCTATCAGCCCTTTCCGGCATATTGACAGCGTACTTTTCAAAGAGCATGCTTCTTTCATGCAGCCAATGGTTTCTTATGGTCATATTCCTATCTGTTTGTTCCATGTCTGGTTTTGCTTTTTAGATTTGATGCAAAAGTAAAACAGAGCTGTTCCAAACCATGGGACAGGCTCAAACAAAAAAAGGAATTGTTTGTCAGATTGGTAGATTTTTGTTAATTTTGCAACACGATTTAGCATCAAGAGTGATTAAATTCACACCAACCGAGCTTTCGTTATGCCACGGTGGTAAGAAGATGCGAGTTAAGAGAGTATTAACTAAAATGATAACGGCATGCAATACACCCGAATTGTTCTTAACGAACCTCATGCCTCCATCGAGGGGCTTTATGATGAGCATTTGAGTTTTTGGAATATTGACGAGAACTTTGTCAATGACATCGTACTGAAATGGACAGACTGGCACACTGATTTCCTCTTTCATGGCTATAGGAAAGAAAATATCCGGACTGTCAGGTTTCCCTATTCGCGTTTCATTGTTGATGCGGAACGTCTTTGGAATGATCCGCTGGAAGCCAAGGGGCAGGGTATCCTTTACAGGCAATTTGGCGGGTATTCCCGTACAATACCCATGGAATATGAGGAGCAATTATTGAAGCTATGGCATTTTCACCAGGAAAGGCTTAGGAACAATCTCTGTGCTGACGCACTTTTGCTCGACTGTCATTCTTTTCCTGAAGAATTGAGCGATATTGATATATGCATTGGTTATAATGAGGACTGGTCCAAGCCTGACAAGGAAACGATTGAACTGGCAGTCAACCTCCTTGAAGATAACGGCTATGTTGTTGGGATAAATGAGCCATACAGCAACTCAGAAACCCCAGACTGTCCTTTCGGCTATCAGTCCATGATGCTTGAGGTTAACAAGAAAGCATATATGGAAGCCGGAACCTTACGACTTAAGCATAACCATGATCATCGGAAGAATATCCGCCAATTAATGATTAGACTATTATCAGAGTTATCTGAATAATCGGAACAGGCTTATTGTTTACATTTCTACTGGCATTTTTTCCATTCTACCTTTTCCAAAGCCTGTATAAGTCCTCTGTAATCAAGAGTCTCCAATGGAACTTTATTAGGAGCGAAGCTGCATGAATTCGCTTTCTTGTCCCAAGAGACGGAACAGAATTTTGCCGGACGTTGGCATTTGAGCAGGCACGAAGGGCTTTGGAAAGGTTTTCCTCCTGCCACTGAAGCAAGTTGCTTGGGTGTCGGCGTGTTGGAGAAACGCTGGGGAACGAGTATGACTTGGTCGTTGTTCAGCAACTTGCCCAACCGCTCATAGACACTCTTCACTTGAGGAACCTTATCTGCACCAACCAACAAGTTCACTCCAGGTTTGATTCCTATTGATGCTATCTGCTGAACTTGTCGTTCCACTCTTAGCACTTCTGCCTCATTATCGGGTTGGTGGATGGTCAGATGAATCTTGTCTGGCTTATGGCCTGTCAGCATTCTCAAAATCCGCTCATTCTCTAACGGCAGTCCGTTGGATGTGACCGACAGGTAGCACTTCGTATAAAGCGCATCTATAACCTCAAAAATGCCATCATACTCAAAAGGCTCACCACCACCCAGGGAAACCGACTTCACGCCATGCTCGATGCAGTCTGACGCGAATTCAATCACTTCCTGTGGCTTCCACAACGTATTGCCCTCCCGTCTGCTATGGTTATAGCAGAACGGACATTGCTTGGAGCAATAGTTGGACAGGTCTATGGAAAGGAGTTCAATCTGATGCATTTTTCTTATATTCTTCCATTTCTTCCATGGATATGAGATATGGCATCTCTATTCCTCGATAGGGAAGAAGAGCTAACTTGGTGATTTCCTCTCTATGTTTTTCTATCTCGTTCTCCATATAATAAGGAAAGACATTACCTTCAATCGTAATATGCCGTTTGTCAATCAGGTATTTCTGACTTAATAAGTCTTTGGTCTTTTTCTCCAAAATGATGACTTGAGGATTGAAACGAAGCACAGTGTCCGCAAAATGTTGGTGGTTCTTCAGAAAGAAGTCCGTCAATACGTCTTCTGTCACTTCTTTCTTCGCATCGCTTTCGGACATGTAATAACCTTTTGGGTGTTTGAAAGGTATTTTGTGGAGCAACGAAATCCGGATAGAACGTCTTATGATGTCATCCGACCTGACGGTCATCTGATAATCATAGGCAGTGAATGGATGAAAAACGAACATCACTGTGGGCTTGTCGGAATACTCATTTTCGTCAGCGGTATAGCATGCACATGAACATTCCTTGCAGTCATGTTTAGTCTTTTCAGAGCAGTAGTCATGGAAATTGACCCCTCTCTGGGATGTATATACATACGCTGTAGAGCCATCAGTCAATACAATAGGTTGGTATTCGAATCCTTTAATGACAACCGCATCACCCGTGAAACGACACGGATGCCATTCGGCGATTTGAAATTTTTGGCATTCACTGAATTTTAAGGGTACGCGAGGTATCCTGTTTTGCAGAGCAAGTGGGAATTGGCTAAGCTTTACGGGATTAACAGGAGTATTTATCTTTTCCGCAAGGTGGTCATTCCAATAAGGTTGTGCATAGATATAATATGGCGCCGATGAGAAGTGATACTCATAGACAATCTTTCCATCTTCCCAATTATCATTAATGAAGAAGTTTTTGGGATAGTATATTTGTTTAATCATTCCGTGGTCAAGCATCTTTTTCAAGGATGATGACTCTATTATAACATCTTCTTTACCATGGTCATCAATGCATTTGAAACAGTCGACAGAATACAAACCCCGTTTTTTTGAGATGCACAGTTCAATTTCAAAATCAGGATTCTTGGCGAGACTCAAGAAATCAGTCTCCTTTTCCAAATCTATTTGGAATATACATTCAATCCAATATTTTTCAGATTCTGGCTGATGAGGATTTTCCATCAAATCATCAATTTGATCATCTGTCAAGTCAACTGTAAGAATGTCTTTTGTTCTATAATCCTCATAATGACCATATACAAGTTCTTCAATGCTTGTCTGTTCCGTTTCCCAAGGAACGGGACCATTATCGTTATAGTTCATAATGGCCACATTCCCATCTTCATCTGCCACGTACCATGCCGTTGACATGGAATGAGTTGCTGGAAATTCTTTTTCTATTTTCATTTTGACCCTTAATCCTTCATCTCAATATAGTTATCACAAATATCAACATATTCATCACCTTTGTCTATTACACGCGGTGCGGATTTCCATTCCTCACTTAGTTCTTGTTCATACCTATAAGGCATCACCTTTACATAACCATAACCGCCGTCTGTCAATGCGACCTGCATATACTTGACACCACCCACCGTTTTAATGTGGTTGTTGAACAACCAACATTGTGAATCTATGAATTCGGCCGGTTCGAGAGTTGCTTTCTCAGCAAAATGTACAGGCACCTTGAACATATACTTCCTGGCCTTTTCTGACATTTGACCCTCTTTCATTGGATATTTCGGCACTACAACTCGCTCTGGAGGATAGTTGATACTGCGGGTTTGCTCATACACATAGAAGGGGAAATGAGCAAGGCGATGTTCTGATTGGTTTTTCCTGTTGTCAGAAAAATAGATTTCGATATTACATTCCTGAGCACCATATATGTCCCCCCTTTCTATGAGTTTCTCAATTAGATCTTCCCTCATCAAGTCACTGTCAAAATATTCAAGATGATAGAAACCTTCTTCCTTGGAATAGCATAAGTCAAACTTTGCGCCAGATTCTATGAGTTCTTTGATTGAGTCAGGTTTAGTAAGGATATTGCAATTCCATCTTATATCGGTTATAGAACTGACAGGTTTCAATCCAGCCTTTAATTCATCTATTTGTTCCTTGGTAAATGGCATTATCGAACATCCGTTCATCTGTTCGCCAAGCATGGGGATTAGTTCATCCGTATGGAGGTCCGTAAAAGGAATTGGCCCAGGGCCATCTTCCTCAAATTGGAAGATGGCCACATTTCCATCGAGGTCACATACGAACCATGCCGTATCCATGGAATGTGTGGCCGGATATTCTTTATTTATCTTCATTTATTCACCAAATTATTATTATGATTTGAGGGCAAAGTTAATATGAGGTTGCCTCAAAATGTGGGACAAGCGAGAGAAAAGATGAAATAATAATTTCAAATTTTTCTCTGAAACCATTCTCCGAAGGAGGGTTGTGGGACAACCTCAGAAAAACGATTTTGTCTGATTTCATACTTTAAAATCGATGACCTGTCCAAGATAAAAGTAAAGGCAATCTCCATCACAGGTGATATTTGTGACTACAGACTTAGCCCATTTCGCATATTTTCCTTTCCCAACGTAGAATGTAATTGTATCAAACGGTATCAGGTATCTTTCTCCGTCCTCAACATAAGTACATTTATCCTTAAAGTAACCGTTATAGTCACGGCATTCTATATGGTTGCCATTGAGAACGCTGTCAAAAATAGGCTTGACAACTGATAAATTCAGATTGAGTGAGCCTGTGCCTTTTGGACTTGACCCATACGGATGCTTTAATCTTATCACCTCAGCAGGTTTTGGCAATAAAGCATTCACTTCTTGCAGTGTCATCAACTTCAACAGTTTCTTGCGTTTGTCTTCAAATGAAATAGTCGCGTCAGCTATGATTGCTTTGATTTCTTCTGATATGCTCATTTTTAATGGATAGTATTAGGGTCTTGCTTACAGAAAAAGGTCGCCTGAATTCACAGGCAACCTCTATATATGATAATCAGCTATCCCTTCGTAATGAAGTCAACTTCTGTCCTTCAAATCTCCAATATTCATTTCCATTAACAGTGGAAAGGTTAGTACCTGCATAAAGATTCAAATACTTTAACGCAAGTGGAGATGAACGACTGAACTCACCTTTGCACTCGAATTTGTTGCCGCCAATATAGGTTGCTTTAATTGCCTCACCATTTTCATCCACAACAATTTCACCAGAATTCTTGGTTAAAACAACTTCTGCATCTTTTTCCAGTATTGAATCAAGATCCAGTCTCGACTTTCTTTGTCCTTGTTCTGTGTCACCTGTTTCATCTTGGTTGTTATCAAGTATTTTATTGTTAAAATGACAAATTTCCGCCATTAACAATATTTGTTCGTTATCTCTTTCTTCAACAGCATCTGCTATTTTTTCATGGTCAATAGACTGAACGGCATACAAAATCTTACTTCGACTAACGGTATAAACAAATTCATTGCCGGCTTTTACTACATAATCACCATTTGTTTGTTCTTTATTAATCTGTTTACTATTGTCAATTTCAAACATTTCTGAACACAGACGCCCCCTAACCATATTGTCAGTATTCTTTTTATACGGGAAAATAAAGACATCATAAATTGTTGAGATAACAGGAATACCAGTTCTTGATTCCTGATTAATTCTATACATGGCTCTCTGCATGATGGATTTCTCCTCAATTTCTCCATTATATTCAGTTTCACCGATTTTTACCCATTCACCCTTTTCTATGGAGAGTAATTGGTCTTCCCTATATTTTTTGTAACAGAACATAGGTCCAAAGACGTAAACAATAGTATATTTTTTCTCTTTCATAATAATATTAACCATTTTATATAGTTCTCTTTATTTTCACAAAAATTATCGCCCTATCTCGCACAGCAACCCGCTCACGGGATAGTAGATGAGCTGTTTGAGCACCTTCTCGCCCGCAGCTTCCAAAGCATGGCTGTAGGCTTCAAGCTGACCTGCATACCAACCAGCGTAGTGGTCGGATTGTTCATCAAGGACGTACTTGTACCCCAAGGGACATGTCTTGAAATCTAGGAGAATGTCTCCTTCGGCTGTCTGCCAAACCAGGTCAATGCTGCCGCTGAAGACATTGCCGTCCTTTAACAGCGTGAAGGGACGTTCATGATAGATGTTCAATGCGGCACCGAACCGCTCCTCCAGCCAAGAACATAATTGTTCCCAAGCCCTCCTGATTGCCTTATGGTCAATGAGAAAGGTTTTCAGTCCATAACTCTCAATTAAGTCCGCATAGTAAGACTCCGAGTCGATATGCTGTTCAATCCCACAGAAGATCTGATGGATGCAGTCACCCACGTCAGCCATCGTCTTGCCAACCAACGTTCCTTGTGGCATACGCCCGCAAATGTCGTGGTGTGCCAGCACTTTTCCTTTCTTGTGAAGCAAGCTCGGAGAAAGATATTTCGGCTCAGCACCGCACAATTCCCTCTGATAGGGGATGCGACGTGTCTTCATCTTCTCCTCATCTGGCAGATACTGATATGAACTGATGCATTCAAGCCTCTCGTCCGTCAATGTGTCATCTTCGAAAAGGCAACCAACACCTAGGATGTCATGGTCATCGTCTGGCTTCACGCAGTCAAGACCGACATCTTCCAGCCACTGCAAGGCATGGACCGTTTGGGGATGAGGTTCCAACGCCATAATCAGCACGTCCTTCGGCCTGGTCATGCCGACATACAGCAAGCGGTTTTCTTCGGACAGGGTTTCCTCACTAACTTTTTTGAACAATTCCGTTCCTTCTATCTGCTGCTGGATGTCAGCCGGCACATTGGTATTCCCCGCTCCATAGATGAACGGCAGCACACGGATGTACACCTCCGGATAAGGAGTCTCTGCCGACGGCTGCTCAGCATAACTGAAGTGAACGCCATATATGTTCGACCTGACACATTTTTTAGAATCTATTTTCTTGTCGCAGAGCTGGGTGAGAATGACATATTTCCACTGGAGTCCCTTGCTGGAATGGTAGGTGTGCAGCTGCACTCCATTGGCATCCCCCGTTCCAACAGGATTCACGACGCTCAAGTAATCCGCGAATCCGCTGACCGTGGCTGGGAGGTTCATTTGCAAGCAATGTTGCTCGTAAGCATATCCTGCCTTGATGATGGTATTCAGGCAGGAGGTTGACTCTGCCACCTGGCCTATTTTCTTGACCACATTATATAGATCGAGTTCGATAATCATCGTCTCGACAAGAGCACCCACCGACTGCTGTTCCAACATGGGCCGCAATTCCAGAATACGTTTCACCAACGGCACCTCATTTAGGAAGTCCACTTCTTTAAACTGGTTGTCTGCATCGAGCAACAACTTGTCCTCAATGATTTTCCTAGTGTTATAGCCCTCTTCCGTGAGGAAGGAAATCTCTGCCTTGGCCAATGAGTCTTTATCACTTGAAATTAAAGCGAGCATGGAGAGGATGAGGGGTGTAGCTTTCATTTCCATGACTTTCACATCCTCCCTGTTCGCCGGTATACCGAAAGTATCTGACAGGATTCCGGCCAACTTATTCAAAGGCTTATTCGCCCTACCCAGCACGGCGATGTCATTGGGTTTCACCCCTTGCTGTACAAGATAGGCAATGTGAGATGCTAGGCCCGGCCAATCTGGGTCTTCCATATCCCAGTAACGGATAGACTTGATGCTGTCAACGTTGGTGCGGTGTTTATTTAAAACGATGGCACTCTCATCGAGAACACCTGCAAATGTACGTTTGAACGTCTCGTTGCATACATCCACGATATCAGGCAGTGAACGGTATGATGTGTCAAGAGTTTCTGTGTCGCAGCCATTGGTCTTAGCTGAGATGCGGTCCACCACGGATTTAGTCAGCGTGATGTCGCTACCACGGAAGCCAAAAATGGCCTGCTTGTAGTCTCCCACCCAATAACTGTGCTCCATCAGTTCCGACAGGCGGTCAAATATCTTCACCTGTATTGGGGAACAGTCCTGGTATTCGTCAACAAACAGATAGCGGTAGCCCATGGAAATCTCCGTGGCCAGTTCCTTGTTCGTCAGCAGGTCACGCAGGTACTTCTCCATATCGTTAAAGTCGAGCAGGTTCCTCTCTTTCTTGAAAGTACGGAAACGCTCCTTCCACCGCTCTGCCAGTTTGAACAGCAGCTTGATGTATTTTTCTTGCTCGTCATAGACCTTTTGTGAATGCCATAGCTTGGTCAGTTCCTCACGTATACTGCCTGCGAGAGGCCCACACTTCTTCAACTTTTTCAACAAGTCAGACAGGCGTTTGTACCATCCAATGTCAGGACGACGGATTCCCCGTCTCAATTGAAGCATTGTCTTTAACCTTTTCTGATTCTCTGCGGAATCCTTTTGGCTTTCAAGGAAAGCCTGATGTTCATCCAGTACAGCCTTCAGTTCATATTCGGTATGGCTGATTTTCACATTAGGATGGACAAACTGACGGATAAAGTCAAGCGATTCCTTAATGCTCCTTGCATAGTCCTCTATCTCATAATTGGTGGTAAAGGCAATGACTTTCTCTATGTCTTTTTTCCAGTAATCATAGTTCAGCCCTGTTTTTCCTGACAGATAGCCATGCTCTATTCCCACACTCTCGCAAAAGTCGTGAAGTTGTATCAGTTCTTCGTGGGTGGGAAGATCTGACAGCGACTGTGAGATATAGAAGGTGGTGTCTTCCTCCGCCATCACACCCATGTCGGGAGACAGTCCGAGGAAGAACCAATACTTCTTAATAAGTGAGTTGGCCACGCTGTGGATGTTGCCGACCATCGCCTGGTCAAGTTGTGTGGCAGCCTCGAAGAGTCCGTTCTCATAGAGCACTTTCTTGGCCTCCTCCCTCATCTCGTTGGCAGCCTTAACGGTGAAGGTGGTCATGATTACCTGGTCAGGCCTCACCTTGCCTGCTTTGATAAGCTCTGCCAGTTTATGTGTGAGCGTGTAGGTCTTGCCGCTGCCGGCACTGGCATTGATATATGTTACGTTCTTCATCTTTTTTCCTCCTATACCTTAAACAGTCCGTAGTTGCTGAAGATATTCGCCTTTTGGGCTCCGGTTCCGTCTGTTGCGAGAGGGAACAGGTTGTTTCCCTCTGTGTCTTTGTAGTAGTCGAGCATGTCGACGGGGAAAGCCTCCCCTACCTCCACGGTACCGCAGTCCATTTGCTTTTTGCGGTAGAAGAACGACTGGCGCAGCTGCTCCACGATATTGTCATTGTTCTCCGGTGGAATTCTTGTGCAATGCAGCCCCTCAAAACGATTCTTGCTATAGAGATGGGCCTCAGGCATCAGGAAGTAAGCCGTGCGCTCCACCGCATCGCGCTTTTCCGCTCCAAACATATTGCGGTAGAGTTCCAGCTGGACAGAACGGTTGGCAGCCAGCAGGTCCCTATAATAGGACTTAGAAGATGTCCATTTGAAATCGAACACCACCGGATGGTGGTTCTCGTCCTCGAGTGTCATGTCTATGTACCCTTTCATATCCCATCCCTTGTCGTTTGGAAGAAGTCCCATATCCTTTGTGACCAGATGTTCACACCCTGTAACGGTAAGATGGTTGTCGCGGATAATCTCCAAGAGGACGTCAAGGCATCTGCGCAGTTGTTCTCTCAGCAGTTCCGCATCCAGTCTGTTCTCCGGCAGATAGAGTATGGCACCACAGGACTCTATCTGCTTCCGCACCTGCTCGTCGAACTCCTCGCCGATGCGTTTTTCTATTTCGTCTGCCCTACTGCACGGTTTACCGTCACGAGGGGCGAAAAGGCTTTCTATGACAGCGTGGGCGACATTGCCTTTGGTGGTCTTCACATCCTTGATACTGCTTGGACCAGTACTGACGATGTTGAGCATACGCTCCATCATGAAGTCAAGCGGATATTCAACTAGCGTGCTGATAGATGTCGGACTGAGATTGCCGGGCCACCTAAGCAGATCGGCATGGTCAAAGGTTATCAGCGGCTCGATGTTGTTATTCCTTACCAGCCTAACATCTTCTGTCTCCTCATCGAGCAGGTCAGGGGTGACGATGAAGTCATCAAGGTTGGCTATCTGGCTTTCCAGCCTTACCATCACGGGATGTTTCTGAGTGACTTCTCCTCCCGAGTAATCCGTTACAACGAGTATCAGCTGCTCGTCTGTCAAGAAGAATGGCAGCTGCTGCATAGTCTGGTGATAGTCCAGTTCCCTTCGTTCCTCCCATAATGTGAGTGCGGTCTTTATACCTTCCTTTTCACTGGGATAGAGGAAACTACAGTCAAGATGGGCCGTTTCTCCACCAGCAAAGTTCATCCATACGGTCCGATTGCTGTGAGCGGCCATCTTCGCAGGGCTGTCAATCAGCTCAAAGCTGCCCTTCTGTGCGCCATACTGCATGAATGACTCTCCTTTGAAAAGCGTGCTGATCCAGGACTCCATCTGCCGGATGTCAGCATTTTGATCCATGTCGGAAGAGTCGATCAACAGAACGAATGTATCGCACATCTGCGCAAGACTCTCCAACTGGCTGCACCAGCCCTCATTGCCCGGAATGGGGCGAAGATAATGTGAACGGCTCCTTGCCCATGCGGAAAGGCTGTTCAGATAGACCTTCAGCTTTGTCGCGTCTATCCGGCTATCTTGGGGCAAAATGAAGGTAGGAAGGTAGGTGTCGACCAGGTGCTGACGTTCTTTCTCCTCCTTCTTGTTGCGCTTTGCTATTTCCGTCTCTGATAGTTTTTCTTCTTCCTCCTTGTCATGGAACGTGTATTTGCCCGATATGTAGTCTTTCACGACTTTTTCGCATTTCTCATTCCTGTAGCCGCCCGTCTCGATGACAGTCTCCGCAAGGATGCAGCCGAAGAACGTCCCGAGTGGCTGCATAGGGGCGTACAGCCAACTGATCAGGCTCTGGATGTTGAGGGGTTCCTTCATCATGTCGATGCCGAGCACGAAGAGTTGTAACAACTGTGGAGATGCCTGTGTCATGTTACTTCCTATGGTGGGTTTCCCCATCATGCGCAGCCAGTTGTCCATCGACTTGCTGGTGTTGTTGATCCAGACATCTGCTTTCAGGTCCTCCCCTTTAAGTGCAAGATACTCATTGGCTGCCTTCTCGTCATGGAACCTGTAAATCAGGAACGAGCAGTCATCCTTGTCAAGTTTGACCTTGGCATCAGAACATGATTGTAGCAGATGGGATATGTGCAGAAGATTCTTTCCCTTCGGTGCCTCCACGGGAATCCCTTTGTTGCCATTTTCTAGAATCCTTCCGCCAAGGTCATCCGTATATATTGTTTTCCCGTTCACCGAGATGCTATCGCCTAGGAAGCGGTTGCAGATGCTGTCGGACTTGTCCCATTGACGGACACTTATCGTGGTTCCGTACTTTTGCAATGTCTTCAGCAGTTCCACAACCGCAGGGTGGAGCAATGACAAAGCACATGGGAGTTCTATCTCCAAGTCACTGAAGAGGTCTTTCTTTTCCTTATTAATAAATGATAGGACGGTTTTCAATCTATCAGGCATTCCTGGACAATCAAAAAACACTTCCGTTCCGGCAAGTACATCAAGCCTGCCGCTGCCGTTTGTCTCTGCCTCTGGCTGCCATTTGTCCAATATGAGGCTGTCGCGCCATCTGAGAGCCTGCTCTGCCGTGCCAAGGCTGGATAGTCTGAATGATGCCGCCAGAGCATTGTCGGGATGTTGCCTCATATATTCAGACATCGCCCTGAAGTATTTCACAGTACGGTAGTGGGTGGGATGGTTCTCCACGTGGATTCCCAAACGGAGTTCCAGCATGCCTACCAATCCCATTGTGTCACAAGCAAAAGCATCCATCAGGTGTGTATTCTCCTCGTTCAACCCGAGGAAGACATGGCCTGCAAACTCTGGTGAATATAGAATTTTCATATTTCCTGTTTTTATATTTGCTGAAAACTAAATCAAAGATGTCTCATATTGTATATAAAGCGAGAGAATAGTTTGAAATAATTTTTTCAATTTTTACCGAACTAAGGAACAATTAAAAGCAGTTAAATTGTGGGTTCCTGCTGCCCATCTTCCTCCGGTTCATATATGGCCGCTGCCTCCAAGTGCATTTCATATATCTCGTCGGCCAGCCATCTCGGGGAAAGTACCTTCACCTGGCTTCCAAGACTCAACAGGTGGCCGCTGAAATCTATCGTCGGACGCATGAAGAATTCGAAATCTGAGAAATTCTCTCCCTCGACAATCTCATGCTGGCTCTTGTGTATGGGCAGGTCTTTCAGATAGTATCTTTGGATGCCGTATGCCCTGATGACGATCCGCTCAGCCCTGGTGTCATCGCCGACAAGCACGCCATAGCACTCATCGAAGTATTCATGGGCATCAAAGTCTGGGGTTATCCTGAATTTGATGTCGGTCAGTTCCATGTTAAGAATTCTGTCGAATGAGAACATCCCGAAGTAGTCTGAATCTGGCTTATCCTCCGTCGCGTCACGGTGAAAATGCCCCAAGATATACCACCGTTGCTTGAAGAGCTTGAGACAATAGGGCTCGAAGTTCAGGTGGTTGGGATTGTCGGTACCGTACTTCCTGTAATCCACGGCAATCCTCACGCTCCTCTTCATCGCCTCGATGACCATCCCCAGATAGCCTTCCTCTGCGGGGACTGACTCCAGCAAGATCCTTTTTTGCATCGACAGACTCTCGCTGATGATGTTATTGACGGAAAGCGTAGAGAGAAGCCAGTTCTGCACACTGTCATTCTCCAGCACCTCATCGTTGCCGATGTAATACTTGTAGCCATTCTGACGGTCACACTCGATATAGATGCCGAACATGTCCTCAATGGCATCCTTATGCCGGTTGAAGGTGGAACGGGCAAGTTCCACTCCCTCACTAAGGGAACTTCGAAGCCATTTCTCCTGGATCTCCGAAAATGTGATTTTCTTGGCACTGTGAATGGTTTCCACAAGCCAGATGTATTCCTTGAATTTGGATGCAGTTTTCATACTCGTTAAATAACTACATGGGCACTTGGATGTGTGTGGTCATCTGTGGCTCAGTTGTCAGTCCTATGGAATTTCATACCGTCCCATTTCAACGTCATAGTGGTTATCTTTGTCCCTTCATAGATCTTTACGATGATGTCCTTTCCCATTCTGGGGAGTTCGAAGATGACCATCGGTTTCACCTCATACCATTTGTTATATTCCTCTTCTGTCATTTGAATGACCTTTGGGGGATTTGAATAGGATATAAAATAACTTTTGGTGTCGCTGTTATACCCATAACTGGATGGCCCCGTTTCCTTTTCTGTCAGACAGCACTCAATAGGATCTGTATCCAATTCTTCCCATTCGTGATTGGCAGGATTGTATAGACTGGTTTCTAAATAGGTACATTCTGTAAATACAGGCTTGCCTTCACATATGCAGACGCTATTCCATGCCACCAATTGTTTGCCGTCACTGCGGTTCCAGTAGCACATCTCCACATACGTGTGATCATCGATGTCTGAACGATTACTTTCGAAGCGGAAATAGCCGTTCTTGGTATCAAGTATGATTTTCTCACCCTTCTTTTGGGGCTTGCCTTTTAGGTATCGTTGCCAGGCATCATGCACGGTACCTACCAGTTCGCCTTCTGGCTCACTTAATTGGCCATTAACAATTTCTTTGATTGTCAAGCGGTTACCCTTTCCTTTCCTTGTGGTCTGAGCACTGATGCTGCAGCATAGCATCATTAAAAAGAATGCGAATAATGTCGTTTTTTTCATAGAGCAATAATGATTGAAAAGTTGTAGGGTTTCATGGCTCACTTATCCGAATAGATGCTTCAGAACTTAAGCCACTGAAAGGTTGCGTATAAAGATGTCACTTCAAAAAGTCAGCATGAATAGCACACACCTTAAATGATAAAGAGCGATTCCCCACTACGAGAAACCGCTCTTTTTATGCTAAACGAAGATCTAACTATCGTGAGGTGGAGGATAATAACAACGATGTTGTTATCCCATCACGACAGTTACCTCATGATGACCTGGCTCATAGCGGATGACATTGCCTTCCACCGGTGCCCCGTCAATTTCCATGCAGAGAACACCCTTGCTCACACCTTTGGGGTTGGTGATGCGGATGCGATACTCGGCGTCACGGAACTTGCGCTTCACAGAATACTCTTGGGCGGTCTGAGGCAGACAGGGATCGATGAGTATGCCGTCATAATCGGGCTTGATGCCAAGAATATACTGACTCACCGTGAGCCACATCCATGCTGCGGTGCCCGTCAGCCAACTGTTCTTGCCCTCTCCTGGACGGGCGGCATCCTTGCCGGCCACCATCTGACAGTTCACATAGGGCTCAACCTTGTGCAGTGTGCTGTATTTCTCTTCCACATAACTGGGAAGGATCTTGCGGTAGTGGCTCCAGGCATCGTCACCACGTCCGGCGACGGTCTCACCGATGATCACCCAGGGGTTGTTGTGGCAGAAGATGCCGGCATTCTCCTTGTAACCTTCGGGATAACTGCTGATCTCACCGTATTCATAGATGTATTTGGTGAAGGCTGGGTTGTTGAGCACAATACCATGCTCGCACTCAAGGTATTTCTTTACGGAGTCGAGCGACATGGCTACCATACCTTCATCCAGACCGATACCGGCCATCGTGCACCATCCCTGACTCTCGATGAAGATCTTGCCTTCCTCATTCTCATTCGAACCGATCTTACGGCCATAATAGTCATAGGCGCGAAGATACCACTCGCCATCCCAACCATCGCGCTTCACGGCGGATATCATTGCGTCGACATGCTGCTGAGCACGGGTGGCTTCGGCTTCATTGCCGATACGGCGGCACAGGGCGACATATTCCTTGCCGGTCACCACAAAAAGACCGGCGATCATCAAACTCTCGGCTTTTGAACCTTCTGTCTTGTTCTCTGTCGTCTGGAATGACTCGTTGGGATCCCAGGAGAAACAATTCAGATTCAGACAGTCATTCCAGTCAGCGCGACCGATGAGGGGTAACTGGTGAGGACCGAGATTGTTCACCACATGATCGAAAGATACTTTCAGGTGCTCCATCAGACTGACCTCGCTACCTGGTTGGTTGTCGAATGGCACTGGCTCATCGAGAATGCTGAAGTCACCGGTCTCTTTGATATAAGCCACCGTACCGAAGATCAGCCAGCAGGGGTCGTCGTTGAAACCGCCGCCGATGTCGTTGTTGCCTCGCTTCGTCAGGGGCTGGTACTGATGGTAACAACCGCCGTCTGGGAATTGGGTGGAGGCAATGTCGATGATGCGCTGACGGGCACGCTCGGGAATCTGATGAACGAAACCCACCAGATCCTGGTTGGAGTCGCGGAAACCCATGCCGCGGCCGATGCCGCTCTCAAAGAACGAGGCGGAGCGCGACATGTTGAAGGTCACCATGCACTGGTATTGGTTCCAGATGTTCACCATCCGGTCGAGTTTGTCGTTCCCTGTATCCACCACGAAAATGTCAAGCAGCGTATCCCAGTAGGACTTCAACTCATCGAAGGCAGCATCCACTTTCTCAGTGGTGTCGAAACGGGAGATGGTCTCAAGGGCCTTGCGCTTGTTGATCACTTTTGGAGCAATGAATTTCTCGTCTTGCTCATTCTCCACATAGCCGAGAACAAACACAAAATCTTTGCTCTCACCAGGAGCCAGTTCCACTTCGATATAGTGAGAGGCAATGGGGCTCCAGCCGTGTGCATGACTGTTACGGGGACGTCCTTCCATCACGGCATCGGGACAGTCAAAACCGTTGTAGAGACCCACAAAGGTCTCACGGTCAGTGTCATAACCGTTGATGGGCACGTTCACACTGTAATAGGCATAGTGATTGCGCCGCTCACGATATTCTGTCTTGTGGTAGATGACGGAACCTTCTATCTCCACTTCACCTGTAGAGAAATTGCGCTGGAAGTTCTCCATGTCGGTTGCGGCATTCCAAAGACACCATTCCTCAAAAGAGAACAGCTTCAGGCAGCGGCGCTCTCCTGTGGTATTGCGGAGGGTCAGTTTCTGCACCTCACACCAACTCTTTAGGGGAACGAAAAAGAGCACGCTGGCCTCTATGCCGCTCTTCGCCGACGTGATGCGGGTATAACTCATCCCATGATGGCATTCATAGGAGTCGAGTGGGGTCTTGCAGGGTTTCCAACCGGGATTCCATACCGTATCGCCATCTTTGATATAGAAATAACGGCCGCCATTGTCCATCGGCACATTGTTGTAACGATAGCGGGTCAGTCGGCGGAATTTGGCGTCTTTGTAGAATGAATAACCTCCTGCGGTGTTGCTGATCAAAGAGAAGAAATCCTCATTGCCCAGATAATTGATCCAGGGCCACGGAGTCTTTGGATCGGTGATGACATACTCGCGGCTGGCATCATCGAAATGCCCATATTTCTTGTTTTCCATGATGAGGTGCTTTTATAGACGATACAGATCGCTGGCGGCCAGCAGATCCACTTTTTTCGACTCTAATATCTGTTCGCAGACTTCCAGATTGGATGGACGGATCACCACATTGGCACCGTCACCGTTACTGAAGGAGTACATGTATTCGATGAAAACACCAGCTTCAGAAAGACATTTGAGAACCACTGCCAGCGAACCGGGGGTGTTGGGACAGCTGAAACCGATCACATCGGTGATCCTTACCGTGAAATGGGCTTCCTTGAGCACTTTGTAGCCTAAATCGGGATCGCTGACAATGCAACGGAGAATACCGAAATCGGAGTTATCTGCTATACTCATGGCGGTGAGGTTGACACCTGCCTTGCCCAACACGTCGGTCACTTCGGTCAGACGGCCCGACTTGTTCTCTAAAAAAATGGATAATTGTTTTGCTAACATAGTATAATGTGTTTATGATAAGGTTATAATACTCGTTTGTCTATCACACGCTTGGCCTTGCCGGTGGAGCGCTCGATGCCCTTCGGCTCTACCAACTTCACTTTGAAGCCGATGCCGATCACACTGCGCAACTCACCTTCAAGCTTTTTCTGAAGGGCTACCATGTCTGACATGTTGTCGGTGAAGAATTCTTCTTTCACTTCTACCTTCAGCATGCTCGTGTCAGTGTTGTTCACACGGTCCACTTCAAGAAGGAAATGTGGCTCAAACTCTTGCTGCTTGAGAATCACATCTTCTATCTGTGACGGGAAGACGTTCACACCGCGGATAATGAGCATGTCGTCGCAACGGCCTAAGATGCGGTCCATCCTGACAAGGGTGCGGCCACAGGGGCACTTGTCGTAATGAAGGGCGGTCAGATCGTGCGTGCGGTAGCGCAGAAGGGGCATGCCTTCTTTTGTCAGATGGGTGAAACAGAGCTCACCAAAACTGCCCTCAGGCAAGGATTGGCCGGTCTTCGGATCCACAATCTCGGGGAGGAAATAGTCTTCGTTGAGATGGGTGCCGTGCTGACATTCGCACTCAAAACCTACACCAGGACCGCAAATCTCGCTCAGACCGTATATGTCGTAGGCCTTGATGCCTAATGAGGCTTCTAGGTTCTGACGCATCTTTTCGGTCCATGGCTCGGCTCCAAAGGCTCCGATACGCAACTTGAACTCCTCACGAGGCCATTCTGCTTCACGGAGGGTCTCACCAAGAAACATGGCGTAGGAAGGGGTACAGCAGAGAGTGGTGGTACCGAAATCATGCATCAACGTGATCTGTTTCTGGGTGTTGCCTGATGACATCGGGATCACACTCGCTCCGATGTTGGAGGCACCGTCATGGGCGCCAAGACCTCCTGTGAATAATCCATAACCGTAGGAGATCTGGAAAATGTCATCCTTCGTCGCACCATAGGCGGTGAAGGCACGGGAGATGGCTTCTGTCCACATCGCCAGGTCCTTACGGGTATAAAGCACCACGACGGGCTTACCTGTGGTGCCAGAGGAGGCGTGGATACGCACAATCTGACTCATCGGGACCGCCGCAAGACCAAAAGGATAGGTGTCGCGGAGATCTGTCTTCTCCGTAAAGGGCAACTTCGAAAGATCCTCAATTCCGTTGATATCATCGGGACTGAGATCCATTTCCTGAAACTTCTTACGGTAAAATGGGGTGTTGTGATACACGTAGTTCACAATCTTTTTAAGACGGCGGCTCTGGATTTCACGAAGTTGTTCGCGATCCATACACTCAATGCTCTCATTCCAATACATAATAGAAAGGCTTTTTTATTCTTGAATATGATATTTTTTTATATTACCTCATTTTGTTGCAAAATTACGCATTTTTCTTTTATTTGAAAGCATTTTCTATTTTTTTTCTGATTCTCTCTTCCAATCTGTCAGTATCGGGCGGGTCTGAACTTTGCCTAATTCACTGATTTGGTGGAAAATAATGCTGCTTTCATTTTGATATCTCATAGGCTTTCATTATCTTTGTTTTCCCAATGTGCATAACTAATAGATCTGACTCATTCATTTAACTAAGTTACTTTACTATGGACAATTCTTTCCTTTCTATGAGCGCCAATCCCGTGGTGGCTTTTTTGCAAAAACCGACAGAGGAATTCACCAAAGCTGACATCATCCGATACATCCAACACCAACAGGTGAGGATGGTCAACTTCATGTACCCGGGGGGAGACGGAAAAATCAAAACACTGAATTTCGTCATCAACGACAAAAATTATCTTGATACCATACTCACTTGTGGGGAGCGGGTTGATGGAAGTAGCCTTTTCTCCTTTGTGGAGGCGGGCAGCAGCGATCTATATGTCTTGCCAAGATTCTCCACGGCTTTTCTTGACCCTTTTTCTGAAATCCCTACGCTTTGCCTGTTGTGCTCTTTCTTCGACAAAGATGGAAAACTGCTCGATAGCGCACCCGAACAGACGCTGGCTAAAGCTTGCCGGGCTTTCAGAAAGGTCACCGGAATGGAGTTTCAGGCCATGGGAGAACTGGAGTATTATGTCATCTTCGACAACGATGACCGATTTCCTGCCATCGACCAACATGGATACCATGAGTCGGCTCCTTATGCCAAGGCGAATGAGTTTCGTGCTAAATGTATGCTCTATATCGCACAGACTGGTGGACAGATCAAATACGGACATTCTGAGGTGGGTAATTTTGTGCTCGACGGTAAGGTGTATGAGCAAAATGAGATCGAATTCCTTCCGGTGGCGGCTGAGAAGGCGGCCGACGAATTGATGCTGGCGAAATGGGTGATACGAAACCTTGCCTACAGGATGGGACTCAACGTCACCTTTGCACCAAAAATCACTGCTGGAAAGGCGGGATCGGGCTTGCATATCCACATGAGGATGATGAAGGATGGACGTAATAGGATGATCGAGGGCGGACAACTCAGTGATGACGCTCGACGGATGATTGCTGGAATGATGAAGATGGCTCCGAGTATCACCGCTTTCGGTAATAAGAATCCTATGTCATATTTCAGGCTCGTTCCGCATCAGGAGGCTCCCACAAATGTCTGTTGGGGCGACCGCAACAGGTCGGTCCTTGTAAGGGTTCCATTGGGGTGGAATAGTGGTGCTGATATGTGCCAGGTGGTCAATCCGCTTGAGGAAAAGACCGTTGTCGATACGTCGATGAAACAGACGGTGGAGATGAGGTCGCCGGATGGATCGGCCGACCTCTATCAGCTCATCGCTGGATTGTGTGTGGCTTGCCGCCATGGGTTCGAGATGGACAATGCACTGGAGGTGGCGGAGCGCACCTATGTCAATGTCAATATCCATGATAAGGCGAATGCGGAGAAATTGGCACAACTGGCGCAGCTGCCTGACAGTTGTGCCGCATCGGCTGATTGCCTGGAGAAGCAAAGGGCGATCTATGAGATGGAGGGGGTGTTCAGCAAGGCCATGATCGACAGCATCATCAGACAACTGAGAAGTTTTGATGACCGTTCGCTCAGAAAACAGGTGGAGAAGGATCAGGAAAAAGTATTGCAATTGGTCAATACTTATTTCCATTGCGGATAATCCCCAACCTGCCTCTGGTTGAAGTCTTCTTGACGGCCATCGCCACTCTGCAGATGATGCGGGCCTGTGGATGATTCACGATTCCATTATTTTTCCACGTAGATACGGGCGTCGACGGCGGTTACGCCATCGGCATCGGCCAACAATGGGTTGATGTCCATCTCCTTGATCTCTGTGGCAAAACGGAGAAGGGTCGACAGACGGACGATGACTTCGGCAAACTTGGCTTGGTTGATGCCTGTCTGACCGCGGGTGCCCTGGAGGATCTTGTAGCCACGGAGAGAATGGATCATCGAATAGGCTTCGCCGTAGGAGAGGGGAGCAAGACCGCTGCTCACGTCTTTGAGCACTTCCACAAAGATGCCGCCAAGACCGCACAGAACAATATGCCCAAAACGTGACTCATATTTCGCACCGATGAAGAGTTCGGTGCCCTTGAGCATCTTCTGGACCATCACGGAGGTGGCTCCCTCGATTCGCATCATGCGGTCAAACTCCAAACGCAGATGTTCGGCACTCTTGATGTTGAGGGCAACACCGCCTACATCACTCTTGTGAACGGGGCCTACTACCTTGGCCACCACAGGATAACCTGTGCGCTCGGCAAATGTAACCAGAGTGTCGACAGTGTCGCTCACCAATTCTGGCACCATCGGGATACGGGCACAACTCAGCAGGTCGTGGACCAGCGTGGGGGAGATATAACCGCTATCCTTGATGCCGGAGATGATGTCGCGGATACGGGGAACGTCGACACCAAACAGCTCGATTTCCGGAGGGGCGGGCGCAGGGGTGCGCATCACTTGGGTAAGGGCGGTGGCGAGCGTCACCTCGTCACTGAAGTTCACATGTCCTTTCTTCAAAAACTCTTCCACCTCAGGACCGGCTGTGTGGAGACTGGGGAGGATGGGGAAGACGGGCTTCTTGCATTCAAGGATTTTCTGATGGAGCACATCGTAGGTCTCATACAACTGAACGAGCCCTGGCGTACCGAAAATGACCATGATGGCATCAATGTTGTCGAATCGTTGCTCACAATAGTCAATGGCGGTGCCCAACTGCTCTGGGGTGCCGGTGGCAAGTATGTCGATGGGGTTGTTGACTGAGGCGCCGGGAAAGAGTTTCTCCTTCAGCTCATTGCCCACTACGGGGTCGATGGGGGGAACATTGAGACCGCCTTTCGATAATGCGTCGGTGAGCATCACTCCAGGACCGCCAGCATGGGTCACGATGGCGAAATTCTTACCTTTGATGGGGGGAAGAGTGAAAATACATCCCACCGTCGTGAGTTCCTCACGGGAGAAACAGCGTACGATGCCGGCTTTGCGGAAAAGGGCTTCCACGGCGGAGTCACTGCTGGCGATGGCACCGGTATGGGAGGAGGCGGCACGGCTGCCGCTCTCTGAACTGCCGGCTTTGATGGCGGCTATCCGACAACCCTTGCGGATGAGGGAACTGGCATGGAATAGCAACTTGTCGGGATTGCTGATGTTCTCAATGTAGAGCAACTTGACCAAGGAACTTTTCTCTGGGTCGAAATTCTCATCCATATACTGTAGCACGTCCTCGATGCCGATTTGTTTGCCGTTGCCGATGCTCCAGACGGAATTGAATTGCAAACCCTTGATGACCGCGGATTCCAAAATAAACACGGCCGTAGCTCCTGAACCGGAGATGAAATCCACTCCCTTCGGGTCGAGATGGGGAATGGGTTTCGTGAACACACTGTGATGATGGGAGTTGAGCAGACCGATGCAGTTGGGACCGATCAGTGCGGCGCCATATTGCTCGCAGGTGTCAAGGATCTCTTGCTCAAGGGCGGCTCCTGCAGGGGTCTCTTCCCCAAAACCGGCTGAGATGATGATGAAGGCCTTCACACCTTTCTCTGATGCCAGCAATTTCACTGTCGAGGGACATAGCTTGGCGGGAATCACGATGACGGCCAGGTCGGTGTGGGGGATTTCCTTGGCGTCATGAAAAACTTTGATGCCCTGCACTTCGTCTTCCTTTGGATTCACGATTCGCAGTACACCGCTATAACCGCCGTTGAGAAGATTGCGCACAACGGCTCCGCCTGGCTTGTGGATATTGTTGCTGCCACCGATCACCACAATGCTCTCGGGGCTTAATAGTTGTCTGTTGATCATAGTATCAGTTTTTGGGGGTTAAATCCTTCTGAAAGGTGTGATGTCCTTCTGAAAAGATGTGATGTCTTATATAATAATAAGGTGTGATGGCTAAGATAAATAGGGTGACGAGGAATAAGCGGTCTGCCAGCTGACGGCAAAGAGGGTTAACTGATGATCGTTGCGACTAATTTGCGGGCTCCACCATAGTCGCGAAACTCACACAGGTAAATGCCTTGCCAGGTGCCTAAATTCAGACGGCCGCCTGTAATAGGGATGGTCACACTCACGCCAAAAAGTGATGACTTGGCATGGGCGGGCATGTCGTCGCTGCCTTCCAACGTGTGCTGGTAATAGGGCTCGTCCTCGGGTACCAGATGGTCGAGAATCGCACTCATGTCACGTCGCACGTCGGGATCTGCATTCTCGTTGATGCTCAGACCACAACTGGTGTGCTTCACAAACAGATGAAGCAAACCGGTTGAGGGGAGCGGAGGCAACTGACGCATAATCTCATTGGTCACCAGATGGCAACCTCGACGACGCTGAGTGAGGGTGATTTCCACTTGTGAGATCATTCGCCTGAGAGTATTTGGTTGGCATGGTCCTTGGTCTTGATCTTCTTCGGACCGATAATGCGCTCCACAATGCCTTCCTCATTGATGATGAAGGTGGTGCGGAAGGTGCCGAAATACTTGCGGCCATACATACTCTTCTCACCCCATACGCCAAACTGCTCCACAAGGGTCTTGTCTGTATCGGCTATCAAAGGAAAAGGAAGGGAATGCTTGGCGATGAATTTCTGGTGTGACTTGGCATCATCCACACTCGCTCCTACAACGGCATATCCCTGAGACTCCAACTCGCCCAGATGATCGCGAAGATTGCAGGCCTCGGCTGTGCAACCCGACGTCAGGTCTTTGGGATAGAAATAGAGTACCAATTTCTTACCGCGGAAATCGCTAAGACGTACTTCGTTGCCGTTCTCATCGTACCCCAATAATTCGGGGGCTTTGTCTCCTATTTGCATGATGGTTTCGTTTTGAATTATATGTCACAAAAATAATCTTTTTATTGCTTGCTTCCAAACTTTTTCGGCTTTTATTCCGATTCTTTGGCCGATGATGGAGGCACCTTGTTGCTTTTCCACTTGAAGACCGTGCGTACTAGGATGAAATTCACGGGAATGACTATCAGATAGACGGGAATAGGGGCGATACTCTTGCTCAAACCTAAATAGAGGAATAGGTTGAGCAGACAGATATGGAGAAGATAGTTCACCAGATGGGCACCGCCGAATCCTATGCTCTTACCGATACTGGCCTTCGATTTGAAGGTGAAATACGATGTGAGAAAGAAATTGCAGATCAGACTCAGCACATAGCCCAGCGTATAGGCTACATTCACATTGATATAGTGCATCAGTACCCAATATATGCCATAGTGGAGCAGCGTGGCGAAGACACCGACAATGCCAAACCGGATGATCTCACCTAAATTCTTCTTGTCTAAAGTCATATAAATAGATAAATAATAATGTGGCGCGAGGGTTCTTTCAGTCTTGGAAATAGATGCGCTTCACACGATTGCTCACGGAGGTCAGCACTTCGTAGGGTATCGTACCGATGGCTTCCGAGAGCACCGTGACGGGAAGATGGTCGCCGAAAATCTCTACTGTATCGCCTTCTGCACAGTCTATGTCGGTCACGTCGATCATGGCCACATCCATACAGATGTTGCCCACATAGGGGGCTTTCTTTCCATTGACCAGACAGTAGCAGCGACCTCTGCCCAAACCGCGGTTCAGACCGTCGGCATAACCGATGGGGATGGCGGCGATCACACTGTCACGGGTCAGTATGCCTTTGCGGCTGTAACCCACTGTGTCTTCCTTGGGCACATGGCGCAACTGCAAGATGGTGGTCTTCAGCGTGCTCACGTTGTGGATCACACGTCCGTCACGACTGTCAATGCCATACAGACCAAGACCCAGACGGCACATGTCGAGCTGACGCTCTGGGAAATGCTCAATGCCTGCGCTGTTGTTGATGTGACGGAGTATCTTGTGGGGGAAGGCGGCTTGCAAGGCCGTGCTGGCTTCTATGAACCGTTGGTATTGCAGGGTGGAGAAATGATCAAAATCATCACTGTCGGAACCGACAAAATGAGAGAAAACCGAACGTGGCAATACGGCATTCTGACGCTTCAGACGACGTATCAACTCACTGATGTCGCCGGGGGCAAAGCCCAAACGGTGCATGCCGGTGTCTAATTTGATGTGAATGGGGTAATCGGTGATGCCTTCCTTACGGGCTTCGGAAATGATGGCGTCAAGAAGCCGGAAACTGTATACCTCGGGTTCTAGCTCATGGTCAAAAATGGTCTTGAAAGAAGACATCTCTGGATTCATCACCATGATGTTGCTGGTGATGCCGTTTTTGCGTAAGGTGACTCCTTCATCGGCTACTGCCACGGCCAGATAGTCCACATGGTGGTCTTGCAGGGTCTTGGCGATCTCCACGGCACCAGCTCCGTAAGCATCGGCTTTGATCATACACACGATTTTTGTGCTGGGCTTCAGATATGAACGGAAGTAATTCAAATTGGATACAACGGCGTTCAGATTCACTTCGAGAATGGTCTCATGGACTTTCATCACCAACTGATCGGTGAGCTGGTCGAAGTTGAACTTGCGGGCTCCTTTCAGCAAGATGACCTCATCGTGGATGGTCTTCATGGCATCGCTGGCGATAAATGATGTCGTGTCAGGGAAAAATTGCTTGTCGGCAATGGTGATCTTGTCGGCTTGTGCGGAGATCTCAGGACCGATGCCGATAAATTTTTCCACTCCTCGGCTGGAGGCCAAGGCCGACACTTCGGAGTAGAGTTGTGAGGCGGGAATGCCACTCTCATAAATATCGCTGAGAATAAGGGTGCGACGTCCTTGGTGATCGGGACGGCGGTTCATGAAATCAAGGGCGATGGCCAATGAGTTGATGTCTGAATTATATGAGTCATTGATGAGCGTGCAGCCGCGCTGACCTTCCTTCACCTCCAGACGCATGGCAACGGGTTCCAACTGCACCATGCGGCTGGACAACTGGTCGGCTGACAAACCAAAATAGAGGGCAAGAGTGGCACAGGTCACAGAATTGCTGATCGAGGCATCATCAATGAATGGAAGGGTATAACTGCCGGATTGACCGCGATAACGGTAGTGGATGATGGTGTCGCTGTCGCACTTGTCCACATCTTCAATATACATGACGGCTTGTGGATCCGTGTGCGAATGACTCAGTAGTTCTCCTTTAAATCCAGACTCTTCGATGGCTTCACAGATGATGGCATCATCTTGGTCGTAAACCAAAGTCTTGGCCTCCTTCATCAGAAGCAATTTCTCCAGGCATTTCTCCTTGCGTGAACTGAATTCTTCCTGATGGGCGGCACCGATGTTGGTCAACACGCCTATGGTGGGCTGGATGATAGCTTGTAGGGCTTTCATCTCACCGGGTTGACTGATGCCGGCTTCCATCAGGGCTACTTCTGTGCGCTCATCCATGAGCCAGACGGACAAGGGAACACCTACCTGGGAATTGTAACTGCGGGGGGAACGGGTCACCACCATCGTGGGGGACAACAACTGGTAAAGCCATTCCTTCACAACAGTCTTGCCATTGCTGCCGGTGATACCGACCACAGGGATGCTGAACCGGTCGCGGTGGCGCTCGGCTAGCCGCTGAAGTGCGACTAAAGTGTTGGATACTTTTAGAAAATTACATCCTTCATACACTGACAGATAGTTGTCGGGTAGGGATGATACCACAAAATTTTTCACTCCTCGATGATAGAGATCATCGATATAGCGATGACCGTCATTGCGCTCGGTGCGGAGGGCAAAAAACAAAGTCTCTTCAGGAAAACAAAGTGAACGACTGTCGGTGAGCAACCACTCTATGGTGGCTTCTGCATAACCGTAACGGTGGGCGCCTATTAGCGTGGTGATTTTTCCAATGTTGTATTTCATATTCGATAGGTTAATGGGCTATTTGAATGGATAGCTTACGTTCTTCTAAACTCTTGAGGGTCTCTATGCCGTGACCACGGTATTTCCAGATGAGGACGTAGGGGTGTCCGGCGATAACCGTGGTATCTATCATTCCAAAAAAATTGGTGCTGCGGTATTCGTCCAGATAGGGGGCGATTGGCCGTATGTAAAAGGGCAAACGACGATAGTCGGTGGGCTTAAGCGTGATTTTAGCGAAGGTGGGCTTGGAACCTTCTTGGCGCTTGGCGAAAAATGGCAGGTCGGGCTCGCTGTTGAAATGGCGATATTGGCTGCTGTCGTGAACAACGGCGTCCACAAACCTACGGGGAACGATGACTGCGCGCTTGTAACCAAAATGGTGAGAGAGATAGGTGTTGCGGTGGTTGGTCTTTTGGAGCTGAAGGACATAACTGTTGGCATAAGTAGGTAATTCCTTCCATTCCACGATGACTGGAGCGGCGTGATTTTCCAATTGTGCAAGGGCTTTCTTCGTCTCTTCACGATTGAATAGCAGATGAGGGACGAGGAGAGCCACCATCACAAGGAGGATGGCATCAGCAGTGATAGCGCTGCCTCGGAGGACAGAGGGAGAGAGACGGACCAGTTGGGACAAGATCAAAACCACACAGAAAAACTCAAAACCAAAGCGTGAGCGGTTGGCTACACAATGGGTGGCAAAGATGAAGAGAAACGTGACGGCTATGGCGGTCAGTTCCATGGCATTCTGACGAAGGTAGGTGCGCATTCTGACCTTTCTCATGATGAGGAGAATCAGCAGCATGATGAGGAGGATAGGCAGGGCACGGACGTTGTTCATCATCCACAGCGATTCAACCAGATTGTCTGCATAATCGAGATGCTTCCAGGAGATGTCGTGGCGGTGAAGGTTGCTGGGGGAAAAAACCACAAGGAGGGTACCGATGAAAAAACCTGTCAACAGAAACAACCGTGAACGGGTAAGCTCTTTCTTGTGGAAAAAGTAATAGACTACATATCCTGCCGACATGCCGATGACGATGCCTTCATGCGTCCAACCGCAGAGTATACCACAGATCAGCAGCAAAATATCGTAGCGGCGCTTGAAATGACCACGGATGACCAATAGATCAAATCCTAAAAGCAGCACCGCCACCCATGCGTAATTGACTGATCCGCTCATCCATAAAAAGGACTCTTTGAAACCGTTGATCAGAAAGAATAATAGGAAGAATGAGAGACTTGCAATGGCCCAGGTGGGGAGGGTTCTGCGTGAAGGGGCGGGGATTTCGACCTTGCCGCTATAGGGGGATTGGATACTGACGCGGACCACCAGAAGATGAAGAAGCAACACCATCATGAGGGCATTACATACGTTAAACCACGACTTTCCTAATAATCCGTCGAATGTCTGGATGATGAGATGGGGAACCATACGGCCGTTCTGATACAGATAGTGGTAATATTGGCTCACTACAACATCTCTAAACGAATGGATGGGTTGCTTGAGATGAAAGATCAGGTCATAGTTCCAATCATCGCTGTAATAGGGCGTACACCATGTGAAAAACCATATCAATAGGCCAATCACAGATAAACAGATATAATATATGGCTTTCTTGCGCATGTCTATATGTTAAAAACCTGCCCAGGTCTGACGCCATAACTGACGGGTCATGTCATCCCAACGGAGGATGGTGGCGCCAAAAAAATCAGCGGTATATCCGTTGAGCATCGATTGGGCTTTTTCGGGGGCTTCGGAGTGAAGTCGTTGCCAGGTCTCTTCTACATAAGGTAATTCCCGCTGACCTTTTTCAATGAAGTAGTCGCGGGCGCTTTCTATCTGATTGCGATAGGTGCCCCAACGCAGAGTGGCTAGACGATTGGCTTTGCGGTAGTGCCACAGGGCGGCATCGTCGCGCTCACTGTGCTGACCACATACGCGAAGCATCGGGGGGAGGGTAGTGGTGCCGCTGAATATTGGAAAACGGGGACTCTCACCTGGATTATCCAGACAGATCCAACAGACACCGCCTATTTCGTCGGGAAGCCAGGATCGTAGCTGGATCACGGTGCTGTAAGCACACCAAGGCACGCTCACGGTGCGGATGTTTTTCATGACGGAATCCCCCATCGCATAATACATGTTGATCTCGTCTGGACGCATCCATGGATTGGAAAAGGGGGAGACAATGCTGTCGGGTTCGGTGGATACGATCTTGCCGTCTTTTCCCTTTCGCTTGGGATTGGGGATCTTGTGTCGGAAACTGAGGTTCTTTGAGGTGCCTTCATAATAACTGCCAAGGAGGCGCATCACTTGCTCGGCACTGACGGGATGGTCGGGCTTCACACTCAATGGTAGTGATTCTACCGTGTCGCTCAGATGAAGGGAGGGGGCGAGGGCATCCATGATGAAATGCTCGCGCACACTGTAATTCTTCTTCTCGTTGAAATAGTTGCCGCCGCTGTAGGCTTTCCAGAAATTGAAAGGTTCCTTGCCATCCCACAGTTTCAACTTCAGGGCAACTTCTTTCACATTGGGGGAGGCCAGACAGTTGGCGCTGTCATCAAGGTCGAGTGTCGAGATACGGGAGATGTTGGCGGAGACGGCGATCTCGTCATCGGGGATGCGGATGGCTGCCCATACACCGCCTTTTTTCTTAGGACCTTCACCGAAAATCTCAAAAATCCATACTTCGTTCTTGTCGGCGATCGTCAGGCATTCACCACTATCTCCATATCCCCATTGCCTTACAAGGTCGCCCATCAGCAGAATGGCTTCCCTCGCGGTGGAACAACGCTCCAAGGCGATGCGCTCCAACTCCTCAATCATAAACAGGCCGGCTTTGTTGCGAAGGGTGTCTCGGCCTGAGATGGTGGTCTCACCGATGGCCAGTTGTTTCTCGTTCATACATGGATAGGCTGTGTCGAGATAACGGTAGGTGTGGCTCACTTGGGGTATATATCCCTTCCTATACATCTTCGTGCTGTCAAGGGCACTTTGGGTGTGCATGCGGCCATCATAGATGGCTGTAGTGGAGCCTGCAGGATGGTCTTTTGCAGCCACCACTTCCATCCAAGTGCGGTACCAGGAATCACAAGTATGGGAGGTCATGACCGAACCGTCCGCGGAGGCTTTCTTACCGACCATGATACTCGTGCACGACAGACGGGATGATGGCTCGGGAGGAATAGAGGATGGCTGGGAATGGCATGGGAGTGCCATGAGACAGGAAAAAACGACTTTCAGTATTGTAGAATGGATTGACTTCAATATTTTCATCCTTTTTTTTTAACTAAATGCAAAATTACGCTTTTTTTTATTATTTTTGTTGCCAAAATCGAAAAATCATGGCTATGAAATCAAATTATTCTGTTGATAGGTTTCTCCTCTTGTTTGTTTCTCTTTTCTTTCTCGTAGGATGTAAAGATGAGGCCAAACTGCGAATGGCTGTCTATCAGGCGAATAGACAGTGCCCCATTACCGTGAGTGGCATCGGTAATATGACCCATGTCGATTTTGATGGTGAGATGGTGACTTGCGAGTTTGATTGTGTCATGGAGGAGGAGGATTTCCAAAAAATTGAAACCAAAGCTTCAGATGAGGTCATGGTGGGATATTTGATACGGAAAAGTCCGGAGTTTATTCAGATGCTTGTCAATGATGAGGCGGGACTGAGGTATCGGTTTCATTCAAAAAACAGTGATAAAACTGCCGTTGTAGAAATCCCTGCCGACAGACTGGCGCAAATGGTGGAGGAATATCAATCTAAAGGGGATGATCCCTTGCAATTGCTGAAATTGTTTAACAGACAGTCTGTCAAACAGTTGCCTATTGAAGTGGAAGAGGGATTACTTTTCACCAATATCTTGATAAAAGACAATATGGAGGTGTTCACCTATGAGATCGACCCTCAATTGTATGACATGGATCTTATCGGGAAGAATATGGAGGATTTGAAAGACAAACCAGAAGAATTGCTCGATATGGAGGAAGAGGAGACACAAGTATTGGTCTCACTACTCACTGAATTGAATATGGGAGTCAGATATAGTTATGTTGAGAAGGGAGGGAGTAATCCCATCAATCTGACTTTCTCTGCCGAACAGATCAAGAGATTAAACAAAGATAACGGGGTAAAAACCGGAAAATGAGAACTTTAAATCTTTTAGGTTATGATCTATTATATCATTATTATCGTATGCATAGTCATCGTCTTAGGACTGATTTTTCTGCCAAGAGGAAAAGATAATCCTTCTGATTATGTGGAACCGACATTTAAGGCCAGTGGTAAAAAATGGGTGTTTAATGGATTGCTGGACATCGACAATCCTCCTCTCGACAACTCACCTTTTATTGACTATGAGGGCAAGGTTGAAATATCGGTGAAAAAAGGGTATGTGCATTTCTCAATGATCATCAACACCGACCATGCGGATAAGTTCTTGGGATTGTTTCATGCAGCTGCGCTCGTGGAAGGGGAGAGCATTGCCGTAAGAAAAGGTTCTCATGTGATCGGATGGCTGCCTAAAGGACAGACGCAGTTGGCACAGATGATCAGTGAATCCGGCAACCATACCGACGCCTATGGCTTTATTGCACGCAAAGGACAGGACTATTATGGGGAAGTTTGCGTCAGAAAACCTTCTTCCAAGGAATAAGGTTTCAGCAGCATGTCCTTTATGATTGCAGTCGAGGACAATGTGAGAGGATATAGTTGTAGACAAAATCGAAATCTTCATCCACAACATATATCTGATTCCTCGTGAGCAGTTCGTCCACCTTGATGACATTATACCTTCGGATGGGCTTCACCTTCCTGACGGAATTAAACGAAGAGGTGAGCGACGTGTGGCTGGCGATCAAAAGACCACGGCCCACCGAACCGGGAGATCCCGCAGCCAAACCGGCAAGCACGTTGAGCATGCCGATCGCTTTCGCTTTCTTCACGGTCTTGGGGAATTGTTTGTGCACAACACCAGTCTCGTCCATCTCAAACAGCACGATATATTTATTATCGTATCTATTGGCCACCATGAGATAAGCGAGGATGATCAAAACGGAGAATACCGCAGTAAAAATCAAAAAGCCCTTCAGATCAGACCACTCTAATTTAAATGAGCTTAGGTTGCCGCTACATGCTCCAATCATCAGCACAATCATGGCTGTGATGGCAAAACTCATTCCCATCACCCTGAAGACGGTAAAGAGAATAGTGGGATTTTTCAACATGTTGAATTCATACAGCCATCTGTATTTCCCGTCAGGACATAATTTTACTCTTGATACTTCACTATTATTTATCTTGATATCTTTATCATCCATGATGTTCATTTTTTATTGACCTATGATCATATAGCACTTTCTTTCGCAAATTTACTAAATAAAAACAATTTGCCAAAACTTTCCCCGAAAAACATTCGACATGTTGCTTCATCCCTCCCGCCTTTCGGCCCTTGTCCCTCCCGCCCTTTGCCCTTTGTCCCTCCCGCTCTTTGCCCTTTGTCTTTCCCTTCGTTCTGTTTGTTGCGTTGTCAACGCAACCCATCTCCCCATCTCCCCATCCCCCATCTCACTCCTCCTTAGCAAATCCCAAAAAATCATCATAAAAAATCCCTCGTTTGTTAAAAATCTTGTATATTTGCATTTTGTATGTGTTTTTCATTCAAAAAAGCTTCTCTAATAAATAAAAAATTGATTATCCTATAATTCTGAAAATCGATGAAAAAGCAAATCTGTCTGTTGGCCACGCTCTTGTGGATGAGTGTTGCGGTCATGGCAGGAGAACCTGCCGTTTTTGAGATTGCAGATAAGAAGGTCTGCATCGAGTTCTATGCTCCAGGTATTGTGAGGGTGGTGAAAGTACCCAAGGGATATGACTATCAGAAAAAAAGCCTGGTGGTCATCGCTCGGCCGCAGGAGGTGGCGCCCGTCAGGAAGGGAAATGTCTTGCAGAGTAGTGAACTGACTGTCAAGGTTGATCCGCGAACTGGCAACCTCACTTTCAGCTCGGGTGGAAAGACCTTGCTGCGGGAGCAGAACTGTTCTTTCGAACCTCGGCAGACAGGCCCGGATGCAGGGAGCTTCCGTGTCACACAGCGATTCCTGCTCGACCGCGATGAAGCCATTTATGGATTAGGTACTATTCAGAATGGAAAAATGAACCGACGGGGAGAGCATAAGCTGATGGAACAGTCTAATCTCGAAGATTTTCAGAATGTGTTGCAGAGCATCAAGGGATGGGGAATCTATTGGGATAACTACTCCAGGACGCAGTTCGATGATGATGCACAAAGCGGTATGTCTTTCTCTTCTGAAGTGGGCGACTGTATCGACTATTATTTCATGTATGGCGGTTCGGCGGATGGGGTCATCGCACAAATGCGTTTGCTATCGGGTGATGTGCCCATGTTCCCCTTGTGGACTTTCGGTTTCTGGCAGTGCAAGGAGAGATACAAGAGTGCGGCTGAACTCTTGTCGGTTGTCGATCAGTACCGTAAACTGCAGGTTCCCCTCGACGGCATTATTCAAGACTGGCAGTATTGGGGGTCTAATTATCTCTGGAATGCCATGGACTTCCTCACCGAGGAGTATGCCGACGGCCAGCGGATGATTGACGAGGTGCATCGCAAGAACGCTCATTTCATGATCAGTATTTGGGCCAGTTTCGGTCCTAAAACAAAAGCTTATCGTCAACTCAATGAGAAGGGATTGCTCTACGATTTCCAGACATGGCCTCAAAGTGGACTTACTTTTTGGCCGCCAAGAATGGACTATCCTTCGGGGGTAAGGGTCTATAATGCTTTCTCGCAAGATGCACGAGACATTTACTGGCAGAACCTGAAAAATCTCTTCGACAAAGGGGTCGACGGATGGTGGATGGATTCTACGGATCCAGACTTCTTCAATCCCAAGGATACGGACTATGACCAGAAAGCTGGGGGCAATGCTACGTGGCGCAGACTGCGCAATGCTTTCCCCTTGGAGACCGTGCGGGGTGTCTATCAGGCTCAACGAAAAGAGTCGGAGAAAAAGCGAGTGTTTATCATGACTCGTTCGGCTTTCGCTGGACAGCAGCATTATGGATCTAATATGTGGAGTGGTGACGTGGCGTCATCTTGGGACATGCTCCGGAAACAGGTTCCTGCAGGACTGAGTTACTCGCTGACGGGGAATCCCAATTTCAATACCGATATCGGGGGATTCTTCTGTGGATCCTATAATACAAAGGGTGGAGGATCGGCTCCACAAAACCCGCAGTACCAAGAACTCTATGTGAGATGGATGCAGTATGCTTTGTTCTGTCCGATCTTCCGTAGCCATGGGGCGGACGCTCCACGGGAGATATGGAGATTTGGGAAGAAAGGGGAACCGGTTTACGATGCGATAGAGAAAACCATCCGCTTGCGCTACAGACTGATTCCTTATCTTTATAGCACGGCTTGGCAAGTCACATCGGCCAACGCCAGTTATATGAGGCCGCTGTTCAGTGATTTTCCTAAAGACAAAAAAGTGTGGGACAATGCTGACGAATTCCTGTTTGGCAACAGCATCCTGGCGGCTCCTATCATCGATCCTCAATATACAGAGGAGAAAATCATTCGAGAGGATGCCATGACGGGGTGGGATCGCAAGGAGGTCAGCGATGGAAAAAACGTGACTGGTGTCGACTGGACCTTAAACAAGCAAGCCTCAAAATATCTGCCGAAAGATGCCGACTGGTATGATTTCTGGACTGGTGAGCGAATGAGAGGGGGACAGACGGTGATGCTGAAAACACAACTTGACCGTGTTCCGATGTTCGTGCGCGCAGGAAGCATCCTGCCTTTAGCTCCTGAGATGCAGTATGTGGGACAATTACCATGGGATAACCTTGAAATCCGTGTCTATCCTGGTGCGGATGCCACATTCTCTCTCTATGAGGACGAGGGCGACAACTACAACTATGAGCGGGGACAATACACCGAAATCACATTCCGATGGAATGACCGCACACGACAACTCTCTATTGCTCCCAGAAAGGGCAAGTTTGAGGGGATGTTGCAAAACCGACGTTTCAACATTGTCTTGCCAGGACAAACCTCGGGCAAAATAGTGGAATATGCGGGACAGGAGGTGACTGTCAAACTCTAAAAGCTGACTGTCTGAGAATCAATAAATTGACTGTTTGACTTTAAAGATTAGGATGATGAGAAAACAACTTCGTTTTTTCTGCCTTGCTGTCATCGTTTGTATGCTGTCGGTGTCATGCAAGGAGAAATACTCTGTCGGTGAAAAGGTAGGCACACTGACTGAATTTGCCCAGTCGGGATTGTTGTGGGACTCTTGGGACGGACGTCTCAACCTCACACAGACAGGAATGAATACGGCGGGAGAGCCTTTCGAGTTCTCCTTTGACAACGACCGCAACGATCAGGACAGTTTGATCACACGCTTGCAGAAAGCGCAGGTGGAAGGCTGGAAAATCAAAATCAAATACCACAGGGTCAAAGGTTGGAACTGGTTCCAAAACAGAGGGAGGTTCGACTATTTCGTAGATGATGTGGAGGTGTTGGATAAGAATTTTGCCAACGTGCTCCGCATGGGGAATAGCCCACAAGGGCACGTCATTGATACCGTCTATGTGGTGATAGACAAGGCTGAAATCAAAAAAGTCTTGAAGGATAAAGGTACATCCAATGAATAATCAAGGTGAGTCCTGAAACTCACCTTGATTAGATTCCTGCTTAGGGCTTGGCGGAGAAACCAATGTTGATGAGGTCATTGGCAAACGTCAAGCTCTTGATTTCTATCTGTTTGAGTGAGTCTCTCACCCAGTTGATCTGGTTGAGATGAAGCACCAGTCCTCCTCCGTCTTGTTTCTCCAGGGCTGTGGTCTTTTTCAAGATGGGGATGGCCGTGAGTACCATGCCAAGAAGGGTGTCGCCGCCAAATACACCGGTGGCGTAGTGCAAGAACACGTCTTTGTCTGCTATCTTGTCGACAATGACATCCAGACTGACGTTCTTGGACACATGACCAAGAACGGGCAAATTCACTTGTATGGGGTATCCTACGTTGATGGTCTTCTCATTCACCACGCGAAGGCTGATAGACTGTCCGCTGTTTTGCTTGATCAGCGACATGGCTTCGGAAACGGGGAGTTGCAGTATCATGTTATAGAAATCGTAAAAAGATGATGATATTTGTTGATTGGTTGGTGCGGCATGGAAATATTCCGGTGTCTGACCGCAATTGTTCAGCAAATATACATCATATGATCGAAACAACAAAGTAATTGTTGATGATTCTCCTCTCTTATCGGCATTCGTACCTTTTTTGCAAGATATTTCACCATAGTTCATCTGTCTTTCATCTTCTTTCTATATCTTTGCACAGGATTTCCATTACAAACTATTTACTAACTGATTACTGACATTTCTTTTATTGATCGAATGAGACGGAATATCTTACTTTGTATCTTGTTGCTGTTGGCGGTGAGTTTGGAGGCTAAGGACGTGACTGAACGGAAGAGAATGAATTTCAACGCTGATTGGCGGCTGAAGGTGGGCGACGTGAAGGAGGCTGAAAACCCGGTATTTGATGATGGCTGCTGGCAAAAAGTATCGCTGCCCTTTGCTTTCAACGGCGATGAGGCTTTTCGAAAGGACATCGTTGACTTGACGGATACCATCGTCTGGTACCGGAAAACTTTCCAAATGCCTGCGGTTGCCGACAAAAAAGTGTTCATTGAGTTTGAAGGGGTGAGGCAGGGGGCTGACTTCTACCTGAATGGCCATCACTTAGGATTCAGCGAGAACGGAGTGATGGCGTGCGGATTCGACCTGACACCTCATATCCAGGAGGGGGTGAACGTGATCGCAGTGAGATGTGACAACAGTTGGACTTACCGATCGCGGGAGTACGACAGCCGATACCAGTGGAATGACCGTAATTTCAACGCCAATTACGGCGGTATTCCCAAAAATGTGTGGTTGCATATCTGTGACCGGCTTTATCAGACCTTGCCGCTCTACTCAAACCTCGGAACGACAGGTACTTACATTTATGCGACTGATATCAATGTGGCTGATCATAAAGCTGTTGTTCATGCGGAGTCGCAAGTGAGAAATGAGGACAACTGTCCGCGTTCTTTTTCCTTCTCCGTGAAAATAAAAGATGTTGAGGGGCGTGAGGTGATCCGTTTCCATGGGGATACTGTCACCATGCAACCGGGTGAGACCCGTACGGTCAGTGCACAGCATATCGTCGATGGTCTCCATTTCTGGTCTTGGGGATATGGTTATCTTTACACGGTGGAGACATGCCTCAATGAGTCGGATATCGTCGTTACAAGGACTGGCTTTCGGAAAACTCACTTCGGTGATGGAAAAATATGGCTCAATGACAGGGTGATGATGGTGCATGGCTACGCACAACGTACGTCGAATGAGTGGCCGGGCGTAGGGCTTGGGATTCCAGCATGGCTCAGCGATTTCTCCAACGATCTGATGGTGAAGTCTGGAGCAAATATGGTGCGTTGGATGCATGTCACACCGTGGAAGCAGGATGTGGAATCATGCGACCGCGTAGGACTGCCACAGGCCATGCCTGCCGGGGATGCGGAGAAAGATGTGGATGGGGCTCGCTGGATGCAGCGTAAAGCATTGATGCGTGATGCGATTATCTACAACCGTAATCATCCGAGTGTCATTTTCTACGAGAGTGGCAATGAGAGCATCAGCCGTGAACACATGATGGAGATGAAAGCCATCCGGGATGAGTACGACCCTTACGGAGGACGGGCCATAGGAAGCCGCGAGATGCTCGATATCGATGAGGCTGAGTATGGGGGGGAGATGCTCTATATCAACAAGTCTAAAAAACATCCCATGTGGGCGATGGAGTATTGCCGGGATGAGGGATTGAGAAAATACTGGGACGAGTGGAGCTTCCCTTTCCATCAAGAGGGCGATGGCCCGTTATACAGAGGTAAACCGGCCAAGGAGTATAACCATAATATGGATCAGATGGCTATCGAGATGGTGCGACGCTGGTACGACTACTGGCGTGAGCGTCCGGGTACCGGAACAAGGGTCTCGTCGGGAGGGGTCAAGATCATCTTCAGCGATACCAACACCCACCATCGGGGGGAGTCCAATTACCGCACCAGTGGCGTCACGGATGCCATGCGGATACCAAAAGATGCCTTTTTCGCTCATCAGGTGATGTGGAATGGGTGGGTAGAACCAGAGACGCCTCAGACATATATCGTGGGGCATTGGAACTATCAAACAGGTACGACGAAACCTGTCTATGTCGTATCCAATGCTGATTCTGTTCAACTGTTCCTTAATGGTCGCTATCTCGGTGATGGTCGCCGACAGTATCGTTACTTGTTTGTGTTCGATAATGTGGATTATATGCCTGGTGTCTTGGAGGCCGTGGGATCCAATGGAAGCCGTTATAAGGTGGAGACAGCTGACAAACCGCACCATCTTCGTCTGACTGCTATCAAAAGTCCTGAAGGCATTAAGGCTGATGGTGCTGATATGGTGCTCTTTGAGGTAGAGGTCGTCGACAAACAGGGACGTCGCTGTCCGCTTAGTAACCAGATGGTGCACTTCGGAATGTGGGGTGAGGGAACATGGATCGGTGGTATCGCCTGTCGTGACAACCAGGCTTTGATGCGTTCCGACGACAACCGACCCGAAGGATTGCTTGATGCTGCTGACAAGAAAAATGTCTCCGATAATTATGTCGGGCAGATGTCATTACCGGTAGAATGTGGCGTCAATAGGATCCTCGTCCGTTCCACGACAAATGCCGGAGATATCCATCTCTCTGCTGATGCTGAGGGATTAGATCCTGCCTATATCGTGGTGAATACCTCTGCTGTAGATGCGACGGATGACGGTCTTGAAAAGAATATCCCTTCGCTTACGCTTCCTTGTCGGCTTGACCGAGGTGAGACTCCGCTCTCACCTTCATATACCGAACTGGCGGTGAGTGTGCCGATCATCAGTGCCACTGCGGGTTATGATGCCGACCATGCCCTGCGCAGTTATGACGATAATGAACTGTCGGAGTGGAAAAATGACGGGCGGCTCTCTACCGCATGGATCACATATCGACTGAAGAAAAAAGCGGTCATAGACGACATCTCTCTCAAACTCACCGGTTGGAGACTCCGTAGTTATCCTTTGGAGGTCTATGCCGGTAAACAACTCATCTGGAGCGGAGAGACCGACAGAAGCCTTGGATACATACACCTCACACCAACCAAAAGGGTGAAGTCCGACGAGATCACCATCCGCCTACGGGGTGCCGGAAAAGACAATGATGCTTTCGGGGGTATCGTAGAGGTGGCGGAACCTGCTGCAGGTGAACTCGATCTCTTCAAAGCAAAAAACGGTGGCGAAACGAAGAGCGAACTGCGTATCGTTGAGATTGACTTATTGGAGAAACAGGTAATGGAGAAGCCTTGCCCATAACCTGTTCTTGTTCTTGGTATTTATCCGATATATCTGTAGTTGGGCCTATTTGAAGTTGCTCGCCGTCATTTGGCGACGAGCTACCTGTCATTGGAATAAACCCAATCTTAACGTATCAATATTTTGTATACGTCACCATTTTCCTTTCTCACAATATTGACACCTGTATTCAACTTGTCGGATCTGATGCCTGCCAATGTGTAAAAACGTTGCTGTTCATCTGACCGTCTTAACTCATTTTCCAGTATGGACGACTCATCAGATTTCCACTCTCCATAAATGTTGACCAACCGTTGGTTCACCTCACGCACTCGCTGCTCGTTCATTTTAATGACTTCGCGGTCGTAGGTCATGATACCGTTCACCTCTGTCTCTACGTCTGTGGTTTGAGTATAAACAGCGGCACAGAAAGCGGCTGCCCTGCCATCAGTAGTGGTGGCATTCTGTGCCATGGAGATGACGGCTTCGGTATTTGCCACATAAGCATCGGTGAGTTGGTTCTCACTGGTGTAGTTCACATAAGTTGTGGCTTGATTCTCATACCAGCGGTGTCCTTCAATGTGTCGTCCCAAACCGCCATACTCGCCTAGCACCACAGGGCGCTGCGGGTCGTAGAGGAAGATGTGGGGCGGACGGTCATAATCATGGAGGTCGAGGAAATCACCTGCGTTGGCAAAATGATTGCCTCCGCTGGCTGCATTGATGAGCCTTGTGCCATCCTGCTCACGGGTGAAATTCACAATGTCGGCCGTCTGGAACTGTCCCCATGACTCATTAAAGGGTGTCCAAACCACCACACTGGGATTGGAGTAGAGTTGCCCGATGATTTCCTTCCATTGATTTTTGAAGGCATCGGCTATCGATGAGGGTTGTTGACCGTTGGTGGTAGACCACTCCCTTGGCCTCCATGGCTCGTCGGAGCGTCCCAAGGCTGGCATATCCTGCCATACAAGGAGGCCCAGACGGTCGCAATGGTAATACCAACGGGCTGGTTCCACCTTCATATGCTTGCGGATCATGTTGAATCCCCAGTCTTTGGTCTTCTGGATATCATAGAGCAAGGCTTCGTCGGTGGGTGCCGTGTAGAGGCCGTCGGGCCAGTAGCCTTGGTCAAGTGGACCAAATTGGAAGAGGTCGCGGTTGTTGAGTTGTAGTCGCCATTCACCGTTCTCTGTCTGGTGGGTGGAAATCTTGCGCATAGCAGCATATCCGTCCACGCGATCTGTCTCGTTGCCTGAGCCATCGGCGAGCACCACCTCCAGGTCATATAGCACTGGGTCGACAGGACTCCACAGACGGGCATTGGGAAGGTCGAAAGTGATGGGGGAACCGATAGCTGCCTCTCCATTAGCCACGGTGGAGCCTTCTAGTTTCAATACAGCTTTCACCTTGCTGCCGACCTGTGTGTTGTCGGCTTCCACGTTGAGGATCATTTGACCATTGTCCACATCTGGAGTCGTTTTCACTTTGATAATGTGTTGATGGGCGACTGGTTCCATCCATACAGTTTGCCAGATGCCCGACACCTGTGTGTACCAGATGCTGCCTGCACCACCGGGGTTGTAGCGTTGCTTGCCCAAAGGTTGGGTGGCTTCATCGGTGTTGTCAATGACAAGCACGGTGAGTGTGTCGGGGTTGCCGTCTTGATGGAGAAGGTTGGTGATATTGAGCGAGAAGGCGCCATAACCGCCGATATGTGAACCCGCCTGTGTGCCGTTGACGTAGACTCGTGCTTGATAGTCAACAGCACCGAAGTTGAGCAGCACGTCTTGTCCTTGCCAACTGGCGGGAATGGTGATCTCTCGTTGGTACCAGAGGCTCTCGTTCTTGTCGAGCATGCGCATCACGCCCGACAGACTCGACTCGAGGGGGTAGGGCACCAGGATATCTCCGTCCCATGTGGTGGGGATGGTGCGTTGGGTGCGTGGGGTGACGGCATACTGCCACAGTCCGTTGAGGTTCTGCCAGTTTTGACGGACCATCTGTGGACGTGGATACTCGGGGAGAGGAAGAGCGGGGTTGATGTCTCCCACCCATGGCGTCTTGATTCTGTCGCCTTTGGGCTGCCAGGTCTGTGGCGTATCGTCTGGTTTGGCACCATACATATCCATGAGCACTTTCATCCAGTGACCGCCGATGACGCTGCGGGCACGGAAACCACGGGCTTCACCATTGCCGTTGGTCCAGTACCAGTCGCTCAGTGGCCAGCGTGTCGGGGTCTCGTTGGCATATTTCCACACACGGTCGGCAAAACTCAGGAAGGTGGCATCGTCGGGAGCCATGGCGGCTGCCCACATCACCCAATCCGACTTGGTGTAGGCTTCGCGGCTGTCGAGTGGCAGTCCGTAGGTGTTCTGCTTGGTGAGGTAATATTTGATTTCACGGCGCATCACGTCATCTGTGAAAAGATGAAGTCCCCACAATTTGTCCCAGATGAGGTTGTACTTGATGCTCCATGTGCCGCCACGGTCGAAGGCCAGTTTGTAATGGTCGCCATCACGGGCATCGGTTTCCCATATCTGGGCCATCTGGCGGGCCTTGTCGGCGAAGGGTTTCCAACGCGACTCACTCTGCCCTTTCATACGGGCGAGCTCAGCATATGCCGCCACACCGAAAATGGCCTTTAGCGAGAGGTTGGCATTATGCGCCCAATGTCCTGCAAAGTCATCTGTACAGAGTTGCGTGTCGGGGTCCTGGCCATTGTCGCGCAGATAGATAGCCCATTGCCGCAACATGTTGATGTCGGCAGCGGAGAGCCAGTCGGCATTGCCGTCAATGCGGGAGATCGCATAACACAAGGTGAGGATATTGCCGCTCTCCTCGATCGGCATGTTGCCGCCAAAACCGCCATTGCCATCAGGACGGGTGATGGAGTAAACTTGTCCGTTGGCGTGGGGGTAGGTGCCCAGGTCATGACAGGCGAAATCCTTGAATCCCCAGCGGGAGGTGTTTGCGCAATAGTCAAGGATAGAGCGTATCATGCCTTTCTGCAAGTCGGTGTTGTAGCAGAGGAAGAGTGGGGCGGATGGATACGTCAGGTCTACTGTGTTCACGCAGCCGTTGGAGTTGTTCTCCTTGGAGAAGTAGAGCAAATGTCCTTTGTCATCTTGGAACAACTTATGGGCGGCCAGCACATGGCGGTAACAACCGGAGAGCAGTTCTGCATATTTCTCGTTGCCGGAGGCCAGGGCATCATCGTAGATACGCTTGTCTTGTTGTTGGCAGCGGTCCATGATGCTGCGGTAGTTGGCGCTCAGGTCTTCAAATGCTTGAAAGATGGTCTTGCCATTGCGGGCCCAGTAACCGCAATAGTCTTTGTTCATGTAGCGGATGTCCTTCACCTCGTCGTAGCCGATCATCATGTAACTGCGGGCTTCGGTCACGCTGCCGAAGTCTTTGAGATAGGCTAAGGTTCCCATTGATGCCGCATCGTTGCTGGTCATGGCACCGGCATAGGGCTGCAGTTGTCCTGTCTGACGGAAATGTCCTTCCATAGTGGCGGCATCGGCCACGCTTACCTCACCATTCAAGGCTGGGATATAGAGGTAACCCCAGTCGATGGTGATGAGGTCACCGGCACGCTTCAGCACGGGCTGTTCCACACTGCCGGCCTTGATGTAGCGCTTACCGTTTTCTGTGACCAACTCTGAGCGGGTGGGCTGACTCATCTGGTCGACAGTTAGTTGTGCGGAGGTGGCAAAATAAAACTGTACGTCATGGGCTTGGCCGTCCGTCGAGGTGACTTGATAGCTGAGATAGTTCACGGGGGTGGAGAGCAGCTCAAGATCATCTATGAGCATCGGTGCGGTGAAAACCACGCGCAATTCCACGGGGCCACAGCTAAATGTGTAATAGGTGCTCGTCGCCATCACATCGACTGATTTCTGGAGGGCTTTCTCGCCACCGCTTACGCCTTGAAGGATATTTTCGAAAACACCATAGTCGACATACGCACCGCCGGTGGTGTTGTGACAGTGGGCGGCGATCATATTGTCGCCCTCTTGCAGGTATCTTTTCTCTGCTGTTGTCAAGCGATGTTGCTCGCCTTGCAACCACGTCTCTCCTGTGGAGATGATGAGATGACCGTTGATATATAGCTCAAAGACATCGTCATGGGAGAATTGTATCCATAGGTCTTTCTGCAGGTCTTCGGCTGTCAGGCTCACCGTGCGACGGATATAGATGTCGCTGTTCTGCTGTTTCCACTCATTGCGGCAATTGGGGTATTCGCCGATGGTTCCCCATGCGGAATATTCGGTGGACCAGTTCGTGTCGTCAAACGACAGGGTGGTCCAGGAGACGCCGTTCTGTCGGGTATGGCTCACCTTACCAGCCCATCCGCTTTCCGAAGTGGCCATAGGTGCGATGGCCTTCAGCAAGTTCTTGCGCTGTGAACCCATGAAACGATAAGTTGTGCCATCCACACGTAACAGGCCGTCCATGGATTTCTCTGCATCGGTCCAATGACGGGTTGTTCCGTCATTCAAACGGTCAAAGGGAGACCAATAGGAGAAATAGGGGTCGTTGACGAAAAGGGGGATGGACGGAAGCCTCAGCGAAGAGGTCTTGTATGGTTCGAAGTCAGATGGTGTTTGTGCCATAACGCTGCTGCAGGCTGATATGGCTATCCAAGTGAATAGTTGTTTGAATATGCTCATTGTTGACGGATTGTTGCAATTTCAAAAAATTGTTGATGTCCTTGGGCCACATAGATTCCATGAGGGAAGGTGTCTACTTTGATCATCATTTTTCGGATGTTGAGAATGAATAGGGAACTGACGAGTCGGATACACCACGCTTGTGGTTGGGGGCCGATTGCATCTGGTTGCTGATAGTGCCGCCACGGAGAAGGGCAGCGTGTTCCAGATAGTTCTTGTCGTAGGTCTTGCCGTTGAAGGTCATGCTGCCGATATAACGGTTGTCTGCACTAATGCCGGGTGCTTTGATGGTGAGTGTCTTATGCTGAGGCAGATGCAGGGTCATCTTATCGAAATAGGGCGTGCCCAACACATACTGCCCGCTTCCGGGACATACAGGATAGAACCCCATGGCTGAGAAGACATACCAAGCCGATGTCTGTCCGTTGTCCTCATCACCACAGTAACCATCGGGTTGTGAGGAATAGAGGCGGTCCATCACCTCACGCACCCAATGCTGAGCCTTCCATGGCTGACCTGCATAGTCGAAAAGATAAATCATGTGCTGGATAGGTTGGTTGCCATGGGCATAGTTGCCCATGTTCATGATCTGCATCTCGCGAATCTCATGGATGACACCACCATAGTAACTTTCATCGAAGAGCGGCGGCACATTGAACACGGAGTCGAGCATCTGTACGAAAATATCTTTTCCTCCCATCAGCTGAATCAGTCCCTCTGGGTCATGGAACACCGACCACGTATAGTGCCAGGCATTGCCCTCAGTGAAGGCGTCGCCCCATTTCAGCGGACTGAAAGGTGACTGGAAGGTGCCGTCTTCGTTGCGCCCACGCATCAGACGTGTCTCTTTGTCATACACGTTGCGGTAGTTCATCGCATGCTCACGGAAGGGTTTCAGTTCCGTTTCGCTCTTGCCCAACTGCTTACCTAACTGGTAGATGCACCAATCATCATAGGCATACTCCAGTGTGCGGGCGACACTCTCATTGATGCCGACATTGTAGGGCACATAACCCAAATGGTTGTATTTCTCAAAACCGAGACGTCCTGTCGATGACACGCGGGGATGGACGGCATTGGCACCGTGCACGACGGCTTCCCACAACGTCTCGATGTCATATCCGCGAAGGCCCTTCAGCCAAGCATCGGCCACCACTGAGGCTGAGTTGTTGCCTACCATGCACCCACGGTGACCGGGACTGGCCCATTCGGGTAGGAAACCGCTTTCTTTGTAGCAGTTCACAAGACCTTCCTGCATCTTTTCGTTCATCTCGGGATAGAGTAAGTTGAGCAAAGGGAATAGACTGCGGAATGTGTCCCAAAAACCAGTGTCGGTGAAATAGTAGCCTGGGCAGGTCTTACCTGTATGAGGACTATAGTGCATGGGCTTGCCATCGGCTCCCATCTCATAGAACATGCGAGGAAAGAGCACTGAGCGATAGAGGCAGGAATAAAATGTGCGCAGATGGTCGGTTTGGCTGTCTTCAACTTCCACACGTCCCAAGATTTCATTCCAGCGCTGACGTCCTGCAACCTTGACTTCATCGAATGGACGTTGGCCTAATTCTTGCAAGTTGAGGAGGGCCTGTTCGGGACTGATAAACGAAGAGGCCACTCTCAGGACAACCTGCTCACCACGTTTCAGCGTGGGGAATCCCACTATGGCACCCGTATGATGATCCCATGCGGCTGGCGTGTCCTCCACTAATCCATGTGAACTGGAATAACAGGCTTCGTAGGTAATGGGATGGGAGAACTCGATGACAAAATAGTTCTTAAACCCTTGGGGAACACCACCAGAATTCTTTGTGGTATATCCCGTCACTCGCTGCCGACTCGCATCGATGGCTACGTGGGAACCGCCATCGAAGGCATCGATGACCACACGGGCCTCTGAGGTCTCTGGATAGGTGAACCGCAGGGCGGCGGCGCGCTCCGTAGGAGCAAGTTCTGCCGTGATATCCCAATCCGCAAGATACACCTTGTAAAAATATGGCATGGCTTCCTCTGCCTTGTGGGAAAACCACGAGGCCCTTTGGTCTTCATTAAAGACGGTACGGGTGGTGGGCATAATGGCAAACTGCCCGTAGTCATTGATCCAAGGAGAGGGTTGGTGGGTCTGTTTCAAACCCCTGATCTTGTCTTCTGTATAGACATATTGCCAACCGTCTCCCATCCTCCCGGTCTGTGGGGTCCAGAAGTTCATTCCCCAGGGCATGGCGATGGCGGGATAGGTGTTGCCTGTGGAGAGCGAGTGCTTGGACAATGTCCCCACGAGGGGTGACACATAGTCTACTGGCTCTATGGCGGCTACCTTATGAAGTGCCAGAATCGCCGTCAGGAGTATTAGTCCAACTCTTTTCATATTTTTCTTTACTATTTAATAGATTGATCCTCGGCCAAATCGTGATCAATATTATTGATGATGACATTCATCGTTAAAGGCAATGACAACATGTTAACACCCTACAAGATACTTGCTTCCGGGAAGCAGCGACAGCAGACGGGTGGTGACTGCGGCGCAGAGATAGGTGAGGAGGGCAATAGCGGGTATGGCTATCCAAACGGGCAATGCTGGATTTGCTGAACTGTCACTGATTATCCAAGTGGCGATGGGGCCCAAGTAAAGCATATGCATCAGGTACATTCCATATGACATACGCGACAAGACATCAATCCAGCCAGGCGCCTTCGTGGAACGGATACATGAGAAGACCAGAAATAGTCCGAATGTAGCCAACAGGACGTTTGGCGTGCAGAACTCCCATGACCACTCCAATGATGGCGTCTCTATGAGAAGTCCGGGCTGCCCCTTCCACCAAAAGCTCCATGCGGTAAACACTGCTCCGATGAGGAAACAAATGCTGCCAATGGTCAGTCTTTGCCGGCGGGACCAAACAATATGTACACGGATATAATGAGCAAGAACCAAGTAACCGAGATAGCCGGAGCAATACCACAGCATACCATATTGATTCCAAAAACACTCACCCCACAACTCCGGTTGCACAAAACGGTGAAGCCAGGGCATCAGGGTACTGAAGGCAAAAATGGCAAGGAATATGCGCTCCTCTTTGGCAGTGGCCTTCTCCAACCATGGAGAAACAACAGGAATAATCAGATAAAGGCTGATCAGCGGGTACATGAACCACAGATGACCGCCCATGGACGGGAAGTTAAATGGCAATGACTTGAAGTCGGCAAGTGACTGTTCCCATGTCATACCGCCCCAGCATAAGGGCAAGAAGGTGTAGAGCAACAGAAAACAGATGAATGGTGGTAGGATGCGCAAAAATCGTCTGCGATAGAAGCCTGTCATCGTCTGTCCTTGGCGTAGAGGAACCAGTAGAAATGCCGATACAATCATGAACAAGGGGACGGAGACACGACCGAGGGCGCCGTCGTAGAAGGCCACCCAGAAGCGGTTTGACTCATTGGCCAGCATGGAGACACTGCCGGCTAAACCCGATGAGTCCGCTCCATAGAAGTTCTCACTGGCATGCACTAACATCACCAACAGGCATGCCGATACCCGGATGTAATCGATGAACACGATTCTCTTGTCTTTTTCCATGCAGTAAAAATATTGTTTTTCTGATAATTCATACAACACATCAAGCGCTGCGATACTTCACTTCTCACAATATGGCCTCCCTCCTATAGCCTTAGGACAAGGATTGCCAGATAGAATCGTTCCTGAGCATAATCTTTGAAAGCATTATTTCTTTATGAAATCAACGATTGTCTTTACTTCTTTTTTCATGATGGGCACGGGCACGATCCGATAACCCATAGAGTCAGGATGCAGAACCACCAGATTCATCCGGCTGATGGTTATTCCATAATTTTTCTCCAACATATATCGGTATAGATTCTGTTGAAGACAATAATGTATGTATGACGTATCTGACAAGTGTTCCAAACCGTTGATGCCACTTGACCATGGGTTGATCTCGGTTGGATTCACTTTGTTGCTTCGCTTCCAGTCATATAATTCATATGTTCCATCTGATCTGGAACAGATCAAGTCAATAGTGCCTGCAATACGGGCATCTGTATCATAGACGCACCATTCTGTCCTGAATGGATGGTAGTCTGTAGCTTTATCGAAAGCTTTGAAATATGACCACTCCCTTGATATATCTACATGCTCTTTCTTATGCAGATATTGTCCGTCATAGATTACCTCACAAACCATACGCTGTGGTTCCTTCCTGTCATTTAGGAAATTCTCAATTTGCTTGTGCATAAATGTTCCTGCCTGACTGGCAAAGGCTCCTCGGCACTCCCATTGCTCTCTCATCTTAGCTGCTTCTACTTCATTGCCCATACATTTCCTAAGACTAACTTTTTCAGCATCAAATGGTGTGAAAAACATCTCTACGACTCTGCTGACAGGGGTCATTTCACCGATGCCATTTACTTTATATGTATGGGTGCTTTCCTCAAATGATATGAGTCTGTCTTGCGGAAATGAAATATCAGTACCGTTGATATTCCTGTTCAATTTAGGAGATTCCACATGTCGCTGACTTGTTATAGACTTGGGGTGGGGGATGGCACGACCTTGATGAATGCTCTCGTTCCACAAATCTTCCAATTTGGCTGCAACATCCATGGGGAGCAGTTCTCCAGAATGACCTTTACCCCAATTGATTTCTGGGATGGCGGCAGACAGCTCTTCTACCGACAGCCATGGCTTTCCGTCTGGGGCTGCACAACATTCACAGGTGATGTCTACATATTTGCGCGGCTTCCCTTTCCCTGCCCAGTCTTCTCCTGAATAGGGGCCTGAACGGAACTCACCTCGAAAGACGATGCCTGCTTTGTCATCACCGACACGAACCATGTAATAAATATCTCCTTCTTTGGCTTCCTGCCATTCATAGATACTCCAGTTGAGTCCAAAACCATCTGGGTACTGAGTTGTGGCCTCACGATATGTTTCCAATTTGAATGAGCTGATGGCGGGATTCCAACGCAAGAGATAGGTCTTTCTTGCCATATAGGAATTGGCCTTCTCTGCTTTTTCTATATCCTCTTCACGAACCAGCTCCAACTCAAAGATAACATTCCATATACAACTGTCACCATGAGGGTCCTCAACACTGGGATGACCATTCTCTTGGAAACGGAAACGTGTGCCTGCCTCAATTTCAGTCTTGACTATACGGGTCAGACAACTGTCATCACCGTTTGCTAACACAATAAATTGAAGCGTTTTCTTGATGACGTATGGGAACGTACCTCTATTATAGTAATAGCAACCATGGTATGTCGTTGGCATTTTTTCGGTGCATAGTACCAAAAGCCCATCGATATTCTCCAACATCAAATGATAGTTTTCATCATTGATGGGAAGCATCGTGCGGATTCTCTGTTCTTTCCGAACTGAGTCCAGAACGTCCTTGTCTACTTCGATGGTAAAACATACTTCGTTAAAGTCAACTTCCTTATTTTCCATATCTCATTTTCTATTTGATCGTTCGTATATCGTATTCTACTTCTCCTCTCATATTTAGCTACTGGCCTTGCTGGTCTTACATTACGACTGGGTGCTTGGTAACGGGGTATTTTCATCATATCCCAAGAATTTCTTTAGGCCTTTTTTCTGTTTCAGGTCGTCGGCCGTAAAACCATAATGCGAGGCCGCTGCCAGTGTGACGATGTGTTCGAGGAGGTCATCGTATGAAAGATCAAACCATTCCTTAGGGATGTCCACGGTAATCGTGCCACCGCCGTTATGGCTTCCTTCGTTCCATGCCTCGTCAAGTTCTGCTTCATACGTACCGTCTTCCTTTTTGTTGATGCAGTACCACGAGGCCCATTCCTCCATACCCTCGATGTACCTGCCCTCATAATGTGGGGCAGAGTGGGGGTTCGGTGAATAGGCTTGGCTTCCCTTCCTCGCGTCTCTGCGGTAGATGTAGAATTTCTCCTTGTGCATGGATAGATAAGTATTGCTAATTAAGATTGCAAATATATCAAAAATTACCGAGTTTTTTCCATTTACCGTTTTTTTTGTTGTCATACAGATGAGGCAATGGCTTTTTCTTGATTTAGTGGAACATATTGTAATCTTTTGAAGTCCATGGATAATATTTCTGTAATTGTGGTAATAAAAACAGTAATCCATGTATGCCAATGATGGAGAATTATCAGTATCTTTGCATCGGTGTGTATATGTCGCAGGTGGTATGGGCTTGGTTTTTCAAGCACGATGTGGCAGTCTCATCGCGGGGACTTCATCGAAACACCGCACAGAGCTCATGAGATAGTCGGGGCTCTCAATTCAAAACATGATCTTGTAAAAAGAAAACTTGAATATGAATAGCATTAACAGAAAAATGAAAAGAATCAGTTTAGTAGTGTGTGCTTTGGCCGCCATCTTCTTCACGGCTTGCGCACAACAGAAACAAAAGGAGAGTGGTGAAATGAAGAAAAAAACATTGGTCGCTTATTTCTCGGCATCGGGCGTGACGCGCAATGCCGCCAAACTACTGGCCGAGGTCTCGGGTGCCGACCTCTATGAGATCCAACCGGAGGTGCCATACTCTGATGCCGACCTCGACTGGCGTGACAAACAGTCGCGCTCATCGGTGGAGATGAAAGACCTCTCGTCGCGTCCTGCCATCAAGGGAAAGGTGGAGAACCTTGCCGACTATGACACAGTATTCATCGGATATCCCATCTGGTGGTATACTGCGCCGACCATCATCAACACGTTTATCGAGGCAAATGATCTGAAAGGAAAGACTGTGATACCCTTCTGCACCTCTGGGGGAAGCAGTATCAAGAAGTCTGCCGAGGATTTGAAGAAAGCGTATCCTGAACTGAATTGGAAAGAGGGAAGGCTACTCAACAATGTCTCCAAGGACGAGATGGAGACTTGGGTGAAAGGTCTATAGGCTATTACTCCGTGATTATACAAATGCATCCGTATCTTCTATGTCAGAATATACGGATGCATTTGTTTTATTGTTGATCTTCGTTTCTATTTAGAGCTTCCCACGAAAAAGACACCTTCAACTTATAGATACCAGGCTTGGATAGCTTGTCACTATCGAATTTGAAATCTCCAAATCTTTGACACGTTTTATGTACACAATCCAACACATGAATCGCAGAGACGGTTCTCTTGATCCACTTTCCTTCTTAGATCGCAGGGACGGTTCTCCAAGGCTCGTAGCATTTATATCATCAACGGTAAGAAAGTATTCAAGAAATAAGACGATGCTACCCGATGTCGCGGGCGATGTAGAAGCTGCCTCGGTCGATGAGTTTGCACAGTTTAGGGAAAAGGTCCACCATTTCCTAAATGTAATTATGATAGCCTAACACACCTGACGAAGGGTAGTTTTCCATAGGCTATGGTGCTCCAATTTTTATAATACTTTGGTTTTTAGAAGTTTATAGTTTATCTTTGTTTGCTTATTTTCCATAGGCAATTGACTCAACTTTCGAAAAATCAACGTAACTTTGCATCTGAGAATCAATGGTTATGCATTCGAAGTTCTTATACATCTTCATTATAGGCATTCTGATGATTGCGTGCAGTCAGTCACAGAAGGGGTCCGATTCGCAGACAGCAAAAAGCTGTTTGGAGGAGGCAGAGACAGCCCTGGCCAACGACAGTTCCCAATTGGGTGAGACCTTATTACGGAAAACCATCCATCTGGCAGAAGCGTCTGAGGATTGGCACACCTGTTATATCGCATACCAACGGTTGGCGGAAGCATTGTCGGAGAGCAATCCTGAGGAGGCATTGCTGTTGATGAAGAAAGCCCTGACCATCTATGAACAGCATCCTGACGATGAGCGAAATAATGTCATCCTGATGGACTATGCTGGTACATACGCCGCACAAGTGGCTTTCGCCAAAGATAAATCCTTCGATGAAGCATTAGATTTCATCTACAAAGCATACGCTATCGCTGAGAAAAACCAGATGATCGATCTGATGTGCCAGACGCTTACTAGTCTTGCAAACATCGCATGGGCAAAGGAAGATTATCGTCTGGCTCTCAACTATGCCCGTCATGCAGAATCCTTGGCAACTGACCAGTTGCGACCTGGTACGCTACAGGTTATCGCGCGCAGTTATCTCAGTCTCAATATGCTCGATTCGGCAGAAACGGCCTATCGGCAGATTGAACCTGGAGAAGATGTCCATTTGGCATACATCGTACAGAGCAGCCTTGCCAAGATAGCGCTTCAACGGATGAATGCCAAACAGGTGGAAGACGATATTGAGGAAGCCTTCGAGAAAATAGAAGACTTCTATTACAAGGCTCTTGAACAGAAGGATCTCTACTACCAGGAGACACTGAGACAGGAAAAGGCGAATCAGCAACTTGAATACCGTTCTCGGTTATATGCCCGTACCCTTATGATTGTCATCATTGCAGCTGTAATCATCCTCCTCGCGGTTATACTGGCTCTCCGATACCGCATCCGCATGCTTCATCATCAGCGGGAATTTGAGCAATCAAAATTGGAAAACGAACTGAACATGCAGCAACAGGAGAAGCATCGACTCCAACAGGAGGCTGAACATCAGAAGAACCAACTGCACCAAGCGAACGAGGTGGTGGCATTTCTGCAGAACTTCATCCTCGAACGTACAGAGGTGATGAAGAAACTAAATCAAAAAGGCGATTCGCTCATCACCCTCAAAACACATGAATGGAGCGAGATAGAACGCACGCTCAATGCCATCGACAATGATCGTTTTGCCCATATCCGTGAGCAACACCCTGACATGCAGGAAGACGACATACGCCTATGCATCCTTACTCGACTTGGCATCAGCAACCGCACCATCGGCAACATCTACTGTATCACCATCTCTGCCGTCCAGCATCGTAAACTCAAGTTGAAGAAGGACGTGTTCGGAGAAACCAATCCAGACATCACGCTGGAACAGGTAATCAATAGCAAATGATAACCAAATGCAATAAGAATATGAAAAATAACAGTATTCTCTCGCTTCTAGTCTTGTCTTTTTCCATGATAGGATTAATGGTGTCTGCCCATGACATTGAAGTTCCTAATGCTCATGGTGTTACGATTTATTACAAATATATCAAAGATAGCACGGAATTGGCTGTGACCTCTCGCGGAGCCGATCCACATGACTATTTCAATGAATATAATGATACAGTAGTCATTCCAGAGGAAGTTACGATCAATGGCCAGTCTCTAAAAGTAACGATGATCGAAGATGGAGCTTTCTGTGATTGCCCTACGCTTTTCTCTGTTGTTATTCCTAATAGCGTGACAAGCATTGGAAATGATGCGTTTAAAGGCAATTTCAATATGAAATCTGTTGTTATCGGGAAAAGTGTGGAGAGTATAGGTAACATGGCTTTCAATTTCTGCTATAGCATTCATTCTATCATTATTCCAAACAGTACTAAAAGTATCGGTACTATGGCATTCTCAACTTGCTATGGCCTGACCTCTGTCACTATAGGAAATAGTGTGAAGAGAATTGGAAGTTGTGCCTTCTCATGGTGTACAGATATAAAAGACATATATTGTTACGCTGAGCAGGTGCCAGAAATCGGCAATGATATTTTTATTTATTCAAATCAAGCAAATGCCACCCTCCATGTGCCTGCATCCTCTGTCGGCGTATACCAAGCCGCTGAGCAATGGAAAGACTTTAAGGAAATAGTAGCACTGCCGGCTCAAGATGATTACCGCACGATGATAAAAGACGGCAAGGTATGGAAGACTGGAATCTACGGCTCTGGCAATCCTGTGCAGCACGTCGAGTATTTCTACTTCGATGGTGACACCATCATAGACGGGAAAACCTGCAAGCAGATGATGTGCCAACAGTATTATGGCCCAGATGCTTCAGTAGATGATTATATTTCACAACTTCCCTCTTTGAGATACGTTGGGGCATGGTATGAAGAGGACAAGAAAGTGTACACTTACGACACGACAAACAAGCAATTCATGCTGATGTATGACTTCTCTGCCGATACCAATGACACCCTGATGATAAATCAGGATGATTTTTATGTGATAGGGTCAAGGCAGACCGGAGGATTAAGAGGCTTTAAGGGTGTTTATAGAGATGTTTGGTTTTTGGCGGAAGAAGGCCCCATCTTCAGTCCATCTTGGCTGGAAGGTGTAGGAAGTATTGATGGCCCGACAGTAAACGTCTATTCTGGGTATGTAGACCCTCTTAGATTCCTTATGTCATGTACCGTTGATGATGAAGTCATCTATTTCAACGACGAATATGAGGATGGAGCCACTCCTGAGGAGATGAATGCCAACAAGCACCGTTTCGACTTCAACCATACCGTTAAGATACGGCCCAAAGCACCGAGTATGGGAGGGGAAGAAAGACCCAAAGGGGACACGTCAGCGGATTTACAGTCAATATATGGTGAATATAGCCAACAACAGTTAAGCATCCACCTCGATTCGCTCGACGAAACCTACGTGGTATGCATTACAAACGAATCAAACGATATCGTCTATGAGAAGAACATCAATACTGTCGATATTGTTGCTCTCTGCATCGACATCTCTACCTATGCAAATGGTCGTTATACGGCAACTGTGGAGAATGGCAATGAATCTTTTATCGGAGAATTCGAAGTACAAACAACTGGTATTGAAACTATAAGAAACAAGAAGGAAGACGCTAGAACAGTTATCTACAACCTCCAAGGTCAGCGAATCCGTTTCTTGCAGAAAGGGTTGAATATTGTCAATGGACAAAAGATTTATGTAAAGTGACAACTCGCCTCTTATGACTTTAGGTCAACTATACCATAAAACCGCAAATAAAGTGGAATGTAGGGAAAATGAAATAGTATTGTGTGAATGATGAATAATTAACATGTTAGAATAATATGAAAAAGCAAATTCTATTTCTTGTGATGATACTTTTGTCGATGACGGCAAGTGCACAGAACTCCGTGAAGATTGACAACATATATTACAAGTTGAATTCCGCAGGAAAAACAGCAGAAGTGGTGTATAACCGCTTTAGGTATAGCGGAGATGTAGTCATTCCGTCTTCGGTGACGTATGATGACATAGATTACAGTGTGACAAGCATCGCCCATCAGGCGTTTTCAAAAAGCACGGATTTAATATCTGTCAGCATTCCTGCCACTGTCACGAGTATCGGCAGTAATGCTTTCTCTGAATGTACAAGCCTGGCATCTATCGTAATTGAGGAAGGGAACACCGTGTATGACTCCCGTGAGAACTGCAACGCGGTTATAGAGACAGCCGGTAACAAGTTGATTTACGGATGCAATGGCACGGTGATTCCCAATAGTGTGACGAGCATAGCCAACGCGTCGTTCTCCGGTTCAGGACTGATCTCAATCATCATTCCTGACGGCGTGTCAAGCATCGGAGATAAAGCCTTCTCCGAATGCTCAAATCTCACTTCTGTGACTATCGGAAGTGGTGTGAGAACTATTGGCGAACAATCGTTTGACAATTGTGGCAGATTGAAGAAGGTGGAAATCAACAACAATTACATTGTATCGAAAAAATATGCTTGGGAAACAAATTCTTCTATGAAGGACATATTCGGCAGTCAAGTTGAAGAGTACGTTTTAGGAGAAAATGTGTCGGCCATCGGAGATGCAGTGTTCTCGGGTTGCACAGATCTTACATCTTTCTACATGTCTGACAATGTAACAAGCATCGGAGAAAATACGTTCCGTGAATGCTGGAAGCTATCTTCTTTCAGAATGTCGGCTAATGTGACAGCCATCGGAGAAAATGCGTTCTATATGTGTTTGGGTCTGACTTCCATCACCATACCCTCGGGCATGACAGATATTGAACGATATACATTTCGTGGATGTCATTTAAAAAAAGTTATAATCAACAGCAACGCGATAGTTTCAAGAGATTATGGATGGAATTCATTGACTGATTTTTTCGGCCCTGAAGTTGAAGAGTTCGTCTTGGGTGAAGAAATCACAAACATAGGAAAGAATGCGTTCAATAACAGTTCCGTCATTGTTATCAACATACCCCAAAATGTAACAAGTATCGGGGAAACGGCGTTCATGGGGTGTTATAAGCTGTCTTCCATTCATATACCTGCCAATGTAACAAGCATTGGGAAAAATGCATTCTATGATTGCCCAAGTTTAACTTCTATCCAAGTAGAAAACGGTAATACCGTGTATGACTCTCGCGATAATTGCAATGCTCTTATTGAAACAGCCACAAATACCATCCTTTGGGGCTGCCAGAATACGGTTATTCCCAATACGGTGACTGCTATTGGAGACAATGCGTTCTACATGTGTTCTGGTCTGACCTCCGTCGATATCCCTAACAGCGTGACGGCAATAGGAGAGAATGCCTTCGCAGGATGCAATGGCCTGACTGTGGTCAGTATCCACAATAGCGTGACTACCATCGGCAAATACGCATTCTCTAAGTGCACTCAACTCACCGGTATTTCCATCCCCAATAGTGTGACAACCATAGACGAGGGTGCGTTCTTCTTTTGCACAGGTCTAACCTCTATCAGCATCTCCAATAGTGTGACAGCCATCGGATATCGGGCATTTACTGGCTGCTCAGGTTTGACTTCAATTCATGTGGAAAGCGGAAACATAGTGTATGACTCCCGTGAAAACTGTAATGCAATCATTGAGACTGCAGACAACAACATCATCTTGGGATGCCAGAATACGATTATTCCAAACAGCGTGACAAGCATCGGAGAGGAGGCTTTCTGGGCCTGCACCAACTTAACTTCCATCAGCATTCCCAATAGCGTGACAAACATAGGAAACGGTGCCTTCAATCAATGCATCAATCTTACGTCTATATGTATTCTTAACGGTGTGACGAGCATTGGGAAAGGTGTTTTCGTTGATTGCAGCAAACTGGCCACTGTTATCATTCCCAGCACTATCACAACTATCGGTGAATATGCTTTCATACGTAGTGGTTTGACAGACTTGTACTGCTATGCAGAGAAATTGCCAGAAATAGGCAATGATATCTTTCAAGATACTTACCGAAAGACAACACTCCATGTGCCTGCCAATTCTGTAGATGCTTACAGCAATGCTGAACAATGGAAAGAATTTCCTCACATCGTAGCACTGGCTGAAAGTGATCCGACCCCTACAGGAATCACTGCCCCAACAGCTGCTCAACAGTCAACAATCACAGAATGCTACGACTTAAGTGGTCACAGCACAAGCCAGGCTCAGAGAGGATTGAACATCCTGAAAATGAGTGATGGCACCACGAAGAAAGTCCTTATAAAGTAAGAGAAAACAATGAAGAGATGTCGCACCATATAAGGTCAATGTCATCCAGCCATCGCTCCCATAACCTAGTCCGTCCGTTATGGCTCCATCCGATGCTAGACAACAAGATCCCGAGACGTAAAGGCAAATGAAGATGATTATGAAATGGACTGTTTTAGCTGACAACCGCACTAAGCTTCCGTCATTTAAGGCGGAGCACGGGTTGTCTGTCCTATTGGAAACAGAGCGGTACCGCATCCTCCTCGACACGGGAGCCAGTGATGTTTTCATCCAAAACGCGAAGCGGATGGGCGTTGACCTAGGAACGGTGGATTACGTCTTCGTATCCCATGGACACAGCGACCATGCTGGAGGGCTGAGGTATTTTATGGAAATCAACAAGAAGGCAAAAATCATCGTCTCCCTAGATGCCGTCAAAGGGATGTTCTATTCGATGAGAAACGACCTGCATAGCATTACCCCGGTATGGCCGGACGAAAAGAGGGAGAGGTTCATCATGGTGGACCACTCCTGTGAGGTCGCTGATGGCATTTATGTAATGGCACATATTTCACAGACGCATCCCATGCCCAAGGGCAATCGGCATTTGTTCATCAAGGATGGTGAGGGGAATTACATTCCCGATGATTTCCGCCACGAACTGGCTCTCTATACCGACGGACTGCTTTTCACTGGTTGCGCCCATAATGGCTTGGAAAATATCCTGGCGGCATGTCCTAGGCCTGTCAGTACTGTTGTGGGAGGTTTCCATCTGTTGGATGGGCATGAGACGAAAAACGAATTGATGGATCTTGCTCGGAGACTGACAAATAGCTATCCACAGACCGTGTTCCATACCAGCCATTGTACGGGAGACATGGCCTATGCCATCATGAAAACAGTCATGGGCGATCGGCTCTATGCCTTTTGCTGCGGTACAGAAATCAAGGAAAAGGAATCCTGAGAACGGAGTCAGCCGTCTCCTCCCATGACTCGTCGCCAGGTTCATCGAACTCAATGTCCGGTGCTTCGTATTGATTGCGTTGAGCCAGTTTTCTCAGGCGCTGGATGTCGTTTTCCGTCAGCGGCAGTTTTCCACCATAATCTATGTATTTCAGCAGCCACTGTGCGCCCCGCTTGTCGAGGCATCCATTCTCGTCAGCCCTCAGGTAAGCCCTCGCCGCCTTTGCTTCATTTTCCGGGTGCTCGTCCATGGTGCGGATGTACTCCTCCGCGATAAAACCGTTGAAGAGGGGAATGGTTTCTGCAAGGTTTGCCAATGTATTCTCGTCCGGCATGTCCTTCATTCTCGCTTTCCCGAGGATAATCACGGATTGCAGCATCTTGCCCAAGGAACTTCCTTGTTCGGCAGCCTGTGTTGCCATGCTCATCGCCTCGATGCTGTCGCCTTGTACGAAGAACGCAAATGCTTTCAGGGTATAACCGTCAGCGCATCCCTTGCTGATCAGACGTTCGGCTATTTCGAGGCCCTTCTCCTTGTCTGTGTCATCGATGTACTCCATGTCCTCGTATGTCATGCGGGTATTGTCATCCTCAGGCAGGTCGTTCATGAATACCCTGGGATTGTTGATTTCTCCGTATTCCATTGCCATGGAGAGCATGGTTATGGTTGTCATGAAGTCGGGCTTTGTGCCGTACAGACCGTCTTTGTAGCATTCTGCGAGTTGAAGGTAGGCGGCACCGTCGCCCCACTTTGCCTGTGCCATCAGGTCGTCTATTTTTGATGTTTCTGTCACTTGTTTGGGCGCTTCCCATGTTTTGTTGTCAAGAACCAGCTGGTCAGCGCAGCTCACCATCATCATGACGGCTAATGTGAAAAGTAATGCCTTTTTCATTGTGGTTTGTTTTGATGTTATTATTATTTGTTGTTGATATATATTATTGATAGGGAAATTCCAGCCTTTCTATCATGGAAAGGAGCAAAGAAGTCTTTTTTTCTTTCTCCATTGCCTCTCTCGCCCTTTTCATCCTCAATAGGGCCTTGTCTCTGGCTTCGTTTGCCCATCTTGTTCTCATTCGGGCCTCAATCATCCATAATTTAGCATAAAAAGTAGGCTCTATGACAAAACCACTTGAATCGACATGAAAGAAATAATAGGTTTCATAACGTTTCACGAACCCTCTAATTAATGTTCCAAAACCGTTTCACTTTCGTTTCGCACAAATAAAAAAGAGTTACATCTCTGTAACTCTCTGATTTTAGCTTTACGCCTGCAGGGGCTCGAACCTTGTATACCCTGATTAAGAGCAGAAATATTTTGACATTTCTTGAAATCCTTTTCTCTGTAATAAAACTCAATCTCTATACATCACTTATATGGAAACCGTCATGATTTCCAACGCCATGTTTTCCTGACAAGTGTTGAAATTGTATGTTTGATGGTGCGCAGATGGAAATTCTTGCCTAACACGATAACCATGACGGCCAGCAGGATGAGCACGATTCCCGCCATCAGGCGCAGGGTGAGTGATTCGCCGAAGAGCAGTACGCCGATGGCGACGGCTGTCAGTGGTTCCAAGGCTCCCATGATGGCCGTAGGCGTTGCCCCCACCTCATGCACGGCAATCGTCATCAGCACCAATGAGAGAACGGTCGGTACCAGCCCTAACCAGCAGGCATAGAACCATGCCCTTGGCGACGGCGGCAGCTGGAGGTGCAAGTCGGGTGATGTGAACGAATAGGCCAGCAAACACATCATGCATATCAGCAGCACATAGAATGTCAGCTTCAGTGAGGACATGCGGATGCTCGACTGATTGACAATGACGATATAGACAGCGTATGACAACGACGAGAGCATCACAAGGATGACACCCATGGTGCTGAGTGTCGCCCCCTCACCGCCTCTGTATAGCAAGCCTATGCCCAAGAGTGCCAGTATGATTGCCGAGACCGTGGACAGGGTGATGCTCTCCTTGAAGAAGGCAGCCATGATGACTGCCACCATGACGGGATAGACAAACAGGATGGTTGAAGCTATGCCAGCATCCATGAAGCGGAAACTTTGATAGTAGGTGATGCTCGATACGGCAAACAATGCACCCAGCGAGGTCAATGTCTTCAGCTCTCCTGTTTTTACTCTGAACGACTTGCGCTCCACAACCAGCATCACAGCCAGCATCAGGACTGCCATCGAGAAACGATAGAAGAGGACGGATGCCGTGTTGACGCCCTCCTCATAGAGCGGCAAAGCACCGAAAGGATTTGTGCCGTAGCAGACAGCCGCCAGTATTCCGCAGATGATCCCTTTATGATTCATTGTTTGTTGCAATCATTAACATGTCATTATTTGAAGTCTTGATAGCCATAAAGGTGTTTTTTGTCAGATAAATTGGGATTCATACGATTGATGGCTTCGCCTCGGCATAGTGAGAACAAGTTTTCTCTCTGCGCTCGGCTCGCACATAAATTAGAATTTATAAGTCTAAAATAGACTGTATCATTTGTTCATAGTCAGTTTTTATTAAAAAGACCTTTTCTCT
>JAEEGL017204003.1_pt1 | contig 101615 bp, 93 predicted proteins | sample 9134231 | NCBI WGS metagenome assembly JAEEGL01 (sample SAMN16246548, study PRJNA631951) | gut metagenome | biome: gut microbiome; feature: rumen; material: fiber-attached | host: Bos | place: Iran: Karaj | collected 2018-10 | reverse complement strand
GCCCTTGGAGCCGATGATCTCGGAGATCTTGTCGACCGGGACCTTCATGGAGATCATCTTCGGCGCGTAGTCGGAGACCTCCGGACGCGGCGCGGGAATGGCCTTGAGCAGGACCTCGTCGATGATATAGTCGCGGCCCTTGTGCGTAACGGCCAGCGCCTCGCGGATGATCTCGAGCGTCAGGCCGTCGATCTTCAGGTCCACCTGGATGGCGGTGATGCCCTTGTGCGTGCCGGCGACCTTGAAGTCCATGTCGCCGTAGAAGTCCTCAAGGCCCTGGATGTCGATCATGGTGGTCCAGGTGCCGTCCTCGGCCGTGATCAGGCCGCAGGAGATGCCGGCGACCGGCGCCTTGATCGGCACGCCGGCGTCCATGAGCGCGAGCGTGGAGCCGCAGACGGACGCCTGGGAGGTCGAACCGTTGGAGCTGATGACCTCGGATACGCAGCGGATGGCGTAGGGGAATTCCTCAACGGAGGGCAGGACCGGGATGAGGGAACGCTCGGCAAGCGCGCCGTGACCGATCTCGCGCCGGCCCGGGCTGCGGGAGGCCTTCGCCTCGCCGGTGGAGTAGCCGGGCATGTTGTAGTGGTGCATATACCGCTTCGTCTCTTCCTCGGAGATGCCGTCAAGCATCTGCACGTCCGCGATGGAGCCCAGAGTCGCGATGGTGAGCACCTGCGTCTGGCCTCTCGTGAACATGCCGGAGCCGTGGTCCCGGTTGAACAGGTGCACTTCGGCGGCGAGCGGACGGATCTGATCCATGCGGCGGCCGTCCACGCGTTTCTTGTCCACGAGGAGCCAGCGGCGAACGATCTTTTTCTGGATCTTGTAGATCAGCTCCGGAAGCATGGTTTCAAGGCCTTCATACTTTTCGGAGAACTTGGCGAGGATGTCGTCCTGGATGGGCTGCATCCGGGCGTCGCGGACGGTCTTGTCATCCGTGTCGAGGGCAGCCATGACGTCCTTCTCGCAGTAAGCGAAGATCTCGTCGAACATGTCGTGATCGAGTTCGCAGGAAGGATAAGAGAACTTCGGCTTACCGACTTCTGACACGATGCCGTTGATGAAGGCACACAGTTTCTTGATTTCTTCGTGAGCCATCATGATGGCCTCGAACATCTTGTCGTCGGAGACTTCGGCTGCGCCGGCTTCGATCATGACCACTTTCTTCTCCGTTCCGGCCACGGTCAGTTCGAGAGAACTGCGGTCACGCTGCTCGGCGGTCGGGTTGATGATGAGTCCCTCTTCTTCGGTCAGTCCGACGAGGACGCCGCCGATCGGGCCGTTCCACGGGATGTCGGAAATGGAGAGCGCGATGGACGCGCCGACCATGGCGGCGATCTCCGGAGAAGCATCGTGGTCCACGGCAAGGACCAGAAGAGAGAGAACGATGTCGTTTCTGAGGTCCTTCGGGAAGAGCGGACGAATCGGGCGGTCGATGACACGAGCGGTCAGGATCGCTTTCTCAGTCGGTCTGCCTTCTCTCTTGAGATAGGAGCCGGGGATGCGGCCGACAGCGTAGAGACGTTCTTCGAAATCGATGGACAGAGGCAGAAAGTCGATGCCGTCACGGGGCTTCGCAGAGGCGGTGGCACAGCACAGCACAGCCGTGTCGCCATAGCGTACCAGTACGGAACCGTTGGCCAGACCAGCCATCTTGCCGGTCTCGATCGTCAGCGAACGACCTGCGAAGTCATAGGAAAAAGTCTTGTACTTCTCGAACATGGTGTGATCCTTTCTTTATCTTTATTCTTTCTAGTTCGGATCCGCACCGCTTCAGCTCAGCACTTAAACAGAAGTCCGAGGCGTCGGGCGCCTGTTTAACTGCTGATCCCAAGCGGTTCGGTGCGGTTGGTTTTCCGCTGACATAGATATGCCGCGGCAGAGCGCGTGGCTCCGCCGCAGCAGTCAGTCGGGGGGGGCAGGCCGGTTATCTTCTCAGGCCGAGCTTGGCGATGATGGCGCGGTAGCGCTCAATATCGTTGTCCTGCAGGTAGCGGAGAAGGTTGCGTCTGTGGCCGACCATCTTGTTCAGGCCGCGGCGGCTGTGATTGTCCTTCTTGTTTGCCTTGAGGTGCTCGGTGAGAGTCTCGATCCGGTAGGTCAGGATGGCGATCTGGACTTCCGGAGAACCGGTGTCGCCTTCGTGGACCTTGTACTGATCGATGATCTCCTGCTTCTTTTCCTTCGTGATCATGGGTCTTTTTCCTTTCACCTTGATATATTTTGGTGGACCCGAACCTCAGCGACCGGCGGGTGAATCGTCCGACAGGACCTATATCCGGAGACCGTGGAACGGGCAGTCCATCTGGCATTATATCACAGATCATTTCTTTTGTAAAGCCGTTTTCGAAAATCCGCTTTCTTTAATATTTGAAAAAATACCGCCGCTCCGGAACTCTTTTTTGAGCATTTTTCTCAAAACAGCGATATCGGGGTGACGGGGTCCTCCCGGCACGAAGCGCGGAATCGCGTTTCACCCGTATGGAGGATGAAGAATCGGGAAGGGAACTGTAGGGTTGGCAAAGGCGGTCAACATGTATGACTGTTGACCGGAGTCCCTGGAAAAGGGTATAGCTCAAGCCGGCAGGTAATCGTTCCCCAATCGAAAAGAGGCTGATCGCTCAGCCTCCTTCCCATAGGTTTTTAAGCCTGTCATTCTATAGCGTACTGAGAAACGACTCCCAGATATTCCTCCAGACAGAGTCCGCTCTCTTCAACCGCCTTCGCCTTTTCTAATCCAAGGTAGCGGACATGCCAGGGCTCGTACATGAAACCGGTCTTGTCTTCTTTATCCGCCGGATAGCGGATGATGAAACCGTACTCTGCACAATGGGCCGCCAGCCAGCGTCCCTCCGCCGTTTCTCCGAAACTCTGTTCCAGTGAATTCAGATCAAAGGCGAGGCCCGCCTGATGTTCCGAACTTCCCGGACGGGCGGAATAGCGGTCTGCCGCGATCTTCCCTTCCCGGCCCACATAGGTATTATACAGGTTCGTCTGTTTTTCATAGGAGCGGAACCCAGACACCACAAACAACTCGATCCCGTCCCTTTTCGCTGCCGCAGTCATCTCTTCCAGCGCCGCCTCGGCCTCCGGGTCCACCCCTTTGTTATAACTGGCGGGAAGGCGATAGGTCTTGTTCACGAGCAGGATCCCGTCGATCACGGTCGGCTCCGTCACCTCCGGCAAGCGGCAGACGGTAACTTTCACTTCCGCGTAGGCCAGCGGATTGTCCGCAGACGCGACCGTAACAGTGCATACGCCTTCCGAAACGCCCTTGATCCGTCCGTACGGATCCACCGTAGCGACCGACTCGTTATCGGAAGACCAGATTTCTCTCTGATCGGGGGCGCTCGTCGGCAGCATGGTCACGAGCGGCATATCGGTAAGGCCGACCTCGATGGAAGTGCGGTACACGTTCAGTGTCACCGTATGGACATGGATCTTTCCGTCATCCGGCACCGGCGCCGGCTCACGGGGACCGTCCTGTTCCGTTTCTTCCGTCTCCCGGGGTTCCGTTTCTTCCGATTCGGGAGCAGAGGGGGTTTCAGGCGGTGTCGTTTCCGGCTTTTCCGTATCCGGCTCCGTCTTTGTTTCGTGGGATTCTTCTGCAGGTTTCGTTTCCTCACCGCGAAAACCGAAGGAACACCCTGTCAGAAACAACGCCAAAACCAGACCCATCACGATCATCATCCGGCTCCTCATGGTTCTCCTCCTCGCGCATGTCGATATCTTTCCGTCTCCATTATACCACGATTCCGTTCATCTGTCTTGTCCTTTCTGTGAACGAAACGACGGAACGCACGCTTACTTTGTGAAAGAGTCCGTGTTGATCTGCAGACCGGCAACTCTTTTCGTAAAGCCGGACGCATCAGGGGCGGATCCGACAAAAAGACCATGCGTTCAAAAAGATGAAGCATGGTCTTTCGTTTCCATTCAACCGATGCAAGAGCACCGGTACGGCGGATCGCCGGGCCTGGTCACTTCTTTGGAACAAGTCGCTCGGTACCGCCCATATACGGACGCAGCACAACCGGAATCTTCACGGTCCCGTCCGCCTCCAGATTGTTCTCGAGGAAGGCGATGAGCATTCTCGGCGGAGCCACTACGGTGTTGTTCAGCGTATGGGCCAGATACTTTTTCCCGTCTCCCTGAACGCGGATTCGAAGACGTCTTGCCTGCGCATCGCCCAGATTGGAACAGGAACCGACTTCAAAGTATTTCTTCTGTCTCGGCGACCATGCTTCCACATCACAGGACTTGACTTTCAAATCGGCCAGGTCGCCGGAGCAGCATTCAAGGGTACGGACCGGGATATCCAGAGAACGGAAGAGATCTACGGTGTTCTGCCACAACCGGTCATACCAGATCTTGGATTCTTCCGGCCTGCAGATCACGATCATCTCCTGCTTCTCGAACTGGTGGATCCTGTAGACTCCTCTTTCCTCGATCCCGTGAGCACCTTTCTCCTTGCGGAAACAGGGAGAATAACTGGTCAGCGTATACGGGAGTTCCTCCTCCGGAACGATCTGGTCAATGAACTTGCCGATCATGGAGTGTTCGGACGTACCGATCAGATAGAGATCCTCGCCCTCGATCTTGTACATCATGGCGTCCATTTCCGCGAAGGACATAACGCCTGTCACAACGTCGGACCGGATCATGAACGGAGGCACACAGTAGGTGAAGCCGCGGTTGATCATGAAATCACGGGCGTAGGCGATGACGGCGGAATGCAGACGGGCGATATCCCCCATCAGGTAATAGAAACCGTTGCCGGCCACGCGGCGGGCAGAATCCAGATCGATCCCGTTAAACCGCTCCATGATGTCCGTGTGGTAGGGAATCTCGAAGTCCGGCACGACCGGTTCGCCGAAGCGCTCGATCTCCACGTTCTCGCTGTCGTCCCGTCCGATCGGCACTGAAGGATCGATGATGTTCGGGATGGTCATCATCAGTTTCTTGATCCGCTCCGCGTATTCGGCCTCCAGTTTTTCGCATTCGGCCAGACGGGCGGACTGCTCACTGACCAGAGCCTTCGTCTTTTCGGCTTCTTCCTTGAGACCCTTCGCCATCAGACCGCCAATCTCCTTCGACAGACGGTTCCGGTTCGCGCGGAGATTGTCCGCCTCCTGCATAACGGCCCGGTTTTTTGCGTCGAGCTCGATGACTTCGTCCACCATCGGAAGCTTCGCGTCCTGGAACTTGTTCCGGATGTTCTGCCGGACAATGTCGGGATTCTCCCGGAGGAATTTGATGTCTAGCATCTTCAGACCTTCTTTCGTTTCATATGTAAATGTTTCTCGTACAAACAAAAATCGTTTCCCGGGGATGCCGGGGCGATCTCTCGCGGTGCCACCCGGCTTTACCGAAAAACGGTCTCATTCTTTACTCGCAGCTCGGAGAGTGGAAACGCGGCGTCCGCTGCCGGTTTCCATCCTCCCGGCTCTCTGTAAGCGGCCGTGCTCCGCGCACGGTTCCCGTCATCGCTGTTTCTTTGTACCCGTTTAGTATAGCGGATTTGTCCGCCGAAATCAAGGGCTTTTCCAAAATTTTTCCATCCGGCGTGTCAGAGAAGCAGATCGGCCAGTTCCGACGCCGCGCGGATCATACTCCGGGGCTCCTTCAGTTTGAAGGACAGTTCCTCCCAGCCATAGGGCGTTTCCGCCTCTCCGTTCAGCCGGATCAGCGTATCGTTCAGTTTGAGACGTTCGTGCGACTCCATTACAGCGCGGCGTACAGCAGGCCGCTCGATCTCGTCCGCACGGGCAACGATCTTCTCCAACGTGCCGAAGCGGGCGAGGAGCGCTGCTGCCGTTTTCGGGCCAACGCCGGGAACGCCCGGAATATGATCGGACGAATCACCGACGAGACATTTGAAATCCGCCACTTGATCCGGACGGACGCCCAGTTTCCTCTCTACGATCGGCGGCGTGATCAGAGTGCTCTCCGTTCCGCGCCAGTCGAGGACGGAAACCCGCTCCCCGATCAGCTGCCAGTAGTCCCGGTCGGTGGACAGGATGACGGCATGTCCGTCCTCCGGCACGCGCCGCGCGTAGGCGGCAATCACATCGTCCGCCTCGCACCCGTGAATCTCCGCATAGGGAACTCCCATCCGCTCGAGCAGGCCGAACACGGCAGGCAGTTGGGTAAACGGTCTCTCTTCTTCCGGCACTTCCGACCAGTCCGGCCGGTTCGCCTTGTACGCTTCGTCTAGTTCCCTGCGGCTTCCATAGTCGGAACTGTCGAAGACGGCAAGAAGACGTGAAGGATGAAGGAGCGCGACCGCTCTCGTCACCGTCCTTCCGAAACCGAGAACCGCATTGTAACGGTGTCCCTTCGGCGACCGGTATTCGTCCGGCATCCCGTAGAACATCCGGAAGAGCAGATTGTGCCCGTCAATCAGAAGCAGTCGTTCCATCGCATCTCCTTCGTCCCGTGTTTTGCATCAGTATATCACACGACGGGAAAGGAAGCAAGGGGACACGGGAGATCGTCCCTTGAATCCGGGAAAGCGAATCCCTTAAGATTTCCGCTTGACTTGTTCACAATTGTCACACTATAATATAGTCGGATGGAAAACCGGTTCGTATTTCACACAAATTAATCGAATGATTCAATCTTCTTTCAATAAAGATCCGTAGAATAGGTGCAAACGATGGAGGTGAGCACATGAAGATTCTGACAGCCGCATCCGACCGGGACCTCCTTTCCGGTCTCTCAAGGCTCCTCTCGGCGGACGGTCACGAGGTCGTAGCCGCCTTCGACGGCGTACAGGCTGTTTCAGCAGCCGGTGCGGAATCCTTCGATCTTGCGATCCTTGACGACGGAATATCCCGTCTGGACCCTGCCAAGATTCTTTCATTCCTCCGTGAAAGAGGATGTCCGGTCCTCCTGCTGCTGAACCGCCCGATGACCTCCGCCGTCCTGGGAGCGCCGGATCCGGCCTCCTCCTATCTTCCCTATCCGTTCGACGGAGGCACGCTGAAGCAGCGAGTCGCGCGGCTGACGCGAAACGATTATCCGCTCGCAGAAGGCTTCGGACTTCTCGCAGACCCGAACCGGCTCCTTCTGAACGGAAAGATTCCGCTCACAGCGGAGGAGGCTGATCTTCTTTCGGAACTGCTCTCCGGCAGAACCGTCTACCCGGACGGGGACGGCCAGACAGACGTCCTCGTCCGTTCCCTGAACCGGAAGATCCGTCTGGCAGGTACCGACGGTCCGGTCAGGATCATCATCAAGGAAGGATTGGAATTGGTACGCGGCAATGAGTAAGACGAGAAAACAATTCATTCTCTACGCGATGGTCTCAGTGGCCGTCCTGCTGGCAGTGCTCCTGTCCGTCATCAATGTCATCAATTTCACCATGGTCACGGAGGACGCGGATCAGATCACCGCCCGGATCGCGGAAGGAAACGGAACGCTCGGGATGAAGAACGGAGATCGTTTTGCCGGTCCGGCGGACAGTCAGGGGGTTGATCCCTTCGGCCCCGACTCACCCGAGCTTCCGTACTCTGTGCGGTATTTCACCGTCCGTTTCGACAAGGAAGGCAACCGGGAAACAGTCGCGCACAACATCACGGCCCTCTCGCCGGAGGAAGCGGCCGATCTCGCCGAAGAGCTGCTCGAGACCGGCAAGACCGGCTGGACGAAGAGCGTCTACCGGTACCGCGTCTACAAGCATAACGGATTTACTTATGTGACCGTGGCTGACCAGAGCCGGGAACTGAGTCCATCCTACCGGATCCTGCTGATCTCCCTGGTCGGTTTCTTCGCGGGACTTGCAGTCTGCTTCGCGTTCCTCGTCTGGATCAGCAAAAAACTCTTCCGGCCGCTGGAAGATGCAGACCGCAAACAGCGCGCGTTCGCCGCTGAGGCCGAGCAGCAGTTCAAGGTGCCGCTGACCGTAATCAGCGCCAACGCCGAGATCCTGGAAAAGGAAAACGGCGTTTCGGAATCCACGCAGGCGATCCGCAGACAGGTCGGAAAGATGACGGAGATCACCCGTCAGCTCGCCGCGTTCTCGATTCTCGAGACGGATAAGCCGGCAGGCGGAGACTGCGATCTCTCCCTGATTTTCCGGGCCGCTCTGGAAGGTGCCCGCGGGATTTTCGGAACCCGGAACATCGCCGTGGAAGCAGCGATCGAGCCGGACATAATCCTGGAAGCTGATGAAACGATCATGCGGAAACTGACCGCCGAAGTGGCAGAAAACGCAGCAAAATACGCCGTGAGCCGTGCTTCCTTCTTCCTCGGGCACGAGAAAGGGCACGTGGTGATACGGGCCGCAAATGATACCGCGCTGCCGGACGGAAGTGCGGAAGCCGCCTTCGATCGCTTCACGAGGCTGGAAAATGCCAAGGACGTGCCGGGCAACGGGCTCGGTCTCACCTTCGTCCGTGATACGGTAAGAGAGCTTCACGGGCGCGTCTATGCCGAAGTGAAGGAGGGCGTGTTCACCCTCCGGATCTCTCTGTGACGGACGCGTCACGAAAGAAGGTGATTCCTTGACTGCCGTTGAAAACCCTGTCGTCGTGATGAAGCGTTACGAAATGAAATACATCGTCAGCCGGGAACAGGAGGCGTTCCTCCGCAGCAGGCTGGAGGGGCACATGCAGCCGGACGAGTTCGGTCTGACCTCCATCGCCTCCCTTTATTACGATACACCGGACTACAGGCTCGTCAATGCGTCCATTGAAAAACCGCTCTTCAAAGAGAAGATGCGGCTCCGTTCCTACGGCCCCGCCACGGACGATTCCCCCGTCTTCCTCGAGCTGAAACGGAAAGCCTACGGGATCGTCTACAAACGCCGGGTACAGACCACGATCCCGCTGGCCGAAAAGTTCTTCGCCGGCTATGGGGACATCTGCGCGGGCGGCCAGATCAACCGGGAGATCACCTATTTCAGGGATCTGTACGGTTCGCTCGCCCCTTCCTGCCTCATCATCTGCGAGCGGACTGCTTTCTTCGAACCGGAGGGAGACCTCAGGCTCACGATCGACAACGCCCCGCGCTACCGGACGAACAGACTGGATCTGCGGGCCTCAATGGATGGTATTCCGCTCCTTCCCTCCGGTTTCTCCATTCTGGAGGTCAAGGTGCAGGAGGCAGTCCCGCTCTGGCTTTCCGCCATCCTCGACGAGGGAAAGATCTACAAGAACAGTTTTTCCAAATACGGAAACGCCTATATGGAGCAGCTTAAAAAAACTCAGAATCGCACGGAGGTATTCCATAATGTTTGATTCCATCTATTCCGTCGGAGGCGTCACGGCATCCGAATTCTTCCTGATGGCGGCCGCGGCTCTCGTTGCCGGACTCCTGTTCAGCTGGGTGATCTCCTTCCGGATCCGTTCCTCCAGACGCTTCTTTGTCGTCGTGGGTCTGATTCCCTTTGTGGTTGCTGCTGCGATTACCTTCGTCAACGGGAACATCGGCGCGGGCGTAGCCGTCGGCGGAGCCTTCAGTCTCATCCGTTTCCGATCCGCACAGGGGACCGCGGATGAAATCGCGGCCATCCTCATGTCCATGGGCTCCGGGATCGCCTTCGGCATGGGCTATCTCGCCTACGGCGTCGCGATTCTCGTAGGACTTGCCGTGATCTATCTCCTGGTCTCGCTGCTCCCCCTGTTCGAGCACAAGAACGCGGCTGCCGATCAGCTCCTGCGGATCACCATTCCGGAATCGCTCGATTATACCGGCGTGTTCGACGAGATATTCAAACACTACCTGAAATCCTATGAAAACGTGGGCGTCAAGACGACGGCCATGGGCTCCATGTTCCGTCTCTCCTTCCGGATCCGCATGAAGGATCCCGGTGAGGAGAAGGCATTCATCGACGAGCTCCGGACCCGGAACGGGAATCTGGAGATCGCCGTCACGCCATATACGGACGCGCAGCTTCAGTTGTGATCGGATGACCGGATGACCGGTCTGATAGGAGAAACACCATGAAAAAGAAACTGTTCGCGGCGGCGCTCGCGTTTCTGATCGCGTTCGCATCGACCGCCTGTTCCACGGGCCAGAGCGGTTCCGAGACGAACGGACCGGAAACGGATGCAGCGGACGAAATGACCGCCGCCTATTTCTCGGACAGCGACCTCCGGGACGTGACCGGGGAAACGCCGAATGCCGAGATCGTTCTCGCCGGCTCCTCCGGAACGATCTCTGACAGCACGCGAGGCTCCTCCGGCCAGACTGTGACCGTGACATCAAAAGGGATTTACCGGATCACCGGGACCTCCGAAAACGTGACCGTCGAGGTCAAGGACACGAAAGAATCCGGAACCGTTTATCTGGTCCTCGACCATGTGACCATGGCGAACGCTTCCAAGCCGTGCATCCTGGTGACGAAGTCCGAAAAGGTCGTCATCCAGTGCGTGGGCGAGAACACGCTGACCTATACTGCTGCCTCGGCGCAAGAGGACGGCGCCGTATATGCGTCGGACAACATCACCCTGAACGGTTCGGGTTCCCTGACCATTACTTCCGCCCTTCACGGAATCGTCGGCAAGGACGACGTGAAAATCACCGGCGCGGCGATCACGGTAAGCGCCTCCTCCGTCGGCATCAAAGCGAATGACTCTGTACGGATCGGCGGCGGCGAACTATCTGTCGTTTCCGGGCATGACGGCATTCAGGTCTCCGGCTCCGCGGGCGACTGCTATTTCTGCCAGACTGACGGCAGCCTCACGATCGATTCCGGATACGACGGGATCTCCGTTTCTTCCGACGACGGAGCGGATACCAATTCCGTCTATCTCTACGGCGGAACACTGGACATTGTCTCCGGCGGCGGCTCCGGCAACTCAGCCGGATCCAAATCCGAAAAAGGCGTCAAATGCGCCGGTTCCATTCTGACGGACGACGGGGTCTCGGTAAACGTCTCCTCGGCGGACGATGCCTTCCATGCGAACGGAAACGTGACGATCCGAGGCGGCGAGGTCACACTCTCCTCAAGTGACGACGGCGTCCACGCCGACAAGAATCTCGTCATTTCCGCCGGCACCCTGAACGTGACCAAGTCCTATGAAGGACTGGAAGCCGCCGAGGTCGAGATCACAGGCGGCGACGTACGGGTCACTGCATCTGACGACGGCATCAACGCGTCGGGCGGATCGGATTCCGCTTCGTCCGAGTCCACGCCCTTCTTCTGGAACTCCGGCGAGTACACGGGCAAGCTGACTGTTTCCGGCGGTACTCTGTACGTGAATGCAGGCGGCGACGGTCTGGACGTCAACGGCTCCCTCTATGTGACCGGCGGACTCGTGATCGTGGAAGGCCCCACGGACAACGGAAACGGCGCGCTCGACATCGGTGACAGCGCTTCCTGTGTCGCCAGCATCACAGGCGGCACGGTCCTGGCGGTCGGATCAGCCGGCATGGCAATCAACTTTAACAGCGGGACCCAGTGCTCGGCGCTGGTCTCCCTGTCCGGCTCCGCCGGTACGGTTCTGACCGTGGATGACGGGTCCGACTTCACCTTCACGGCGTCGAAGAGTTTCTCGACGGTCGTCTACTCCTCCCCTGATTTAAAAGAAGGGGAATCCTATACCATCACGGCAGGCGAGAAAATCGCCTCGGCCGACTTCTCCTCCGGATTGTACTACACGAACGTCTCCGCCAGATCCGGCGGACGGAAATAAAGGATGGATGAAACGTGAGGTTGCTCCTGGCTGAAGATGAAAAACGGATGGCAAAGGCGCTCTGCGAGCTTCTCCGTCTTGAGAAATATGACGTGGATCACGTGGCGGACGGACTCTCCGCGCTCGACGCGCTGGAAAGCGGGATCTACGATGCTGCGGTCCTCGACATCATGATGCCTGGGCTCGACGGCTTTTCCGTCGCACGCCGTGCCAGGGAGAAAGGCATCCGTACACCGATACTGATGCTGACCGCCCGCGGAAGTACGGACGACAAGGTGACCGGCCTCGATTCGGGCGCGGACGACTACTTGACGAAACCGTTCATGACGAAGGAACTCCTCGCGAGGATCCGGGCGCTCATTCGACGCAACGTTGCTTCCGACGACGGCTCTCTCTCCTTCGGGGATCTCCGTCTGGACGCCGCCAGCGCCAGCCTGGTCTGTACGAAAACGGGCCAAAACGTCCGTCTCGGCGAAAAGGAGCTGAAGATCCTCGAATATATGATCGCGAATCAGGGACAGATCCTCACACGAGAACAGCTCGCTGTCAAGATCTGGGGGTACGAGAACGAGGCGGAATACAACAACGTGGAAGTGTATATGTCCTTTACGAGACGCAAACTTGCCTTCATCGGATCCGAAACGGAGATTAAAGCGGTCCGGAAGGTCGGCTATGAACTGAGGTATGACCATGTTTCGTAAGACCAGACGAAAAATCGTCGCGGCCGTGTTCTTCTCCCTCCTCGCCTTCCTTCTCGTTCTCCTGCTGACGATTTATCTCGCCAGTTACCGGGCGACGGAAGAAAAAAACCGGGAGGCGCTCCAGCGCTTTACTGAGAACGGCAGAACGGAAGAAAGAGCAGACGGCGGTCCGATAGAAGTGTGGGATGACGACCGGCGGGACGAAGGGCGGCGGGGCGGTCCCCTCCGGGATGAACCGCCACGGCTCGATCTGTACAACTTCTATTCGGTCGCTTTCGGAGAGGACGGTTCCGTTCTTTCCGTTGACTTGGGCGACGACCGGTTTTTTACAGAAGACGCTCTCGTCTCGCTCTCCCGCTCGATCCTCGATTCCGGTAAGACGGACGGCAAGACGGACAATTTGATGTACATGGTACAGTCCGACGGCAGCAAAACGCTCGTCGCATTGCTGGATATCACAGTGACGGACAGCAGCATGAACACGCTTCTCCGCCAGATGCTCATCATCGGCGCGGCCGCCCTCCTCGTCATCTCCCTCATCTCGCTCTTTCTGGCACGGCGGATCGTGAAGCCGCTTGAAGAAGCAGACCGAAAACAGAAAGAATTCATCTCTGACGCGGGCCACGAACTGAAGACCCCCGTTTCCGTCATCAGCACCAACGTGGATCTGCTCTCCCGCCAGTCCGGAGGAAACGAATGGCTCTCCAACATCCAGCACGAGAACGAGCGGATGGGCACTCTCATCACGGAATTGCTTGACCTCTCCCGCGCCGAAAGCGCCGAGATCCCGAAGGAGCGGGTGGATCTCTCCCGCCTCGTCAGGGGAGAGGCACTTCCCTTCGAAAGCGTCGCCTTCGAACGCAATCTCTCGCTGCACTGTGACGTGACGGATGGAATCGCGGTGGAGGGAAGCGCCGACCGGCTCGCCCAGCTGGTGAGCATCCTGCTCGACAACGCCGTGGAACACGCGGACGGCGGAGAAATCTCGCTGTCTCTCCTTCCGGAACATCATCAGGCGGTTCTGACGGTCACGAACCGTGGCGAAGAGATCCCATCCGAGGAAAGAGAGCGCATTTTTGAACGCTTCTACCGTTTGGACCGGGTTCGCAACGGCGAAAGCGGACATTATGGTCTGGGCCTGGCCATCGCCCGGGCAATCGCGTATTCCCACCGGGGCACGTTGCGGGTCGAGTGCGGGAACGGGCTCGTTTCCTTCATCGCTGAACTCCCCGCTATCAAATAATTAAACCGGACAGCAGGCTTCAGCCTGCTGTCCCCCTTTCCTGCTTTTCAAAAAAATCCGTTCTTTCAATTTTCTTTCAAGGTTCCCGCTGTATCATGGTTTCAAACAGAACCGAAGGGAGAACGATCATGAAACGTTCCATACCGATCATCAACATCGCTGTGAGTCTTCTTCTCACACTGACCCTGATCTTCACACTATGCGCCTGTTCAACAGGAGAAAGCGATACGAAGCCGTCCGAAGGTACGCCTTCAATCGAAGAAACGCCTGAAACCGAAAGTACTCCCGCAATCGGGGAGACGCCTGAGGCCGAAGATACTCCCACAATCGGGGAAACGCCTGAGGCCGAAGGTGCTCCCGCAATCAGGGAAACGCCTGAGGCCGAAGATACTCCCGCAATCGGGGAAACGCCTGAGGCCGAAGATACTCCCATAATCGGGGAAACGCCTGAGGCCGAAGATACTCCAGTAATCGAGGAAACGCCTGAGGCCGAAGAAGAAACCACACCGGAAGAAAAGACAGGTTCTGCAGTCACGCTGACATCAGACGACGGTCTCTTCAGTATCTCGACGGAGGACGGTACCGTTACGAAGGACGGAGCCATCTTCCGCATCACTTCGGCCGGTACCTTTATGCTCGCCGGCACGCTCGCCGAAGGCCAGATCGTGGTGGAGGCGGGCGAAGAAGACGAAGTAGAACTGGATCTGGACGGCGTATCTGTCACCTGCTCCTCCGACTCACCGATCCTCGCACTCAGCGCGGGAAGAGTAAAGGTCAAGGCACTCGCCGGCACGTCCAGTGAAATCCGGGACAGCAGGCCCCTGCGGGCGGACGAGAACGATACAGCTGGTTCAGGCGCAATTTACGCGCTCTGCGACCTGAGTCTCGTCGGGACGGGTTCCCTGACGGTCACGTCAACCTACCACAACGGCGTCCACACGAAAGACGACTTAAAAATCAAGAACCTGACACTCTACGTCACCTCGCCCGGCAGCGCTCTCAAGGGAAATGATTCCATCACGGTGGAGTCCGGCGCGCTGACCCTGATCTCCTCCCAGGGAGACGGAATTGAGACTGAGAATTCTGATATCTCCGCCAAGGAAAACCAGCGCGGAATTGTCACGATCACCGGCGGAACAATCCAGATCTATTCGGCCTGCGACGGCATCGATTCGGCCTATGACGTCCTCCTGTCCGGAGACGCGACCTCCGTTACCATCCTGACACAGTCCTATTCCCCCTACACGGACTCGGATATGAAGAAGACCTCGAGTTTCTCATGGTATGGCGTAACGTCCAGTACAGAAAGCGCGAAAGGGATCAAGGCCGACAACCAGATTACGATCTCCGGCGGATCCGTGGAGATCCGTTCCATGGACGACGGAATCCACGCCAACAGTGATGTGGCCCTGGAGAATGGCGAAACACCGGCTGGCAGCATTACGATCTCCGGCGGATCCGTCACCGTCACGGCGGCGGACGACGGAATCCACGCGGACGGCGATCTTCTGATCAACGGAGGATACATCGACGTCGTCGAGTCCTATGAAGGGCTGGAAGGCCATACCGTCACCGTGAACGGCGGCGAGATCCACATCTATGCGACGGACGACGGCGTCAACGCAACATCCGCAGGCAACAGATATTCCGACGGCCTCATTACCGTGAACGGCGGCCGGATGTACGTGGAAGTTGCCGGCCGGGACGTCGACGGAATCGACTCGAACGGCAGCTACGCTCAGACCGGCGGGTTCGTCGTGGTCAGCAATCCAAATGCTGATGAGAACGGCATGATGTCCGCTCTCGACGTGGACAGTTCCGTGACTGTCACGGGCGGCGTGATCATCGCGCTCGGCACTGTCCCGGGCGGCGGCTTTGGCGGAGGAGGTTTCGGCGGCGGTCCGGGCGGAAGAGGAGGCGGCGGCTTCTTCGGGATGGGCAGTATGAATGCAGGAAGTTCCCTTCCTGACGGCTATGTCACCTTCAGCGGCACGCTCGCCGCCGGAGAGCACACCTTTACTTTCGGCGACGTCAGCGAATCCTTCACGCTGAAGTCTTCCGTCACAGGCGGCTGGATCTGGGCCTCAGGGATCTCAGACGGCGCCTATACGCTGAAATGACAGCAGCACGACAGCACGTACCTGGCGGGGCATTCCTTCGTGTATGCCCCGCTTTTCGTTTGTTTCGCGGCTCTCTTTACAAAGCGTACTGCGTATGATACGATATAATTGTGATATAATATGGATGGGTGTACGATGAGATAACGCCCGTCCCGGTTTCATCATCAAGGAGGACAGTCTGTATGAAGAGAAGAATCTGGAGCATTCTGCTATGCGCCGTGCTGCTGATCGGGTCCATTCCGATGCTCACCCGCTCCGTGGAGGCGGTGGAAGAGGTCGTGACCCACGACGTGGACGAAATCCGCAACCTGCTTAAAAGCAACAAAAATGTTGTCATCCGGCTGGACGGAGATGCGGAAAAGAATCTCACCGGAATGTCCGACTTTGAACACCAACTGTGGCGGAGTGAATACTGGACCTGGGTCGAACTCGGCCAGGGCAGCAAAACGATCATCCTTGACGGATATCGTCTTTATCTCTACGACCGGAGTTACCGCAGTGACGGAAGCTGCGAGTTCCTTCCGATCCGGAAGGGACTCATGATGCTGATCCCGGCCGGCTCTTCCCTCCGAATCGACGACCCGACGGGCCGCGGCAAGATCTGGATGGATGCGGAAATGCCGGACAAAGATTTATTTGTTACGGACAACTGTTTCCTCGAACGGTTCATTTTTGCAGTCGACGGCGGAAATCTGACCGTCACGGGCGGCGAGATCCACGCAGGACGCGCGAAGGACATCTATGTGAGCGGAGCCGACCGGTACTTCTGGAACTGGGTTCCGATGGACGGCGTCTATTCGGTCTATCACGGATACGCAACGCAGTTCATCAGCGGCAATGCCATCACTGCCGTCTCTGGGAACGTTACGATCACCGGCGGAAGTTTTTGGGGACGCGGCTGGACGAACGCCACGCTTGTTGAGCGTGTGGCCGGCGCTCCGAACGGTCCGGATGACCACCGTTCCCGCTGCGCTGCGCTCGAACTGGAGGCCGGCGCCTCGGCACACATTTACGGCGGCAGTTTCTATGGCCGCGGAGACGCCAGCGCCGTCCACACCTGGATCGGCGCTACTCTGACGGTCGACAGCGGGACATTTGACGTCAGTACCAATTCCAATCTCGCCATTCCGGGGACCGGCATCCCCAGTGTACATCTGGCCGGAGTCCCCGTTTTCAGCGTAATCATGGGCACGGGCGGTTACACCGGCGTCAGACCAGAAAACATCAATCCTCTCAGCGACTACGGGTACACGGCCCCCGATGAAACGCTAAAGGTCACGCCAGGCAAAAATCTTCCGTTCGTCGTCTCCGATGGTTCACAGGAACTGGGAGAACGCTACTACTGGGACGGCGTGTCCGATATAACCCTCGACGCGCTCTTCGACGAATTCTGGGAATCGAAACCGTACGGTTCGCGTTCCTTCTATTACGTCCGCTCCACTGAGGAACTCGGCAGCAGCCCCGCCGTCATCATCGGCGGAGAGACCTATTACGACGAGAGCGCTGGATCGCCCGTTACGATCCATACGGACAAGGGCTTCGATGACGGATCCCGTATCGTGGACAACGGGAACGGCACGCGGACCCTTGGCGGTATCAGCCTGTTGGATTTTATGCCGACCGGCATGGAGGAAGGCGACTCCTTCCAGCTTGAGATCGGTGTGGCGGAATACCTGCTGGATCCTGAAGGAGGTTACATCGAAAGCGCTATCTGGCAGAAAACGATCTATGTCGAACGGGGCAGCGCTCCTCATCAGATCACCGAACAACCGGCCGACTCCGTCGCAACATCGTACGGCGGCACGGTGACGCTCTCCGCAACCATCGACAGTCCGTCCGCGACAGCGTGGTGGGAACGGACGCTCCCCGGCGCGGAACGGATCGATCCCGACGATCCGGCGGTGGTCACCTCCAGCAACGTGAGCATCACCCGCTCCATCCTGACGATCCCGGTCCACGAGACCGAGGCCTGGCGCTGCGTCTTCATCGACGAGAACGGCGCCTCGTACCGTTCGGATACCGCAGCGGTCAGTTATACCTTCGAACTGACCGTTCCGCATGAGACCGTCAACGCCAAGACTGGTCAGGGTTCCGTTTCCCTGCGTGTGATCGCCGGCACCAAAGACATCGGAGATCTCGAAAGCAGCTGGTATAAAGACGGCGTGCAAATCACAAGCAACGGACACTTCGCCGGCTCGACGTCCACCAAACTCGTCATCATGAACCCCAGGCTGGAGGACGCAGGCGTCTATACCTGTCGAATCGGCGAGGTCGTCAGCAGCGAAATCACACTGAACGTGACCGAGGGGGACCCGGACAACTATATCACGCGGCTCGACTTCTACGGACTTGATGAAAATGAACTGTATGTCGGCGACAACGCCCCGGGCTCGATCACCTGGGACGAATACGGACTGAAATCGCTGTCCGTGTCCTGGACAGCCGGCGTCAGCAACGGAAGAATCGTTTCGCCCAATCCGTCGTACACCATTCATGTCCGGACAGACTATCCGTCCTACTGGTTCAAGACCGACGGGGAAGGATACTTCACCTGGACAATGAACGGTGTGCTCCACAAGAGTTATATCGGAACGGCGAACTGGGTCATCCCGGAGCTCGATCTTTCCTACACTTTTGACAATCATCATCCGCTCCGTACGACACCAAGCGATGTCATCCGGATGGAAGAGACTGTTTTCGATGTGCCGAGCGGCAAAAGCGTCGATCTGACCCTCAGATTCAGTTTGCAGTGCTCCCCCCGTCACGCTTCGCAGCACACGATAACGGGTCTTTCAGTCTCGGGAGTAAAATCACTTCCGACCGGTCTAAGTCTGACGAACATCGATCTCCAGCACGGCATTGCTCACATCACCGGCGTCTGTACGGATGCGATCGGAAGCAGTACCGTTTCCCTTCTTCTCTTCGCAACGGATGCGGGAGAAGGCCAGTACGAACCTGAAAACCCGGTACCGGTCTACTTAACCCTGAACGTTGTCCGGGCAAAGCAGGCGCAGTCCGTCGATCTTCCGCCGCTTCATCTGACTCACAGTTTTGACGAATGGACCGATCACAGCGACGGTCTGAATCATGAACACACCTGTTCCGTCTGCGGTGCGACCGTCACGGAACCTCACAACTGGGATGACGGCGTCATTACCACCGCTCCGACGCCTGACTCGATCGGGGAGATCACCTATACCTGTCTGGACTGCGGCGCACATCGTTGCGAGGACAAAACCTATGAACCCGGTGATCTGTCCGTTCCGTTCGAACTGATTCGCAGCGTGGCGGTCACGTCGGTGACGGAGCCTGTCGCAGGCCATACGCCCAGCACCTCCGCAGCCGCGCAGGGAGAAGGAAACGATGCGGTCCTGAGCGGCGTCTGGTGGAACGATGATACGACCGGCGTCCGTCTGGATGGCACGGACACGTTCGAGGAAGGACACGCCTATACGGTCCATGTTCCGGTCAAAACAACGGGGAGCGCACAGTTCGTCCTCTCCGGACTGACTGCGACGATCAACGGTCGGCCGGCAGACGTCAGACAGGGCGATGGGATATACGCCACCGTCAGTGCGGAAATCAGCGTCTCAATGGGTGTCTGCAGCGGAAACGTCATTTCCTCGATCGAGTTGCTCGACGTCACCGTTCCGACCCCCGGTACAGCAGCTTCCCGCAACTGTTCCTTCAGCGCAACAGGATATCGCGCCCTGACCTACTACTGGTACTGTCTCCAGGAGGACGGAACCCGTCTGTGGATGGGACTGGATCCGTTCGACTTCGTCGCGGGCGGCGATTACCAGCTTGACGCCACGTTCCTTCCCACCGACGGGCACAGTTTCGCTGACGGTGTGACCGTCACGGTCAACGGTGAACCGGTCGACGAGATCGAAATCGTCGGCGACATGGTGCACATCAAAAAGAACTATATCTGGACTGGCCCAGTTATCGTGGACGAAGCGCTCATCAACCTGCGGCTTCCCGTCGCAGGAGAAACGCCGTCCTATACCGCTTCCGTCGGCAATCCGTCACTTTATCAGCCGGATCCCCGCTACGGCATCAGTGGATGCGGTTTCTACTGGTACGACGACGAGTCCAACATCCTGGATCTGACGGACCACTTCGAAGCGGGAAAGACCTATCAACTGGAACTGAAGATCATTCAGAAGATGCAGGGATATATCGTATCGTCCAAGTTCGGCTCGCCCCTCACGATTCTTCTGAACGGCGAGAGCGTCGGAGATGTCTGGCGCGGCGAAAAGGTCTCTTATCTCTATTATGACTATACCTGCCCGGCCGCGGAACCGGCAAGCAGCGACTTTGCCATCACCGTGATGGAGCCTTCGGCCGGCGAACATCCCCGCATGCTGGCTACCGGACTTCCGGATGGCGTCAATACGTACGACATCTACTGGTACGACGAAACGGACGGCGTCTATGTGACGCAGGACGACGTCTTCCTTGATGGGCATGATTACCGCATCACGCTGAGACTCAACACTTCCGGCACGAGTGCCACAATCAACGGCCATGCGGCAAACATCGCGGAAAACAGGATCTCCTATACCTTTGTCGGCGTCCCGACGACGGTCGAAGGTTCTCTCAGCGGCAGCGTTCTTTCCGCGCAGGTCTCCGTCCAGCGGGACGCGAAACTGATCGCAGCTGTCTATGATGGGAACAGGCAGTTGATCGATGTGGCAGTTATCGACGTCGACAGCGACAGCGAGAGCGTTCCCACCGGTCTGACAGTGACAGACGGCTACACCTATAAACTGATTCTGACCAGCGACAACTCGTTCACCCCGCTCTGCGAGGCATGGACCGCGACGGCGTGGTAACAGGCGCCGTTCAGAAAAACTTCACGAAAAAAAGAGCCTTGGTCAAGGCTCTTTTTTCATGGCGTCTGGATCGTCAGGCACCCATGAGTTTCAGCATTCTCCTGGCCGCTTCGAGCGTTTCGTCACGTGTTCCAAAGGTCGAGAAACGGAAATATCCTTCCCCGCAAGCGCCGAATCCTGCACCTGGAGTTCCGATCACCTGAGCTTCGTTCAGAAGATAATCAAAAAACTCCCAGCTGCCCATCCCTCCCGGGCACCTCAGCCAGATGTACGGGGCGTTCCTTCCGCCGCAATACCAGATTCCAAGTGTATCGAGCGCGTGCATCAGCGCAGCTGCGTTTTCCTTGTAATACCGGATGTTCGCCCGGATCTGGCGCTGTCCTTCCTCTGTAAACACGGCAGCGGCGCCCTTCTGAACGATGTAGGACACCCCGTTCGTTTTCGTCGTACGGTTGCGCACCCACATATCGTTTAGCCGCATCCCGTTTCGGGCAAGATCCTTCGGGATCACCGTATAGCCGAGTCGTGTTCCGGTAAAACCGGCCGTTTTGGATAGGGAGCATATCTCGATGGCGCAGGTGCGGGCGCCGTCAATCTCAAAAATGCTATGCGGAAGACGTTCATCCTCGATATAGGCCTCGTAGGCCGCATCGAACAGGATAACGGATCCGTTCCGGTTGGCGAAGTCGACCCAGCGGCCAAGCTGTTCCCGCGTGAAAACGGCGCCGGTCGGATTGTTTGGGGAGCAGAGATACAGGATCCCCGCTTTCGCCTCTTCGCAGGGCTCCGGGAGAAAACCGTCTTCCTCGCCCGACGGAAGATGGACGATTTGACGTCCAGCGATCACGTTGGCGTCCACATAGGCCGGATAGGCCGGCTCGATCACGAGCGCGGAACTGGAGCGGTCAAACAAATCGAGGATGTCTCCCAGCTCGTCACTCGCGCCGCTCGAGATGAATACCTCGTCGTCCGAGAGTCCGATCCCGCGACGGCGGTAGTGATCCGCGACGATCTCCCGCAGGAACGGCGCGCCACATTCCGGCATATAACCGTGAAAACGATCCGGATCCGCTTGGTTGTCGACCGCTTCATGGAGCGAACGAATCACGGCGTCGCACAGCGGAAGCGAGACGTCTCCGATCCCCATGCGGCAGAGACTGGAACCGGGATTCGCCTCCCGGTACGCCCGTACCTTCTGGGCGATATGGAAAAACAGATAGGAATCCTTCAGTTCCCCGTAATGCGTGTTCAGTTGGATCATAAATCAGCCTCTCCTTCATACACGGTCTCTGCCGGACCGGTCATCAGAATCGTTCCGTCGCAAGCGACCGAGAACGACAGTGTTCCTCCGTCCAGCGTGACGTAGACCGGTTCGCTCGGATCGCAGATTCCTTTCGAGAGCGCGGCGGCCGTACTGGCGCAGGCACCGGTCCCGCAGGCCATTGTCACGCCGCTGCCCCGTTCCCAGACACGCATGCGCAGGCGGTTACGGCCCGTCACCTCAACAAATTCCACGTTTACCCCGTCCGGAAAAGCCGCATGCTTTTCGAGTGCGGGACCGAGGGTGGTAAGCGGCGCTTCTTCCGCATGTTCCACGAAAATAACGAAATGCGGGTTCCCGACCGAGACTGGCGTACCGGTCACCCGCCATTCGTCCGCCGACACCTCTCTGTCCGCCCCGATCTCGGCAGTCCCCATGTCGACCGTAACGTTCTTCACCTTTCCCGCCACGACGTCAAGCTCCAGCTTCCGAATCCCAGCCAGCGTCTCGACGGTCAGCCGGACACGGTCGGTGTAGCCCTTCTCGTAGACATACTTCCCGACGCAGCGGATCCCGTTTCCGCACATCTTCGCCTCACTTCCGTCCGCGTTGAAGATTCTCATCCTGAAATCAGCAACAGCGGAGGGGGAGATATAGATCATCCCGTCGGAACCGGCTCCGAAATGGCGGTCGGACAGTTTTCTTGACAGATCGGATATGTTCGCTGGGACCTCGCCGTATACATAAAGATAGTCGTTCCCGAGACCATGCATTTTTGTAAAGTGCATTCGCTTCCCTCCTTGCTCCCGGTCCCTTCGGACCCTGTCAGGCCAAATCTTCTTTCGATCTCTCCGAGAGTCTCTTCTCAAAGCGGTCTTTTCCCGGATCCGTCGGCGTCGCGGTCGGATACCGTCCGTCGAAGCAGGCGCTGCAGTAGTTCCCGCTCCCGGCCAGTTCCCGGAGCCCGTCGACCGGCAGGTACGCGAGAGAATCCGCTCCGATCAAGCCGGCGATCTCGCCGACGGTATGGTGACAGGCAATCAGACTGTCCTCGGAATCGATATCGGTTCCGTAGTAACAGGGGTGCAGGAACGGAGGTGCGGAAATCCGCATATGGACCTCCGTCGCGCCCGCTTCCCGGAGCAGCGAAACGATCCGTCCGCTCGTCGTCCCCCGGACGATCGAGTCGTCGATCAAAACGATCCTCTTTCCTCTCACGACCTCTTCCACGGCAGAGAGCTTGATCTTCACCCGGTCCAAACGGTCATCAGGCGCGATGAAGGTCCGCCCTACGTACTTGTTCTTGATCAGCCCGATCTCATATGGGATGCCAGACGCGCGGCTGTAACCGAGCGCTGCGTCCAGCCCGGAATCCGGAACGCCCAGTACGACATCCGCATCGATCGGTTTCTCCGATGCCAGAATCTCCCCGGCTCGGACACGTGCTGCGTGAACCGAACGGCCGTCAATCACGGAATCCGGTCGCGCGAAATAGATGTACTCAAACACGCAGAGCTTTTTTGGCTTTTGGCCGCAGTGCTCCCTGCGGGACCGGACGCCCTCCCGGCTGAAGATCAGGATCTCTCCCGGTTCCACGTCCCGGATAAACGATGCTCCCACCGCATGGAGCGCACAGCTTTCCGAAGCGACGACGTAGCAGCCGTCTTCCCTCCTGCCGTAGCAGAGCGGACGAAACCCATATGGATCCCGCGCGCAGATCAGTTTCTGCGGCGACATCAGCAGCAGGGAGTACGCGCCGTCCAGTGTGTTCATCGCCCGGCTCAGTGCCTCCTCGATCGAAGAGGCCGTGAGACGTTCACGCGTTACGACGTAGGCAATGGTTTCCGTGTCGCTAGTCGTATGAAAGATCGCACCGGCCAGTTCGAGCGTTGAGCGAATCTCAGCCGCGTTCGAAAGATTCCCGTTGTGAGCAAGCGCCATTTTTCCCTTCTGATGGTTCACCTCGAGCGGCTGGCAGTTCCGGCGGCTGTTACCGCCCGTCGTTCCGTAACGGGTATGCGCAATCGCCATAGTTCCTTCCGGGAAAGAGGCCAGTTCCTCCTTGGTGAAGACCTCGCCCACCAGGCCGAGATCCTTGTGCGACACAAACAGCCCGTCGTCGTTCACGAGAATGCCGCAACTCTCCTGTCCTCTGTGCTGCAGAGCGTAAAGGCCGTAGTAGCACAGGCCCGCCACGTCTGCAGCCCGTCCGGCCATTACGCCGAACAGCCCGCATTCTTCATGGATGCTCATGTTTCTCCCCCGCGTCAGCCGACCTCGTTGGACAATGCCTCCAGTTTCGACTCCAGTCTTGCCATGATCTCCCGATAGGCATCTTCGACGCCGCCGAGATCCCGGCGGAAACGGTCCTTGTCGAGTTTCTTCCCAGTCTCGCTGTCCCACAGCCGGCAGGTATCCGGACTGATCTCGTCCGCCAGAACGATCGATCCGTCCGGCAGCCGGCCGAATTCCAGCTTGAAATCGATCAGCGTCACCCCGCAGGAAGCCCAGAAGGCTTTCAGTATATCGTTGATCCGGAATGCGTAGCCTGTGATATCCGCCAGCTCCTCCGGCGTCGCGAGGCCAAGCGCCAGCGCATGATAGGAGTTGAGGAGCGGATCGCCCAGCGCGTCGTTCTTATAGGAGAACTCGATGGTCGGCGAAGAAAAGGCGATCCCCTCCTCCACGCCGTAACGCTTGGCAAACGAACCGGCGGATATGTTCCGGACGATCACTTCCAACGGAACGATCTGCACCTTCTTCACCAGAGTGTCCCTGTCGCCAAGCTCCTCCACGAAATGGGTGGGGATTCCATCCTTCTCGAGGAGCTGCATCAGGGCGTTGCTCATCCGGTTGTTGATGACTCCCTTTCCTTCGATCGTGCCGCGTTTCAGCCCGTTGAAAGCAGTCGCGTCATCCTTGTAGGAAACGATCAAAAGCCCCTCGTCCTCCGTTGCATATACTTTCTTGGCTTTCCCTTCATACAGTTGTTCCTTTTTCTCCATCCTGGTCTCCTCCATTGTCGTTCCGCGGATACGAAAAAAAGCAGAGTCGTCTTGAATGCCGGATACGAAAAGACGCCTTTGCCTTTTTGGTTCCTGTTCAGTTCGGCCTTCCTCTCTCCGGAAAGAGAGAAAGGACGTCCCCGCGGTGAACCGCATGAAGACGCCCTTGCCTTACGTGTAGATTGTACTACGCCACCGGCCCGTTGTCAACCCCTTTCGGGAGCCGGGACGATTTTTCTTTTTTCTGTCCGGTCAGAACGTCACGGTCTCCGGCGCAGCGCCGAAGGAACAGAAAGTCGCCGTGGCGTTTTTGAAATAGAGCATCTGCATATTGCCGTCGTCTTCGCTGTACATATGACGCAGTTCCGGCATTTTCTCCAGCATCGCCGTCTTCACGGCCCGGTCGTCGTCTTCCGCAAGCTCGCCTGCGAGCCGGAGCCATTTCCCTTCCCGGAAGGCACACAGTTCCACCTTCGGGTCGGCCGCGATCTGCTTCGAGACCGCCTTCACACGGCCGGTCTGGATATAGAGACGCCCCTTCATGACGAGCGCCGTCCCGAACGGACGCACCCGGGGCTGATCTCCTTCCGCGGTGGCAAGGTAGTAGGCCCCCGCCCAGTCGAGAAATTCGAGCACTTTGTTGAGTTCTTCCGACACGATCGTTTCCTCCTCTTATGCTTTCGGCATCCGCTCCGTCATCCAGCGGAGCAGGTCTTCGTAGACAGTTTCCCTGTCCAGTTCGTTCAAGATCTCGTGACGGTCTCCCGGGTAGAGTTTCTCCGTCACATCCAGAATCCCGGCCTCTCGGTACGCCTTCGTGACGGCGTCGACATCCGCCCCGTATTTCCCGACCGGATCTTCCGCGCCGGAGACAAGAAGTAGCGGCAGGTTTTTCGGAATCTTCGCGACGGTCTTTCTGTCCTGACAGTCCGAGATGCTCAGGAACAGGTTGCGGTATCCGTTGACGGTAAACGCGAAGGTGCACCACGGGTTGGCGTTGTAGGCATCCACGATGTCTTCGTCCTTCGTCAGCCAGTCGCTCTTCGTGCGGAGCGGATCGATCCGCTCGTTGTAGGCCCCGAAGGACATCTTCGTCAGAAGCGGACTCCGGTACTCCTCGCCGCGGAAGGCGGACAGGAGACCGCAGATCGCTTTTCCTCCGGCAAGGACGGCGCCGGGCTGGCTGCCTGTTCCCATGATCACGGCTCCGGCGAGCCCCTCGCCGTGGCGCGCGATGTACTGGCGCGTCAGGAAAGAGCCCATGCTGTGGCCAATCCAGAAATAGGGCAGACCCGGGAACCGCGTTTCCGTCATTTCGCGCAGGGTATGAAGATCGGAGAGAACGCATCCGTTCCCGTCCTCCTTTGCGAAATATCCGTGTCGGCTGTCCTCGGTCACCGACGCTCCATGACCGAGATGGTCGTTCCCCACCACGTAGAAGCCGTGTCCGGCCATAAAGCGGGCAAAAGCGTCGTAACGGTCAATGAATTCGCACATGCCGTGGCAGATCTGGAGCACGGCGGTCGGCTCCCCGTCCGGAAGCCACTCGATGGCATGGATCTTCGTTTGTCCGTCCGACGACGGAAAAGTGAGATCGTTTTTCATGTTCCCGTTCCTCTCCGACCCGCGGCGAAAGTTGACAAGACGGCCTGCGGGTGTTAAAATGATTGGGCAGGACGTTAGCCGTTCCCCCATCTGCATTATACGTTACGCCGCCGGATTAGTCAAGACCGAACTCTCCAGACTCCCGGCCGCGCGGGACCGTTCGGCCGAACGTCCCTTTTTCTGTTTACCCGCCGCATTTGCAAAATCCCGATATGAATTCTGTTTGAGGAGGACCCATCCATGACACATATCCTGTACAACCCGCTTTCCCACAACGAAAAAGGAAAAGTAGGTGCCCTGGCCGCTGAGGCCGCGTGCCCGTTCAACGACGGTTTCGTCGAAACGGACGTCACCTCCATCGACCTGCCCGAATACCTGGCCAGCGTCGCGGCCGAGGATCATCTCATCCTGACCGGCGGCGACGGGACGATCAATCACCTGGTCAACGACCTGAACGGCCGGGAGCTGCCCCGTCCGGTCTACTACTTTCCTTCCGGAAACGGGAACGATTTTTTCAAGGACGTGGAAGACAAGGCCGAAAACGGCATGATCCTCCTGAACGACTATGTCAAAAATCTGCCCGTCGTCCGGGTAAACGGGATCACGAAGCGGTTCCTGAACGGCATCGGATACGGCATCGATGGGTACTGCAGCGAGGAGGGAGACCGTCAGAAAGAGACCGGCGTCACGGAGATCAATTATTCAGGCATCGCCGTGAAGGGCCTCCTCAGTGCCTATACTCCCACGAACGCCACGGTGACCGTGGACGGCGAGACAAAAGAGTACAGCCGGGTCTGGCTCGCGCCGACCATGAAAGGCCGCTACTACGGCGGCGGGATCATGATCGCCCCCACCCAGGACCGTCTGGATCCGGACAGATCCGTCAGTTTCGCCACCGTCTTCGGCTATCACAGGATCCGCACACTGCTCTTCTTCCCGAAAGTCATCAAGGGAGAACATCTTTCGGATACGGCACATACCGCGCTGATCAAAGGACACCGTATCAAAGTCGCGTTTGACCGGCCGACGCCGCTCCAGATCGACGGGGAAACCGTGAAGAACGTTTCCGAATACGAGGTAATCTCCGGCAGCTAAAAGGAGCCAACCATGCTTGAACTGAGAAACATCACCAAGATATACCCCACCGGAGTTGAAAACGTGGTCGCGTTGAGAGACGTCGATCTCACGTTCCGCTCCAGTGAATTCGTCTCGATTCTCGGCCCGTCCGGTTGCGGGAAGACCACGATGCTCAATATCCTCGGCGGCCTTGACCGCGCGACGGACGGCGAACTTGTCATCAACGGTCGCTCCACCCGGGAATACCGGGACCGGGACTGGGACGCCTACCGGAACCACTCCGTCGGATTCGTCTTTCAGAATTACAACCTAATCCCTCACCAGACGGTCCTGACGAATGTGGAGCTGGCGCTGACGCTCTCAGGCGTCGGAAAGGCTGAGCGGAGAGAACGCGCCAGAGAAGCGCTCCGGAAGGTGGGACTTGGAGACCAGTTCCGGAAGAAGCCGAGCGAACTGTCCGGCGGTCAGATGCAGCGCGTCGCCATCGCACGCGCCATCGTCAACGACCCGGACATTGTCCTGGCTGACGAGCCGACCGGCGCACTGGACACGGAGACCAGCGTTCAGGTGATGGACATCCTGAAAGAGATCGCACAAGACCGGCTTGTGGTCGTCGTGACCCACAACCCCGATCTGGCAGACCGGTACGCGACCCGGATCGTCCGGATGCTGGACGGCCGCGTCCTGTCCGATTCCATGCCGGTCTCGCCGGAGGAAACGGAAGCCGGACGTGCACTGGACGCGGAAAAGAACGACGGAGGTCCCCGAAAGAAGAAACCCTCGATGTCCTTCGCCACCTCGTTCGGGCTTTCTCTGAAAAATCTCATTTCCAAAAAAGGGCGGACGATCCTGACCGGTTTCGCCGGTTCCATCGGCATCATCGGGATCGCCCTCATCTACGCCGTATCAAACGGGATGACGAACTACATCACCGAGGTGCAGGAAGAGACCCTTTCGTCCTATCCTCTGACTATCGAGGCATCCCACCTCGACACTTCCGTCCTGCTTTCCACTTTTCTTGAACAGGCTCGATCCGGTCGCGAACATGAAAACGACGCAGTCTACCAGAAATCGCTCGTCTACGACATGATGAACGCCGTCAGTTCCCTCGACGAACAGGAGAACGACCTTCGATCATTCAAGGCCTACATCGAACACGAGCGTGCCGAGGAGGGGAACCCGCTCCGGGACGCGCTTTCTGCCGTGCAGTACACCTACGAACCGGAGCTGCTGGTCTATACAAAGAACACCGAGGGCGAAGTTATCCGCTCCGATACCCAGGTGCTGATGACGGAACTGATCCGCGACTACGTCGGGATGGATTTTTCCTCCGTCTCCGGCTCGGGCGGATCGGGGATCATCGGGACCTCGCTCCTCCAGTCCTCATCCTCCCTGTGGCGGCAGCTGATCCCCGGTCAGAACGGAGAACCGGTGAGCCCCGTCACCGAGCGCCAGTATGACGTCCTCTACGGAAGATGGCCGTCCCGGTATGACGAGATCGTGATCTTCATCGACGGAAACAACGAACTGGACGATCTGACTGTCTACGCGCTCGGCCTGAAATCGGGCGAGTCTATCCGGTCCCTGATGAAATCCGCCGTGGAGAAAGAAGCGGTGGAATTTGAAGCAGAGCGCTGGTCCTACGAAACGATCTGTTCGGCCGATCTCCGCCTCATCTTGAACACCGACTGCTTCGTCCGGGACGAGAGCAATGGGACCTGGCACGATCTCCGGGTGAGTCAGACCGGACTGACCTATCTCTACGACAACGCCCTGTCTCTCCGGGTGGTGGGCGTCGTCAGGCCGAACGAAGACGCAGTCGGCTCCCGCCAGAACGGCGCAGTGGGCTATCTGGCCGATCTGACCGCCTATCTGCTCGAGCGCGCCAACGCATCGGAAGCGGTCAAAGCGCAGACTGAAAACCCGGACGTCGACCTGTTCACGGGTCTTCCCTTCCGCGACGAAGATGGGACGAAAAGCGAAGCGGAAAAAGCAGCAGCCTTCCGGGACCGCGTCAAAGCACTCGACGAAGCGGGAAAGGCCGAAATCTACCGCCGGATCCGATGCATCCCCGATCCCGCCGAGGTCGAGGAGGCAGTCGCCTCTTCACTGGCCGGCATGACCCGGGAACAGATGGAAACCTCTCTCGTAGAGACGATGACCCGTCAGACCGGCATGAACGGAGAGGACGTCTCAGCCTACGTCGCCTCCATGAGCGACGAGGATCTCACGTCCTTCTTTTCCAGGATGACCGAGGAACAGTACACGGCCCGGTACGCCGCCGGCGTCATGGCTCAGCTCTCCTCCCTCTCGGAGGAACTGCAGGCCGGTCTATTGGACGAAGAACTGCCCGCTATGACGGACGGGCAGTGCGCGCAGTACTATGACAGCGTGCTCGACTTCTCCGACGCCTCCTACGAGGATAATCTCCTGAAGCTGGGCAGCGCGGATCCGGACGACCCCGTCTCCATCAATCTGTATGCCGCGACCTTCGCGGACAAGGATACCATCGAGAATGCCATCGCGTCCTACAACGAGTCAGTGGACGAACTGAAGCAGATCCGCTATACGGATTACGTAGGGCTGATGATGTCGTCCATCACGACGATCATCGACGCCATCGCCTACGTTCTGATCGCCTTCGTGGCCGTCTCCCTGGTCGTCTCCTCCATCATGATCGGAGTTATCACTCTGATCTCCGTACAGGAAAGAACGAAGGAAATCGGCATTCTGCGCTCGATCGGAGCGTCGAAGAAGAATGTCTCCGGCCTGTTCAATGCGGAGACTGTCATCATCGGCTTCCTGTCCGGTGCGCTGGGCGTTCTGATCACGTATCTCCTCTGCATCCCGATCAACTCGATCCTGCGCGCCCTGACCGGAATCAACAAACTCGGCGCCCATCTCCCGCCGCAGACGGCGCTGATCCTCATCGGCATCAGTATGCTGCTCACACTGGTCGCGGGAATCATTCCTTCAAGAAGCGCGGCGAAGAAGGATCCGGTGGTGGCGCTCCGTACGGAGTAAAAGAAAAAAACACAAAGAAAAGGACGGTCCGATTGGATCGTCCTCTGCTTTTTCCCCGCCCTAAGGGATTCGAACCCTTGACCTTCGGAATCGGAATCCGGCACTCTATCCGGGCTGAGCTAAAGGCGGCTATCAAGCGAGTATGATTATATCACTCTTTTCCGAAAAAGGCAAGGGGAAACGGAAAATTCGGACAATTTAATTTCCCCGGCCTGTTTTGCGTTTACAAAGGCCCCCGGCGTGTGATATAATGTGGGTGAAAGAACAACGAACGGAGCGTTTCATGGAGACCATCACCCATTCCGCCGCCGAGACCGAAGAACTCGGCCGTCAGATTGCCGGATCCTTTCTGGGAAAGCGCTTTTTCATGGCGCTCTACGGCGACCTCGGCGCCGGAAAGACCGTTTTCGTCCGGGGGCTGGCGTCCGTCCTCTCTCCCGGCAGCCGGGTCAAGAGTCCGACGTTTACGCTGGTGAATGAGTACCGGCGCGGTCCCGTTCCGCTTTTTCATTTCGATTTCTACCGCCTCGAGTCCCCTGACGATTTCGACGGGCTCGGCTTTGAGGAGTATCTGGAAAACGGCGCCTGCGTTGCGGAATGGAGCGAGCATCTCGCCGAACTTCCCCGGGACGCCATCCTCGTCCGCATTGACAAGCTGGACGGAGATGCGCGCCGCATCACTGTCACGGAGGAAAACAGATGAAGATCCTGGCACTGGATACGACGGCAAAGGCCGCGTCGGTCGCACTCGCCGAAGCTTCGGACGACGGCACCGTCTCCCTCCTCGGCCAGTTTTTCCTGAAAACGACGGCTCACAGCGCGACGCTGATCCCGATGGCCGGTTCGCTTCTTTCCGCCGCCGGACTGGACTATCCAGATCTCGGTCTTCTGGCCGTTTCCGCCGGTCCCGGCTCCTTCACCGGGATTCGTATCGGCGTCGCCACCCTGAAAGGAATGGCGCTTCCCTGGAACACTCCCGCCGTGGGCGTCTCCTCGCTCGAAGCGCTGGCTTGGGGCTGCGCCGATCTCAGGGGATTCATCCTGCCCGCCGTAGACGCCAGGCGGGGCACCGTGTATGGTGCCGTCTTCCGCTCGGACGGCAAAGGGTGCGTCGAGCGGATCACGGAAGACGCGCAGCCAGACTGGGAGGAATACCGCACGCTCGTTCGCGAGATCACAGGCGGTTCCCGCTGCCCTGTATACGGTTGCGGCGACGGATGGCTCGTCGACGCCGGCCGACGGCGCCTGTGCCGTCTGGCGCCCGAAGAGCTCCGGTATCCAACCGGACTCGGCGTCGCCCGCGCGGCATACCGCCGTTTCCGGGACGCGAAAGATCCCGCCGTCTTTACCGGGGACGCGCTCGTCCCGACCTACCTCAAGAAATCCCAAGCGGAACGCGACCGGGAGATTTCTCTCCGGGATCGAGCGCTGGTTTGAAATCATTCCACGCCGGAGGTCATCATGGAAAAGAAACGCATCGTACTGGCTTCGGATCATGCGGGACTTCATCTGAAGAACCTGCTCCGGGAAAGACTGACGGACGCGGGTTATCCCGTTCTTGACGCCGGAACGGATTCGCCGGAAAGCTGCGACTATCCGATCTATGCGGAAAAAGGCTGCCGTGCGCTGCTGGACGGATACGCGGATCTGTGCATCCTGATCTGCGGCACGGGGATCGGCATGAGCATGGCGGCGAACAAGATCCGCGGGATCCGGGCGGCCGCCGTGTCAGACGTGTATTCTGCGCGCTATACCCGTCTGCACAACGACGCCAACGTGCTCTGTCTCGGGGCGCGGGTCGTCGGCGACGGACTGGCGCTCGAGATCGCCGACGCCTTTCTCGAAACGGCGTTCGAAGGCGGCAAGCACCAGCGCCGGGTCGATCTGATCACGAAACTCGAAACGAAGGGAACTCTGTCGGACTGACAGAGCCCTTTTGTCATCTGGAAAGGAGGCCTCTCATGGGCAACTATCTCGTAACGATCGCGCGTCAGTATGGAAGCGGAGGACGCGAAGTGGGCCGGCAGTTGGCCGCACTCACCGGATATCCCTTCTACGACAACGAAATGATCACCATCGCAGCGGAAAAGAGCGGCCTCAGTTCCGACGTACTGGCCGATGCGGACGAAAAGGCCGCGAGCAGTCTGCTGTACACCCTGGCTGTCGGTTCTTCCCCCTTCAGCCGGAACATGGGTCATCTGAACGTTCCGCTGAACGACCGTCTCTTCCTTTTGCAATCGGAGATCATCCGGGAACTAGCCGCAGACGGGAAAGGCGCCGTAATCGTCGGCCGCTGCGCCGACTACGTTCTGTCAGGAAAGCCGAACCTCGTGCGGGTGTACATCACCGCTCCGTTCGACTGCCGGGTCAGAACGGTCATGGACCGTCATGACCTGACCGAAGCGAAAGCAAAGGATCTGATCATCCGGACGGATAAGCGCCGCGCCAACTACTACAGTTACTATACGGGTGAGAAATGGGGCAAAGCGGACAAGTACGATCTCGTGGTCTCTACCGACCGGCTCGGACTGGACGCGTCTGCCAGGCTAATCCGGGACTATCTTGAGATCCTGGACCGCCGGTAGGATCCCCTTTCACGGACGCAGCACGCCGCACCAAATGAAAAAGAGGAGATTCAGTTCTCCTCTTTTGTTTTTTCGTCCGACTTTCTGGCTGCGAACACCGCCTTCAGCTGAACCAGGACCTTCCTCGGTTTGACAATCAGCGCCCTGACGAGGCGCAGGATCCAGCAGAACGGGAGCAGGAACGGCATGGTGTCAAGGACCGGATAAAGCGTTTTCATGGAACGGAGCGGCAGGAACACACGGGAGAGGAAATAGCCGGCTCGGCCCTTTTTCGCGATCTGGTTTCTGGCGCTGTGCTCCCAGGTTCCATAGGTGCCGGAGGACGCCATATAGTTCAGCATTTCCCGGTCTTCCTCCGTCAGCTCCGCGCCGTCAAACAGATGGAGGGCGAGCGAGCGGTTCTTTTCCTCGAAGCCGGCGATTCCCAGTTGATCCAGTTCCCCTTCGATATAGTGCCAGTCGAGCGAATCTCCCTTTCTTTTCAGGAAAACATAAGTGTCGAGCAGCGACCGGAGCCCTGTTCCGCCGTTGGAATAGTGCTTGAATTCATGGGCGAGCAGGTACAGGTAGAAATCTTCGTCGCTGAAACAGTATCCGCAGATGCCCGCCCCGTCCGGCAGAAGCCGGTCTTTCACCTCTCTGTAGTAGGCGGCGATCCGCTTGTCATGCCCCGGTCCGAACAGCATACGGTGCATCTCGAAATTGCAGACCGGCGGTTTGAAAAAGTGATCGTGGACACTTCTGCCCCAGGACCGATCCGTCGAAAAGCCGAGCCCTTCCATGACGGCCCTCACATCCTCCATCCGGAGAGGATCGCACAGGATATCGTTATCCGCCATCTGCCGCATTCCGATCTTCGGATACAGTTTCTCCAGCACGCATCCCTTGAGCGGCGCGTACCAGATGCCCGCCTTCTCCAGTCCGGCAAGAACGGCGGCGCGTTCCAGATCGAACGTTGCGACCTTCCGAATGGCTTTTCCTTTGGCCTGAACGAACGCCTCGTCCGTCACGCCGGCGCTTTCGAGCGCCATGGCTGTGATCCCAGTCAGTTGATGACGTTCAGCGGTCTGATAGAGCGCGGACAGGTCCATCCGTCCGACCCGTTCCGGATCGGGCGTCCGACCTTCCGTCGCGCAGGCGGCAAGATAGGAAATGTCCAGAATGGCGGTACGGTATGCATCAGATGTCATGCCGGACCACCCCGCTCTCCGTGAATTCCAGCACCCGGTCGCAGATCGAGAGCGCCGCCGTTCGGTGCGTCACGATGACCACGGTCCGATCGGTCAGCGCCTGCAGGTTCTCCAGAAGACGACGTTCCGTGTCCGCATCCAGCGCGCTCGTTGCCTCGTCCAGGAGCAGGACCGGGCTGCCGGAGAAGATTGCGCGGGCGATTCCGAGCCTTTGCATCTGTCCTTCAGAAAGCCCCGCGCCCCGTTCTCCGAGGAGCGTATCCGGTCCGTCCGGCAGGTCGCGGACGAACTCGTCCGCGCAGGCGATCCGCAGCGCCTCCGTCAGCCTCTCCTCGTCATGAGCCGCCTCCGGGTCGGCAAAACTGACGACCTCCCGGATCGACCCGTTCATCAGGGCGTTCCCCTGGGGAACATAGGCGAACAACCTGCGGTGAGCGGCGGAAAGCGTTAGTCGCTCCCCGTCATTTGTCACACAGTACCGTTCCCCGCCATCCGGTGTGTAGACGCACATCAGGAGCCGCAGCGCCGTGGATTTTCCGCATCCGCTCTGTCCGGTGAAAGCGACCGTCATGCCCTTTGGGATCTCCAGTGTCAAGTGCTCCAGCGCGGCGGGCATCCCGTCCTTGCTGAGACTTGCCGCATTCTCCGCGACCGGATAGTAGGTAAAGAGAACATCCTTCAGGCCGAAGGCACAAAGGTCGTGCCGGTAGAAATCCGTAATCTCACCCAGCGGCATCGCCTCGCAGGTCTCATCTGTCAGGGTCTCCGCCTCCATCAGCCGTTCGGCGCTGGCAAGTACAGCATAGTACCGGGGCAGATAGCCCGTGATGTTGGCGAAGGGAATCTGGATCTGCGCGATGAGCTGCGTCACGGCAGTCAGCGTTCCGAAACTGACGGTCCCCGTCAGGATACCGTAGCTGCACCAGCCGATACCGAGCAGGACCATGCCGCTCATGGCTGCGCCGAAGCCGATGTTGGCCAGGTTGGAAAAACGGTTGCGCCGCATCCGGGCGGCATGGTGCTCCCGCATTTTCTCCTCCGCTTCCGCCCCGGTCCGGTCCTCTGAAGCAAAGGAACGGATCATCAACAGAACGCCGAGGCGTTCCTGCAGAAAAACGCGCAGCCGGCCGTCCGCCTCGCGGATCCGCTTGTGCAGCGTTTTGAGTTTCCGGCGGAACAGCCAGGTAAGCAGCGTCATCACCGCGCCGGCCGGAAGAAGAACGGCAGCGAAGCGCGGTTCCAGTGCAAAAATCATCACGATTGCGCTGATGAGTTTCACCGCCATTCCGGCCAGACCGGGCAGGATATCCACATATCCGTCCGCCACGACTCTCGTGTCGCTGGTCAGACGGTTGAGCCATTCGCCGGTGTGAATGGCGTTTACTTCCTGAAGATCGCGGTGCAAAAGCGTTTTCGTCAGCCGGCTCTTAAAGACATTCTCCAGCGTGGACTTGGAAAACTCCGACAGGTAGCGGATCACGGCTCGCAGAGTGAGCTGGAGCAGGACGAGCCCGATCAGCAATGCAAGACTGCGCCAGAACCCGTCCCGGTCCTGAGCTGTGGCAGAGTCCACGACTTCCCGCAGCAAAAGGGCATAGAACACCCCGGAAGCCCCGTGAAGCGCCTGCACGGCGATCAGCGCCAGAATATTCAGTTTTTTCTTTCCCGGCACCGTCCAGAGCCAGCGCAACGCAGCGTCCTTCATTTTTTCCTCATTCGTTTCAGAAGATAGATTCCTTTCAGGATCAAAGCCCGCACGGGGAAGAAGCCGCACCACAGGCGGACATACAGTCGGTACCGGAGGGCGGTCACCGGCAATTTCTTTCCGTTCCGTATGACGGCCGTCAGAACACCGAGGATCTGCTCATCCGTGACGCCGTCCTCCCGGTGCCAGCGGTTGTCTCCGCAGAGCACGTAATCGTTTTCCCGTACTTTCAAAATCCGGTGCAGGACATACTGCCCGGTATCCCGACGGTAAAGCGGCACATCGTATTTTTTCAGTCTGCCGGAGGTCCGCTCGATCTCCAGCAGATCCCGTCCCTGCCGGATCAGCGGCCACATGCTGTCGCCCACACTTGAATACAGCAAACGGCCCTCCCGGGCCAGAATCTCCTCGAAGGAACTGTTATTCATCCAGCGCCCCGATCCTCCGGAGTTCCGCGACCGCTTTCTTCACGTCCCGTTCGACCACGCCATCCGGCGCGTCATAGGAGGACCGTACCGAGGCGACGATTTCTTCCTCTGTGATCTCCTCTTTCAATAGTTCCAGCATCAGGCCGAGCGTCCTGTTGCCCCGAACGATACCGGAAAAACCCGCCTGGCCGGCCGGCACGAGGAATGCTTCGTCCCCGGTCCTGTGGAGCAGGAAATCCTTCTTCAGTTTCATTTTTCTCATCCTTTCATAGCGGCATAAGCAATGCGCGCCGCTTCAAGTTCCAAATTGCAACCGAGCCGCCACAGACTGACCGAGCCGGAAAGCCTCTCGAGCAAGGCCAGCGTCCTGCTCATGGCCGTGACATCCGCCGGACGGTACGCTTGCCGCAGCAATGTGGGATATGCCTCTCCTGCCGTGACCGGCCGGATCGCGTTGTTCTCCGACCGCTCCAGAACACAGACTGCTTTCAGCGGAACGGCGATGTTCGAGCTGAGCCGGTGCTTTCCGTCCCACGGCGTGCCATAGATCGTTGCACCCTCTTCCGTGACCTTCACGAGCGGCTTATCGTCGTTGATCATAACGGCGCGGTCTCCCAGCAGTTCGCGCCAGAGGCGGACATGTGTGCTTTTGCCCGTGCCGCTTTTGGCCAGAAAGAGATAACCCGTCCCATCCACGGCCACGGAGGAGCCGTGAAGAAGGACGGTATCATAGAGCGGCATCTGTTCCGCGATCTTCCTGTATACCGCGAGCGTCTCCAGGTAGCCGTCAGAGAATCGACGGACGGCGACCCCCTCCGCCTCGTCTTCACGGGCAGACTTCTCACGCTCGAAGTCGATGTCCCCCTGCGTCGTCCGCACGAAAAAAGCCGTCTTGCCGTTTGCCGCGGGATATGCCGCGCAGAGACGGTGGACGTCGTCATGGAGCGAGGTCACGCTGATATTCAGTTCCGCGATCGCGTAGATGTTCGTCATGATCCCCTCAACCTGAAACGGCAGACGGCCGATGGGGCCGTCTGCCTGCTGCCCCGGATCGCGCCCTCTCAGGGCACCTCCGGGAGAAGAATATCTCCGTTGCCGTCCGGCTTACCAGTCGTTTCGTCTCCGGGCGGATCATCCGGCGGCGGATCTCCGCCACCGGGGTCGTCCCCGGTCTCCCCGCCGTCATCCGGCGGTGTCACGGGATCCGGATCGCCGCCTGTTTCATCTCCGTCCGGGTCTTGGACCGGCGGTTTTTCTGGATCGAGATCGATCTCCGGCGGCCGGATGCCGTCTCCGTCATCCGGCGGTGTCGACGGATCCGGTTCAACAAAAACCGGACCATCTGGATTTCTGGCTTCCGCTTCCGCGATCGCATTCCGGCTCAGGAGCGCCGCCTGACCGCGGGTAACGGGCTCCGACGACTCCATGGCGGGATCTCCGTCATACAGTCCCGCTGCCTTCGCGTCCTCTCGTACGTCCTTGTACCAGTTCTCACCGGTATAGGTATAATTTTCCGTCCTTGCCAGGCCGAGCGCGCAAAGCAGCATCTTGGCGTACTGGTCGGCGGTCAGGGTATCGTACGGTCCGAACCGTCCGTTCCCGTAACCGTGCAGAATATTGTGCTCCGCGCACCATGTGATATATGGAGCGGACCAGCGGTCGGTCTCGACGTCGTAGAAGGGCGTCGTTTCACAGCGGAGCTTCTCCGCGGCTTCCTGCCCCAGGCAGAGAAATGTGACAATCTTCGCGCCTTCCTCCCTCGTCAGGGTCCCCTCAGAGCGGAAACTGCCATCCGGGTATCCCTCCAGCACCCCCCGTTCCGTCATTTCGTCCACCGCCTCCCGGTAGGCCGGCGCGATCTCGTCCGCGTCGGAGAATCCGGACGCGCAGACCGACACGGCCAAAAGGGCCGGTATCAGGATCATGCAGGAAAAAAGGGGCAGCAATCTCGTTTTCTTCATAACGCGGAAAAGCCTCCTTTTCTGGTGCGGGGCACGGCACCCTGGCGCATGCCGACGAACGGCCCGAATGATCGGGCCGGATCCGTTAGGTGATGGGCATGTCTTCCGTGGGGATGTTGTTGTCCTGGGTCTCGTCTCCGCCGCTGGTAGTGATGACGTCCTCCGTGTCGAGTTCGATCACTTCCATCTCCAGGTCTTCATACTTCTTCATCTGTATCTGTTCCTTTCCCTCGGTTTGATCGGACTTCTCGTTTTCGGGTGTTCGGTAGTCACGTCTCCGGACAGGATGCGCCCAAGCAGCGGCCCGTCCGGGACTCTGCCGGTGGACGGATACTGTGCGGAACAGTCACTGCCAACTGTCTTCGGCAGGCAGAGTACACACCAGTAGCATAACACATCTTCGACTGAAATGCAACCCCAACCTGCCGAAACGCATGTCTGCCTGCGGATGGACGGCAGACTCGTATAGTCAGCAAAAGCAGGCGGTCAGCCCGGAAAACCGGTATAATCCGTCATGGCCGGCCGGATCAGTACCTGTCGGCCGCGACGTAATACTGATAGTACGCCGCCATGGCCAGTCTCTTCCCTTCCGCGAGGGATCCGCTGTTCAGCGCCGCCCGGACGTACGACATGGCCGACGCCGTGACCGTCGCTTTCCCGTGATCCGTCGCCACTTCGATCGTGTACTCCGTTCCGAGGTTCCGCGCTCCGATCGGAGCGGTGCTGAACTGATAGTACGTCTCGCCGCCGATGTCACGCACCGTATAGCCGCCGGACGTGATCAGCACGCCGTCCGCAGGCTTCACCGTGATGTTGATCACCGTCTTCTCGTTCAGCGTCAGCGAGAACTTGGCGTCAGAGAGCACGGAATGCTCGTCCTCCTTCACCACCGCCATCGAGTCTACGGCGTCCTTCGCCGCGGCCACGCTGGCGTCGTTCAGCAGCACGGAAGGATCGGGGATATCGGTATGGGTCTGCTTGTTGTCCGTCCAGCCCGAATGCTGCATGTAGTAGCCGTAGGTCTGGAGCGCATTGACAAGGTCAATCAACTTCGTATTGTCCGACATCGTTTGCCGGACGGTCTCGATATAGGTCATGACGGAGTATTCGTTCACGACCGTCCTGTCGTTGCCGTAGTGAAGCGTGGCCGTGACCGTGTCTGCCAGCTCCAGCGCGTTGACATAGAAGGTGAAGTACCGGTCGGTCGAGTTGTCGATCGTCTCCGCGTTCGCGTACGCGACGCTGAGGCGGCTCCCGTCCGCTGCCGCGAAGTCCACGCGGCAGCCGGTCGCGTCAAAGTTCTCCGGGAAGGAGACCCGGAACTTGATGCCGATCTCGCTGGAGAGCAGGAGCGCGTACCGGGCGAAGAACGGATCGGAAGTCCGCGTATAGACCGCCGTATATGTCGAGACGGCGTCGGCAGGCTGGATCGCCGGCGTCCATCCCGAGAAGATATAGCCGGTCTTCTCGGGAACCTGCCCGGGATAGACCGGGAACTCGCCGCCCGCCGTATCCGCCCGCGCCAGTTCGCTTCCGTCCTCATCCAGGAAAGTGATCTCATACACGTCGACGCTGTTCCGGTCCGCCAGCCGTGCCTCGCCAGCCGGCGTCGTCACGACGACGAGACCGTCGATATAACTGTAGAAAACGGTGTTCGGATCATCCAGCCCGCTCGCGAAGATGCCGCCTGCGTATTCCCAGTTGTCATCGGCATCCACGCTCAGGATGACAACGCTGCAGTTCTCTTCCGGCAGGCCGCCGACGTTCACGCTGTATTCGTTCTGACCGTCTCCGGCGAACAGGCCGAGATCTCCTCCGGCATTGCCTTTCAGCGTTCCGCCGTTGAGCGTCATGCTGCCTGCGTTGAGTACGCCTCCGCCGGCTGCACAGCTGCCGGGAGCGCCGGACGCGGTATTGTTTTCGATCCGGCCGCCGTTCATGGCGAAGACGCCTTCCGAATCGACGAATACGCCGGCGCCTACATTGAACTCACTTCCCTGGACGGAGTTGCCACGAATCACGCCGCCGTTCATCGTGAACGTGCCTTTTTCCACGTACACGCCCGCCCCGTAGGTATAATAGGAATCCACGGCCAGATGGTTGTTCTCGATCGAGCCGCCGTAAAGATTGAACGTGCCGGTGGAATAAACAACTTCGTTCCCGGAATAATCACCGTACCCGACGTGTACACCGCCGCCGTATCCGGCACCGCCGCTCACGGACCCGCCGTACATGTTGAATACGCCGTTCCCGTTGACGGAAACCACGCCCTGGAGAAGACTGTATCCGTCCGCAGACCTGATCTGTCCGCCGTAAAGGTTGAGCGTCGCTCCGTCTCTGACAAGGATGACGGAGTCCTTGTTTCTCTCATAGGACCGGCTCCCAAGGATGGCCCCCTCTCCGGTGTCGTCGAAGATATTCAGCTCGGCGCCGTTATAAATCTCGACGTCCTCCATTGCGCCGGGGAGATCACCGGTGATCGTGATGGTGTGTCCGTTCAGGCAGATGTTGACCTCCGGATCGTACCCGACATACCACTTTTTTATCGTCACGTCGTTCAGAAGATACCAGTTCCCGCTGGTCGGAACGCTGTCGGTGTACGGCCATGGTTCAAAGACAAGACCGTCGTGCGAATGACCGGTGACAATGGTCAGCGTGCTGCTGACGAATGTCACGTGATAATTGCCCTGGTCGGCTTCTCCCGTAACGTTGATCGCATAGGTTCCCGGTTCTTCTCCTGCCTCGCGGCTGATTTCATACGAGATCACGTTCGGATTGCCTAGGTAGTTATCGCCACTGACCGTGACGGTAAACTCGGGGTCATCTTCTCCGGCCATTTTCGTCTTCTCATCCGCCCTGACTGTGTACTCGGCCTGGTTGATGGTGAACGTCCCCGGGACCGTCACGATAAAGTAGGTATCGCTTTCATTGTAGTAATCACCCGGATCGGTCCAGTAGTTCGTAGACAGCGTGGGCGTAATGGCATAGGTCCCGACGTCCTCGCCTTCCTCTCGGGCGAAGGTCAGATTATTGCCGAACAGAAGGAATGCCTCTTCCACCCGGTTGGCATTGTTTCCTTCCAGTTCGAACATCTCCTCCTTCGGTATCAAGTGAACGTAATATCCGTTGATAGGATCGGGATCCCCAAACGTCTTTTCAAAATCTTTCGTTCTGAGAATGATCAGGTTGCCGAAGAAAATGCCGCAAGGTTCGCTGAAATACAGACCGCTCGACACGGTGTCGTCGACATAGGTACGGATGACCTCGCAGACGTAAAACTTCGGTTCCGCGCCGAAATCGTCCGTAACGGTCAGTGTATCCGTCAGGGAACCGGAGCAGTTCTGGATCTCGCTCAGGTTTTCGCCGTTCACGTCGCATTCGTACCAGTGATAGGCTATCTCGTAGCCTGGGCTGGCCGGCTGGGGTCCCGCCTCGACGGAGATCACCGCGGTCGTAGCGCCGGTCTGTAGATCCTTATCGATGGTGAACGCAGGTGTTCCGATCTCCGGAGCGCCGTTGTTATGAATGGTAAGCGTGTACTCGTTCATCGTGTCGCCCTCCGCCATCGGATTTTCGACGCGGATAGTAAGTACCGATGTCTGTCCCGGGATCATATGCAGCGCGCCGCTTGCCAGGTAGGAGTATACACTGGTGTTCTGCATCGCGACGGTCTCTTCTCCGGTCTGAAGCGATACGGTGATCAAAGAGAGCGGGCTTACCGCCTCCGCCTCGACGCGCAGCGAATTCATGTCGTCCACGCTCACCTCGGCCGTGCCGAGAGCAAGATCGGCCAGCGTGACCCCCTGAATCCCCGCCAGGGACACGGAGGTCAGTTCCGCTGTATTAGATCCGGCAATCAGATCTGTGAACGCGTAGCGCATCGACTGGCAGGTCGTATCGAACACCAGCGTGACATCCTTTTTCTCCTCCGCTCCGAGGGTGATCAGACCGCTGTCCGGCGCGTCGGGATCGTAGGTCTCGCGCTGGGCGATGATCCTTCCGTCCGCGTCAAGAAGATACACAATCAAATTGCGGCTCGTGTTCGGAGTCAGCGTGGTGTTCTGCAGGTGAACGGTCACTGTCGTGGTGCCGTTTTCCACCACCAAATCGCTGCTCATTAGAACCTCATGACCCGTACGGTGCATGAGATTGTCACAGACAACATGGGAATAGTTGTTTGAGTCAACAGGTTCCGGAACGATCAGATCAACGCCTTCCACGTTCTGGAGAACATCCGCACTGATGTAAACGGGAACACCGCCTTCCGAGATTTCGACGATCTCGTTACCTTCGCCCCTGAGATATCCGGCCACATCGAAGACCACCTGGACGCTGTAACCGCCTTCGTCGATCAGGCGGAGATCGCTGTCGCTGGTGATCAGGATGTCTTCCATTCCGATTGCCCCAATCGGTGTCTCGCAGGTGGGATCCTTCCAGAAACTGAGTCTCACTTTCCTGCCGCTTCCTTCAAGAGCCGAATCCTGACGGTTATTGAGTTTGATCTGGATGGTCCTCGTGCCGTCGACTTCCTCGATGATCTCGGAGCTGATGATCTGCAGATCAGGAAGATCCATGATGACCGTCCCAGCCTCTACCTCCGGCGTGACGATACTGCCGTTCCACGATTTGAAGTTCGCCGTTACGGTATAGTCAGGATCAACCACGCCGCTGTTCGGTACCATATAATCCGCCCAGATCTCTTTCGTGTGCCCGGGCAGTAGTTCGAAACCGCTGAAGGTCGTGGTCTCTCCGTCAAGATCCACCTCGATGCTCGTGATCGGCTCGATGCCTCCGTTACGGACGCTGAATCCAATCTTGGTATCCGACCCCAGTCGCACCGCCTCGTAATCCACCGCGACGGCCTGTATATCGTAACTGTTCGTATAGGTATCTGTCGCCGTGTACATGGCGTACGTCGCTCTCGGTACGGTGTAGTCGATCACAACGCCGTTCGTAGTCACTGCAGACTTGTTGTCGACCTCGCCGTTCAGACCATACGAAGTTCCGAGGATCACCGCCTTGATCTCGGTGCCGTTGCTCGTATATGCATCAAAGTGGTTGATCAGCGTGGCGTCGGACATTTCGGCAACACTGAGTGCGTCGGTAAGTCCCACGAACTGGTCGTTCTCACCGTAGAGATAGAACTTGATTCCCTTGAGGACGTCCTTCTCCACGCTCTCCCCGCTCATGTCGTGCGATACGGCGGCAGTGCTGGCGGCGTTTTCACCGTTCTGATCGTCTGCAAGGCTGTTGTCCCGCTCGACCCAGATCAGCGAAAGATCGGTAATGCTCGATGCATTTTTGCTGAAGCGGAAATTGGAGGTCACGGAAACATCCGCTGCTCTGGCAATCTTGCTCATGGACTCGGGGATCAGCTGTCCCGTGATACCCTGGCTGTCAAAGTCCAGCAGGCAAATATCCGATCCTGCACCGGAAACGCTCGAATCCACCGACTGCGTGTACCATCCGAGCAAGAAACGCTGGCTGCCATCCTGCGGGAAGACCACGGTCGTGATCTGCGGATTCTCGTCGAGCTTTTCATCATTGGTGCAGCGTATATTGCGGATGACCTCGCCGTCCGCTCCGATCACGGCGTACACGATCTCGCGGTCCGCGATGGTCTCGTCCATGAGATCCGTATCCAAGGTATAGGCGACGGCCGCGGTACCGTTGTCCAGCATCGCGGAGGTAATCGCCTTGACCGTACCGTTTGTCCCATTATACAGGGACTTCGCCTCGCTCCACACGCCGTCTTCATACGTCTTGTACAGGATGGTGTCCTTGTTGACGAATTTCAAGACCTCGGTCGCGTCGGAAATAACACTGCGCCACGCCACCACGGCCCGGCGTCCCTTTACCGCGACGGTAGGAGCAAGATCCGCGCCGTTGCCCTCCGTGAGACGCGTGGTAGTCCACTGGCCATTGCTGTAGACGGAAGCGTAAATATCGTTCCCGTCCATCATCACCCTCTGGTCGTCCACGGTGACGACGGAGTCCGCTTCGAGCTTCATGTCCACCGTCTGGCGTGTCCAGGCCGCAACGGCAAATGAACCGGTCCCGTCGGCCGCCAGTTGGCTGTCTCCAAAACCACTGTCATCGATCACTCCGCCCTGCACATAGGTAGGCCAGCCGCTGGTCGCGAATGCCACCCGGGTCTTCGCCACATCGGTGCTCCTCATGTCGGTCAGATAGACAACAAGTTCTCCGTCCCTGGTCATCTCGGGATCAGCATAAGGATAGGTATTGCTTTCCAGATTGTTGATAACGCTTGCGGGACCGCGGCGCGGCGTGTAACCCCACACGCTGTCCCCATTCTTTAGGTATTCACGGGACTCGACCTTCGGAGCCATGGATACGGCTACGAGATTTCTGTTCGCATTCAGGAACGTCGCATCCCCGTTATCAAGAAGCGTTTCAATTGCTCTCTGCATGTTGAGCTGGTTGTTTTCCCAGTGTCTTTCAATGCTTTCGTACGAGTTGAATGATCTGTTCAACATGTCGAAAGAGACCGAGAAGATCGCCCAATCGAACTCGAAGCCCAGCGCCTTGATCACGAGTTCCAGTCCGATCTGTCCGTTGATCCGCAGATGCTGTCCGCTGAGATTGGCATTCTCCTCATTTAGTTCGGCCGGCAGCGGGAAACCCTCGGCATCCTCGCCGGCGGCGAGCAGAAGCGCATCCGGATGGTCGCTCAGATACGGCCTGTTGAGCCACTCGAACTGCATGTCTATGCTGATCATGCCGTAAATGCCCAGTTTGACGGCAAAGACCGAGTAGTCGACGCCGACACCGGCGAACACCTTCAGATAGAGGAAAATCCTGAGCTGCGTCAGAAACTCCGTCCCGAATTCAATGTCGCCCATACGGTTGAGGCTTGGAATGTAGGAGGTAGTAATGGCATCCATACTGACCTCGACGTTTCCGCCAGCGGTCAGTTCCATCGTGACGGGAACATACCCGATCCACTCATTCCAAACCTGATTGTACTCGATGGACCCGCCGACATGGAATCCTCCGTAGAGAGGCTGCATCCTCCATTCCTGTTCGGCAAAACTGTAGTAGATCAGGACTTCCATGTAACCGCCGAGCGAGAATCCAGTGTCAGTATCTCCCCCGCCCGTGTTGTTCTTGGCTTCGTTGATCTCCTTTTTCTTCTCTGCTTTCCATTTGTTCGGATTGGTCACGGCCATTTCCAAACGATCCTTGATGTCAAGTTCTCCTTCGAGTTCGATGTCATCCGGGTCAAGCAGGGACATGCCCGTATCACCGGCGCCTTCGATCCGGTCTCCGTAGTTGGCCTGAACAAAGCCCAGAAACCTGGTAGGGTCGGCAGTAGGCGCGATCTTCACTTCGAAGAGATGCTCGTCTCCGTCGGTGAAGTTGCTGGTGGACACGAGGTTGAGGATCATGTTCACATAACTGTCTTCGGTACTCAGACTGTTGCTGCCGCTGGTCCCGACTACGCTTCCGAAACTCCTCAGATCGTTCATGACGCTGCCGCTTTCGTTCACGGCGCCGACGCCCAGAAGGTTGCAGATCTGAAGTCTCATATCCTCTTTGCGGGACAGGACTTCCCCGTCGCGATAGAACTCCATGTAAGCGTTCGCAATCGACTTGCGCGGAACAGCGCTGCCCAGGCTCTCTTCCGTGATCTCGATCGTATACTCGGTCATTTCCTCTCCCACGAAAGGATAGGCGCTGTTGCTGTTTCTGTTCGTATACTGACCGGCCCCGTACGCGAATCTGTCGCCGGCCGAAGTGAAGATCTGAAGCGAATTCTCGGCGTCCGCCTCTGCATCCTCTCCCCACCACAGAGCGACGCTGGTCAGTGTACTGGACGTCGTCGTGTCGTTGATGCCGACCCTGCTGCTGGTATGCAGCACATTCGCCCTTGTGCCGTTCGCGACCGTATACTGAAGGATCAGGAAAGGATGCTTCACCGGTCTGTAGGACTGGTCCATGGCAGTGTTGGTCCGGAAATTGACGATGGCGTCTCCGCTTGAAACATAGGACAGCGTGTTGACGGAAGCGTCCATTTCGATCAAAAGCGGGTAGTATCTGGCGTACTCCTCTCCTCCGCTGGCCGCTTTGACCAAGAAGGCGTACCTGACCTCTCTGTCCGGCGTAAGCGCCGCGCCCCCGGTCCACTGAGTCTGGTCCATGACGATTTCCAGCTTGCCGTACTGGTCAAGGGTTACAAACTGGTCCACCGCACCGGAAACGCTTGGAGCAGCGTTGGTGTTCAAAGAGAATTTCGCACCGTCCACATAGCAGCCATCGAGGTAGACGCCTCCCCGGAAGATCACGTCGCCCGTATACGGCTCTCCGTTTGGCTTCTTCAAATAGATATAGGCATAGGCGGCCTGGCGCAGTTCCAGGAAATTGCAGGGATAGAGTTCAAGCCTCGTGGAATCCCGCTCACCGGAGACTAGATCCTCCGCCCTGAAGGTCCCGAGGAACGCCTTGTCGCTTCCACCGGTCCCAGGCGCGGTGGAACTGCAGGACAACAGTCCCCTGATACCGGTCTCGGCATAAATTGCCAAAGCCCCGTCGCTGTTCGAGGAAACCGTGATGGGATCGTCGCTTCCGTTCACATAATAGGTCACATCCGTGACCGTTTTCGGATAGAACTGGAAGAGATAGAGCTTGTTTTTCATGGTCTCGACGGTCACGTCGAGTTCAGCGGTCATCTGGGTGTTGCCGTGCGTCGCCGTGATGACGGTATTGCCATCCGAGAGACCGGAAAGTACGAACTCCGTCGTCGGTCTGTAGTATTCGTACGTATATTTCCTGATATCGTTGTACATGACCCCCTGCTTATAGTTGATGGTGGCCACGGAATTGTCGCTGGATTCCCAACTCAGTCTGTCGGTGAGTTCCGCCCAGGCGAACTCCCCATAGTTGATCGAAAGATCGTTATGGAGCGAGATCTCCCGCTCATAGGACAGGATCTCTTCGGACAGCATGGCGCTGAACTGGTCGCGGTTGGACATGACGAAACTGTCGCGCTTCTCACCGTCCACCGTGATCTTTAGCGCGTCTTGATCATAGACGTAGAGCAGGAAGGAATCGTAGCTCCAGGTGCTGTCACTCCCGTTCTTCGCCTTGATGGTCACGACATACACTTCTCTGAAGCTCCCGGGGTTGGAAGGAGAGGAGATCACGTCGTCTATGTTGAGTGTATAACTACCTGTGAAGTTGCCGTATCCGTCTCCCGTTCCGGGATCCGTAATCACCGCGACGTCGGACGCACCTCCCGCCTTGGTGATCCTCATCTCGAACAGATCCTCTGCAGTACCGAAATGCGCAAAACTGTTGATGGTCCAGGGAATCTCGACACTCCCGGCCGTATCGACGATGTAGAAGCTGTTGTTGTCCGTCTTATAGTCAAATCGTACCCTCGCCGGCGGCGAAAGGACATCCAGTTTCATCGTCGCAACGTATTCCGTACCGTCAAAGGTACAGCTGATCTTGATCAAAAGGTGGTTGTACGATTCGTTATAGTACTGGTATGCGATCCAGTTTTCCGGGATCGTATGGCTCGAGACGGGATCGTTCTTCGTACAGGTCACGTCGGCCTCATAGACCAAAAGTTCTCCGGTGCCGTCTCTCTCAAATTCGCCCGGGTTGTCCGAATCTCTGACGCCAAGCGCGATGTGGAAAGTGACCTCGTTTCCGTCCGCCTTTTTCGGCAGGTTGCTGTTCCAGTTGATGGTGTACGGAAGCGGAAATGCGGTTGACATCATGATCTCCCGGGTCCTGTTGGAGCCCGGGATGGAGAGGTAGGGCTTATATCCCTCGATGAAGTCCAGATAGAACGGCGCCTGGAAATAATTGACAGTGGTTGTGATTAAACCGTTGATCGGCCAGGCCGCCACACATAGGTATCCTTCCTGTCCCGTAGGAAGGATATATCCGTCCTTATCGATCGTCCCCGCGTTGCCGTCGTTCAGATTGACTGCTCTCCACAGGAAATGCGCCTGCTCGTCCAACAGGTATCCTGGCTGGTTCGGGTTCATAATGGTCGTGTAACCAGTATCTCCGAAGGTATAGTCTTCTCTGTCCAGCACGACAAAAGCCCTGATTTCGGGATCTCCGCCGAGATTCACGGGGATCCTGTACAACCCGAGCGATGGATCCTGCTGGCCTTCAAAGGGGAAGGTCATGTCAAAGTCAAGAAAGTCAGGATCCGGATAGTCCACCGTGACCCGCACTCTCAGGTCCTGGGGATCGATTAGATTCAACGGCATGATCTGCGTCGTATCGTAAACGCCGAACAGCATCTCCCCGTTCGTAGGTGTTCCGTCATTGTCGAACTCAGACGCGAGGAAGAGCCCGACAGTGCAGTCCAGCGGCTCTACCTGGCCGACCTGCGCTCCCGCATTGTCGAACAGGAAATAGTCGCCGAGATCCAGCGGTATCGTGACCCTCAGTTGTCCGCCCGTCACCTCGTATTCGGAAGCCTGAACCAGTGTGGGGCGGACAAGCCAGATCGTCTCCCCATTGTATCTGGGGCCGCTCGCTCCGGCAGGAATATAGTCCGGGATATAGATCGTAAAATACAGATCCCTGAACTCATACTGTCCGTCGTTGTTCAGGGTGAACAGGCCTTGCTCCTGCGTCATCCAGGCGGTCACTTCCGGATCGCTGCTGATATCCGCAGAGATGTTCATGAGGTACTGGCGCGCATTGGCGTCCCATCCCACCGAAGCGTGAACGCCCGTAAAGGTCTGGTACTTGAAGAGCGGATTTATTACCACGCCTTCATAGCTCAAGGGGTCAAAATTGGCTGATGAACGCGAATCCTTCATGTTCCCCATCAGATCCGTAGCGCAAAAGGCGCTGATCTCGAGATAATTGTTGTCGACAAGGGGAACGGGGTAAACGAACACCTGGTAAGCCGAATTCCCTGCGCTGCGGATCGCCTTGAGTTCGATCCCGTTGACGGTTATCGCGGTGGTACTCGCCTGTACCGGCTCAGTAAATTTGATCTCGATAGGAACGCCCATCCCGGTCGCGTAACCTGACTCCTCTACACTCGGTCTCCACACGATGCTATCTATCTCCGGCTTTACATCGTCTGTGAAGACAAGATTCGCGCCGACCAGCGTCCATTCATAGGAGGATGTGCCGCCGTAATACACGTGTCCCCCTGCGGGGTCGAAAACGAGCATCTTACTAAAGGGCGTATAGGTCTCGCCGCTCGGAGCCGGCGTGTTATCGATATCCCAAAGCATCTGGAAAAAATCCGTGGTCTGCGGGTCGGCGGTGAATTTCAGTTCGTATACCTTGTATCTGGTAATGCCTTTCGTAACCGTTTTCGTGTAAGTGAAATCCTGGTTGAGAGGAATATTGATTTTTCCCGTGTTGCCTTCCCAGAAGTCATAGATGATGCCAGGCGCACCAGTCCTGTCGCTTCTCCGGTTCAGCGTCGGCTTGTACGTCACATATCCGTCGACCGCGTGCGGAACGCCCGCCCCGCTGTGCGTGAAACGCTCAGGGATCAGCACCTGGGCGGTCAGCTCCAGCGTGTAACTCGAATAGAAGCCTTCCCCTATCAGTCTCAGTATTTCTTTGATGGCACCGCTGTCTCCCTGCGGCGCGATACCGTTCATGAGAGGCAAGTCCCATCCAATATAGGAGTCGCCCATCGCATCTTGGCATTCCCATGCAGAAATACTCACGGTCTTGTTCATTAATCCGCGGTAATCACCCGAGGGGCTGTTCTTCGCAAACATGATACACATGTTCCTGCAATCCTCGCCATCCTCGTTGACGAAGAGCGCGCCGCCACTCACCCCGAAATTCACCATAACAACGCACTTGTCCGCACCGAGTCTCGATTCGAAACTATAGGTTGCCTGATCTTCGGCCTCATTCAGGATTATGCTACTGTAGCCGTTTTCATCCGCAACCATCCTGTAGGGCTGAAAGAGTGTACCACGCGTGCCGTTACGAAGGCCGTTCAACGGTACGACCTCAGTAGTAAGATCAACGACCTGTCCCGGGGCGGCTCCGGTAAGAATAGCTTCAAACACGCCGTTCCGAATCTGGTTGACCGTAACTCTTGCACCCTGGTCTAATCTGGCGCTGGTCCGGCTGCTACCGGCGGAGGAAGCGCCCGTGCTTCTTACGTTGTTTTTAAAAGTAATCCCACTGGTGTTGATCTGTTCCAAAAGGTCGTCGTAGGCATCCTTCTGCTCCTGCGTCCACTCATTGCCGGAATAATAGGTATCCCGAATATAGACCACGTAGTCCTCGATCTCAATCATGGTCTTCACGTCTTCTAGCGTGATGGGAGTGCCGTCGACGAAAACGTACTTCTCCGGATCGAATTCTCCGGCAAGGATCTCCCGCAGCTCGTCCGTCGTGAGGTCTTCCCCGTCCATGCGGACCGACCAGCTCTGGAGGAGATTGCCGTCGTCGTCAAGAAGGCCATAGTGCTCCATCAGATCGTAATAGAGCGATGCTTCCTCTTCGCTGCCAACCACCTCCCTGATGGCGTCCAGCATCTCCCGGTTATACACCGGGTCGTTGTCGAGCAGCGAGGCGAACGCCTGCACGGGCAACATTGAGATTGCCATCACCAACACAATTATGGCTGACGTGATCTTTCTTCCGAGATGCTTCATTTCGTTTCTCCTCCCGATGTTTGATTCTTGCCTGATGTAGATGATTAGCCAGAGCTGTATGTTTATTCATTATTCGCCGTATATTTGCCCCGTGTTGACAAATATAGATTTATTTAGTATAATTTTATCGTGTTCACCCATGGACAAGTCAATAGGAATAAGGAGAGATTTTTATGATTTTTCCCGAAAAAGTTGAACTGTTCACTGTCAAGGAGCTCTCCCGCGTCTGCGGCGTCAGCAGAGCGACTCTTCTTCGTATGGAGGAGAGCGGTTTTCTGAAACCGTACCGCATCGATCCCGATACCGGATACCGCTACTACGACGCGCAGAACATCACCGCGGTAGGTCAGTACCAGCGTCTTCAGGCAATCGGGCTCAGCCGCAGGGAGATCACGGATCTGTATTACGAACGTGTCGACTGGAAGGCTTTTTTAAAAACACAGCGCGAAAAACTGGCCTTGATGCAGACCGCTCTGGACGAGTTCGAACTGCGGCACGACAGCACCAAGAATCACACCTTCTCCTACGTGTCTCTGCCGGCCGTGACATATTACTGTACATTTGTGTCAGCGCCGTCGCTGGAAGCGTTGGCGACGGTCGCATACGTCGCATACGGAAAATGTGTCAGGGCCGGATACCGCATCATCGGCGCGGAACCTCTGGCTGTCATGTATGACAACCGGGATTCATGCCTGAACCCCCTGTCCGGCATCACCCTGGGCTTTCCGGTGATACCCGGTCCGGAGCCGGATCCAAACCTCCGGTCCCTCCCCGCGACCGAGGCGTTTTCTCTCCTTGGATTCGGCACCCCCGATGCCACAGAACACTGGAGACTTCTGTTCGGGGAAATCGAGGCACGCGGTCTGGAACCGTCCGGTCTCCCGAGGCTCAACTCCCTCGTCGCGCCTTATTCCGGTCTGCATTACAGAACGGATGAATTCTGTCACCAATGCCTGATCCCGATCAAAGGACGGAAGGGTTGATCGAGAACACAAAAGCAAGTCCGTCCCATGCACCGGGGCACAAGCTTTTTCGTTCTCTCCCCCTTGACAAACCAGGTGAAAAGAGAGATAATGAGACGAAGTCAAAGTTCCGAAAAGGAGACTGATCATGGTACTTGGCGCGCAGTTCTACACGATCCACGAATTCACCAAAACGCTGGATGATTTCGCCGAATCCCTGAAAAAAGTTGCCGACATCGGCTACCGGGAGGTCCAGATTTCCGCCACCTGCGGATATACCGGTGAATGGCTCGACGAACAATTGAAGAAAAACGGCCTCACCTGTCATCTGACCCACTTCAACTACGGCCGCACCGTCAACGAGACGGACGACGTGATCGCGCTGCACAAAGCATTCGGGTGCAAGTATATCGGTCTCGGCTCCATGCCCGGCTGGGACACCGGCTATGACAAATTCGTCTCCGATCAGAACCTGCGGGCCGCCATCAAAAAGATCAATGCAGCCGGGATGCGCTATACCTACCACAATCACGACTTTGAATTCGAGACGATCATGGAGGACGGTGAATGCCTGCTCCACCATCTCGCTCAGGCTTTCACGCCGGAAGAACTGAGTTTCACCCTGGACACGTACTGGGCGCTCTTTGCGGGAGCTGACGTGGAACAGGAGGTCAAGTATCTCCGCGGACGGCTCGGTTGCGTCCATTTCAAGGACATGCGGATCGACGACAAGGGAGAACGGTTCATGTCCTGGTGCGGCGGCGGTAATACCTTCGATTTTGAAAAGCTTCTGCCCGCCTTTGAGGAAGCCGGCACCGAATACGTCTACGTGGAACAGGACAGTTGCTACGACGAAGATCCCTTCGTCTGTCTGAAACGGAGTTACGACTATCTCTCCTCCATCGGTCTCAAGTGATCTGAACAGCAAACAGGCGCCGGAAGACCCGGCGCCTGTTTCATTTGATACCATATTATTGTTTATCCTTCCGATCCCTTTTCTCGGATGTGGGCCCTGATCGCCTCGAAAGACGCGTCGCTGATATCGTGCTCGATTTTGCACGCATCTTCGGCAGCCACCGCCGCTTCCACCCCCAGCGAGATCAGGACCTCTGTCAGAACGGTATGGCGTTCGTAGATTTTCGACGCCACTTCGAGTCCCGCGTCAGTCAGCGACAGAAAGCCGTCACGATCAGTCAGGAGATAGCCGCCCTCGCGGAGCAGGCCGAGCGCCCGGCTTACACTGGGTTTCGAGAAGCCCATCCGCTCGCTCACATCCACGGCCCGGACATATTTCCGTTCTTTCAGCAGGATATAGATGGTCTCGAGATACATCTCGCCCGATTCCAGAAGAACCATTCCGGCAGCCTCCCTTCACGGACCCGTCTGGGTCCCTTTTACCCCAGTATACCACGACTGGATCCGAATTGCAAGAATCATCATCCGGCGAAGGTACCGTCCCGCCGGAGCCGTATCAGAAAAGAGAACCGACCATGACGCTCGATCAACTGAAAACCGGACAGAGCGCCCGTATCGTCTCCGTGGCAGGAGAGGGCGCCCTCCGCCTCCGCCTTCTCGATATGGGCCTGATCCCCCGTACCGAAGTAACGCTTCTGAAAGTCGCTCCGCTCGGGGATCCTATCGAGATCCGTCTCCGCGGCTACGACCTGACGATCCGGAAAGAAGATGCCCGAGAGATCACCGTCGAACCGTGCCCCGAAACGGAGAAACCGGCCAAAGAGGGAGAACCGACCCGTAAAACACGGTCCGCCGAGGAACGTCCAATCAGGCCGGCAGTTCGGCAGGTACGTCGGGATCCTGAGCAGAAAGGAGAACGGGCCCCGCTGATGCTGGCGCTGGTTGGCAACCAGAACTGCGGAAAGACAACCCTGTTCAATGCTCTCACCGGCTCCAACCAGCACGTCGGGAACTTCCCCGGCGTCACCGTCGATCAGAAGGTCGGGGAAGTCAGAGGAGAGAAGAACGTGACCGTGGCGGATCTGCCGGGCATTTATTCTCTCCGTACCTACACACAGGAAGAGATCGTCGCAAGAGACTTTATCCTTCGGGAAAAGCCGGATGGCATCATCAATATCATCGACGCGACGAACATCGAGCGTAACCTCTATCTCACGCTCCAGCTCATTGAGCTCGGTGTGCCGACGGTACTGGCACTCAACATGATGGACGAAGTACGGGCCGGAGGCGGTTCCGTGGACGATGTCCGGCTTTCCGAAACGCTCGGCATCCCGGTCGTCCCCATATCGGCCGCAAAAAATGAGGGTGTATCTGAACTGATCGACCGGGCCGTTGAAGTCGCCAGATCGCACACCAAGCCGCAGGTCTGGGACTTCTGCGCGCCGGATTCCCCGGCGCACCGGTGCATCCACGCCGTTATCCACCTGATCGACGACCACGCCGCCCGAATCGGCGTCCCCTGCCGTTTCGCGGTATCGAAACTGATCGAGGGCGACAGCGAGACGGCAGACCTGCTGGTGCTGGATCAAAACGAACGGGAACTGATCGAACACTGTATCGTGCAGATGGAGGACGAGTCGGAACTCGACCGGAACGCGGCGCTCGCCTCCATGCGCTATGATTTCATCGAGAAAGCGGTCGCCGGTGCCGTGACAAAACCGCTGGAGAGCCGTGAACACCGGCGCAGTGTTTCGCTCGACCGGATCCTCACCGGCAAGTACACGGCGATCCCCGTTTTCCTCGCCGTCATGTTTCTGGTCTTCTGGCTCACGTTCAGCGTGATCGGTCAGCGTCTCTCCGACCTGATGACGCTCGGCATCGACGCCCTCTCCGGCGTCGTGGACCGGGCGCTGACTGCCTACGGCATCAATGAGGTGGTCCACGGACTGATCATCGACGGGATCTTCACCGGCGTGGGAGCCGTTCTTTCCTTCCTGCCGGTCATCGTCGTGCTCTTCTTCTTCCTCTCGATCCTCGAGGATACCGGCTACATGGCGCGCGTAGCGTTTTTCATGGACAAACCGCTTCGGAAGATCGGTCTCTCCGGGCGTTCCTTCGTCCCGATGCTGATCGGATTCGGCTGTACGGTCCCCGCCGTCATGGCGACACGGACCGTCTCGTCCGACCGGGATCGCAAAATGACCATCCTGCTCGTGCCGTTCATGAGCTGTTCCGCCAAGATCCCCATCTACGCCGTCTTCGCGTCCGCCTTCTTTCCGAAGTACGCTGCTTTCGTGATGATCGGCCTTTACGTGACCGGGATCCTTCTCGGCATCCTGATGGCGCTGATCCTGAAGAATTCGATTTTCAAAGGGAATCCGGTCCCTTTCGTCATGGAACTGCCGAACTACCGTCTTCCCTCTCCGAGGAGCGTCCTGCTCCTTCTCTGGGACAAGGCCAGAGACTTCCTGCAGCGCGCTTTCGGTATCATCTTCATCGGGACCATCGTGATCTGGTTCCTCAGTACCTTTGACAGACACCTGAACCCGGCTGCGTCCAGTTCCGAGAGTCTGCTCGCCGGGATCGGCACGCTCCTCGCGCCGCTGCTCAAACCGCTCGGTTTCGGCAACTGGCAGGCCGCAACAGCGCTTGTCGCCGGCTTCACCGCCAAGGAAGCGGTAGTCTCCTCTCTTGCCGTACTGATGAATACCAGCGTAGCGGAGCTGACTACTTCACTGGCCACGCTTTTCACGCCGCTTTCTGCTGTCAGTTTTCTGGTCTTCACCCTGCTGTACACGCCCTGTGTCGCTGCCGTCGCCTCTCTGCGTAGAGAACTCGGCTCACGCCTCTCCACGGCGGGCGTCATCCTGCTTCAATGCGGAGTTGCCTGGCTCGCGGCGCTGGCAGTTCACTTGATCGGAGGGCTGTTCGTCTGATGGAAACTGTCTTTGTCGTGATCCTGCTTGCGCTGGCGGTCACAGGCTCCGTCCACCTGATCCGGCGCGGAAACCGCTGCTCCGGCTGCTGCGGCAGCTGTCCGGGCTGCGGGAACTGTTCGAATAAACATGATAATCAATAAGAAGGAATCCCCAGTCATTTTTGATCCGTGGCTGGGGATTCTCCTGTTTCGGTGCTCAGGTGAGGATCCTTCTGATGATCCAGAGCTGCATCCGGTCCGGAAGCGCGTTCAAAAGCAGGAGGAACGGGCTTCGGTTGACCGACAGAACGAGCGGGGCCTTCCCTTTTTCAATCGTCTTTACGATCCGCTCAGCCAGTTTTTCCGGCGGGATGCTCTTCGTTTCCACTTGGTTCACGATCTGGCGGAACCGTCCCGCATGGAGGCGGTACAGTTTCGTTTCGCCGCAGAAGCGATCCATCTGTCTGACCGAATCCGGAAGAAGACCTGTCCGGACGGCACCGGGGCGGACCACCGTTACCTGGTGACCGAGCAGTTGCACCTCCGCCCGCAACGCGGCCGCATATTGATCAAGCGCCGCTTTCGTCACCGCATAGATTCCCGTAAAGGGCAGCGGATCGAGTGGCGCAAGTTCGCTCGTGATGATCAGAATCCGGCCGGCTGGCCTCATCAGCGGAAGGAACAGCTTGTTGATCCGGTAGGCGCCGAACACGTTGACGTCGAAATCCCGTAGAAACCTCTCCTCTCCGATTTCCACCAGAGAGTCCAGATCATAGAGACCGGCCGCATGGACGATTCCATCGAGCCCCTCCGTCCCGCATCCGATCGTTTCGGCCGCTTTCTCCAGTTGGTCCGTTTTCGTGACGTCTGCTTTGATAAATCCCCATGAAACGGGACTGGCCGGTTCGGCCCGGTCGATTCCCCACACTTCGTGTCCTTTTCCCTTCAGCGCACGGCAGATCGCGTCTCCGATCCCGCCGGCCGCGCCGGTGACCAAATAGGTGCCCATCTTTCCTCCTGCCCGACATACCTTTCCTGTATTATACCACAACGGGACAATAACGGAAAGAAACGACGTCAAGTCCTCTCCGCCATGGCCCGGGCGATCCGATCCAGTTCGCGCTTTCTATCCCGGCAATACAGAAAGCCGGAATAGGACTGATATGATCCGACCTGCGCGGCGCACTCCTCCAGGATCGTTTCTTCCTCGGTCGGGTGGCCGAAATCATACAGGATCCCGAGTTCCAGCCCGTACAGCGCTCCGTCCTTCATCCCCCATCCGTCCCGGACGGAAAAATAGATCTGGCCGTCCAAAGTGTGAAAAAGCGGTTCATCCTCTCCGATCCTCCCGCAGCAGACCGCCCCGGGATGGGGTCCGCTGAATGTTTCTTCCGCGGCAAGACAGACCTCTCGGAAAGCGTCTCCCCGTACGACGTCTCCGCTGCCCCCGCACACGGCCAGGATCCGGTTCCTTTTTCTGAGTTTCTGTGACAACATGGCTTCGTCCTCCTGTTGAGAGTTGTATTCCCAAAAAGAGCACGAAAAAACACCCATCGTCCCGACGGGTGCCTTCACTGGTCCTCTTCCCCATCGGTCAAGCAGGAGCACCTTGCCATCTGGCAGGTTGCTGTGCGGTCATCGAGCTTGTCTCTCGCGCACTCTTTATGGTTGTCCCAATTATACATCCCGGAACCGGATCTGTCAAGAGGATTCGCGGGGGGCTTTACAACTGAGAAGAGATATGATAGAATGTCAGCAGTATTAATCAACAAATCTCACGATGGAAAGGGGAATTCATCATGAAGAAAACCGCCATTCTGCTCGTCGTCCTTCTCGCGCTGTCCCTGTTCACCGGCTGCTCCCTCTCGATCAAGCCGGAGTCCGGGGAGATCAGCGACGTCAAGGGAACGTCCGCCATCGAATCATTCAAAACGATCGGTGATCTTCTCTCTTCCGAGGAGGCATCATTCAGACAGAGGGCAGTCTTTTCTGATAAATACGTGCAGGTCTTCGAGATCGACGACACGATCTACCGCGTGATCGCTCCCATTTCAGAGGAACTGTCCGACAAACTCTTCGATCTGGATATTTTCGACGAGGAGTACGACGAGAAGGTGACCGAACTGGTCAGCGCCTCGGCAATCACAAGTTACGAAAATCTGAGCGAACAGATCCCGGAACAGGCCGAACTCGACAAACTGATCGGCAAGACCGGTGCGGAACTCCTGGATGACGGCTGGTCTGTCGGTTCATACTCTCTATCAGAAATGGAATTCTACATGGATAAGGATCCTTTCGAATATCTCGTAACGTTCAACGAAAAGATCGACTATCCCGAGGACGACCCGGATTTCGAATTTGACGAAGACACGGAGCTCCGTCCGCTGACAGTCAAGTCCATCACCTACTTCGGACTTGGCGACGCAACGGAAGTCGACGATTAACATCATCCCCGCCGTCCGGTCTGGCACAACTGCATATAACCCCGGCCAGGCACCGGGATAGGGCGGACCTCAGGTCCGCCCTTAACATAATCAAGGAAAGAAAGAATTGAGGAAATGATCTCCCTTTGTATTTCGCTCGTAGTTCTCGTCGCGGGTTTCGTGCTCTACAGCAGACTGGTCGAAAAGGTGTTCGCGCCGGACGGCCGCAAAACGCCTTCCTATACCAAACAGGACGGCGTCGACTTCATCCCGATGCCTGCCTGGAAGGCGTTTCTGATCCAACTGCTCAATATCGCCGGGACCGGGCCGATCTTCGGCGCTTTGATGGGGGCCTGCTTCGGACCGGTGGTCTTTCTATGGATCGTTTTCGGTTCCATCCTCGGCGGCGGCGTCCACGATTATATGTCCGGTATGATCTCGGAACGCCACGACGGTGCGTCCATTGCGGAACTGAGCGGGATCTACTTGGGTCATGGAGTGAAATGGGTCATGCGGGTCTTCTCTATCGTGCTTCTCATCCTGACCGGCACGGTGTTCGTCAATTCCCCCGCCGCCCTTCTCGCGAGACTGACTCCGACAAAGCTGGGCGTCCCTTTCTGGATTATCGTCATCCTGATCTATTACGTTCTCGCGACGCTTCTCCCCATCGATAAGGTGATCGGAAGGCTCTATCCGGTGTTTGGCGCGGTGCTGGTAATCATGGCGATCGGGATCTTTTCCGGTATCATCACGGGGGGCTACACCATCCCGGAGATAACGCTTCAGGACCTGCACCCTGACGGGCTTCCGGTCTGGCCTTTCATGTTCATCACCGTAGCATGCGGCGCGATCTCCGGTTTCCACGCGACCCAGTCGCCGATGATCGCGAAGTGTATCAAATCCGAAAAAATCGGAAGACGTGTGTTTTACGGCGCCATGATTTCCGAGGCCGTGATCGCGCTCATCTGGGCGGCGGGCGGTGTTGCTTTCTACGGCGCGACCAGCATGCTGAACGATGCGATCATTGAGCACGGGCAGTCTGGCGTGGTCTATGACATCGCCACCGGAATGCTCGGATCCGTCGGCGGCGTGCTTGCCATTGTCGGCGTCGTCGTCTGTCCCATCACCTCGGGCGATACAGCTTTCCGCTCCGCCCGGCTGATCCTGGCGGAGATCACGAAGCTCGACCAGAAAAGCATCCGGAACCGTCTGATCATCACCATCCCTCTGCTCGGGATCGCCGCTGTGCTGACTCAGCTCGATTTCAACGTGTTGTGGCGGTACTTCTCCTGGAGCAACCAGACGCTCGCGATGATTGCCCTTTGGGTAGCGACAGCTTACCTCTTAAGACACAGCAAGAACAAATCGGCCAGCCTGATTACGGCGGTTCCCGCCACCTTCATGTCGGCAGTCACGCTGACCTATATCATCATGGCGGAGGAAGGTTTCCGCCTTGGCGCGGAAATCGGCTATCCGGCCGGCATCACGTTTGCCGCCATGCTGTTCGTCCTGTATGCGCTCGGAGCGCGGAAAATCAATAAACGAAGCAAACCGGCCGTTCCCTGACTGACCCGTTCCTCCGTTTTCTGCGGCCCGGATCCATCCTGCTGATCGGACCGGTCTGACCGAGAAAGCACCGAATGCAGCCGCATTAGCAGTCACACAAGAGCGAAAAACAACCGGGCGCTTCAACGCTTGAAGCCAGCCCGGTTGTTTCATTCAGATTGTTTCGGTTTCCAAAACAGTGGATCAGCCTTCGTCGGGGGAAGGATAATCCCAGAAGTCGTAGCCGATCAGACTGGCGAGTTCACCGAAGGTCATGCCCTTGCAGTACTCGATGTTCGCCTTGCTGAGGCCCGGATCTTCGTACGTCCAGCCTTCGTCATCCAGACGGCGAAGATTGATCACTAATTCCAGAGACCCGGTCTCTTTTTCGATTGGGATCTCGATATGGAGCGTCCCGTCATATTCGGTGACAGGGATGTTCTCGAAGGATACGTTGATCCAGGAACCGCTGATCTTCAGTTCTTCCCAAAAATCGTCATAAGTGGCCGTCAGATCGACAAAGGGCGTGTCTTCCACATCAATGCCGATGAACGGTTCGATGCTGCCGTCGCTCTGTACGGCGAAGCGGGCGATCGCCGCGGTGTTTTCGTCGTTGAGGTCCTCATAATTGCCCGTGCAGTTGCGGAAACCGAGCGCGCCGTTCCAGTCACCGCGAAATGCGGCAAGGCCGGACAGATCCACCTCGCGCTGCGGGACTTCAATTCCGGAGGCATCCCCGAAGCCATAGACATATTCATACGTGAAGTCGTTGGTCGGATCTCCGTTGAACAGGTGGAGTTCCCCGTTCTCGAGCGTTCCGGTATAATCGAGCGTGACACCGAAATACTTCTCCGTCATGGCGAAATCTTTTCCGTTCAGCGTCCAGGTAACCGGAATCTCCAAGTCATCCCGGGAATGGGTGCCTGTTCCGTTGTCCTTCAGCACCAGAGTGAATTCCTCATCTGCGTTGCCTGCCGAATCCCCGACGAACTTCCCGTAGGCACCAACCCAGGTCCCGACCGCTGCAAGAGCGTCTCCCGTGACGGGCTCGCCCGCCTCCTCCTCGGTGTCATCCGTGATACCTTCGAAGGCGGCCATCAGTTCGTACATTGCCCGGATCTGACCGAGCGTAATCGTTTCACCCTCATAGACGATGGGCTCGTCTTCCTCGTAGTAGCCTTCCATGGAGTCTATCAGCGCCTTCATGCTCTTCGCGTCTTCCGCTTTGTCCAGCGCCTCTACGATCTCCTCTACGGTCGGTTTCCCTTTCTTGTCTCCTCCGCCGCCGCAGGCGGTCAGGAGCAGTATCAAGATCAGCGACAACAGGATGCATAGTGCTCTCTTCATATTCGTTTTTCCTCCTGATGTGAATTAATGATCATGCCCTTTTCCCGTCATTTCGAGGTCGGGGCCGGCTTAACCTGCTGGATTCATTATACCCTATACGAACCGATAAGTCCACCGCAGAAAAGAAAAATATTGCACAGATCATCTTTCACCGGCCATTCCTGTATTCCATCGCCATCCCTACCCGGATCATACGAAACATCCGAACGGCGGCCCGGGCGTACAGTTCCTCCGCTCTGCCCATTGCCTCATCGAGCGTCATCGGCGCGTCCACGGCCGCCATCATCGAGTCGATCCCGCGGTCGAAGACCTTCTCTGAACCCGCGCCGAGCGACCCGCTCAGAATGACGGCCGGGACTCCTCTTGCCCTTGCTCTCCGTCCGACACCTTCGATGACTTTCCCAAGACAGCTCTGCCGGTCCGTACTTCCCTCACCCGTCACGACCAGATCTGCGCCCTCCAGTTTCTGTTCGAAGTGCAGCAGATCGAGCACCATATCGACGCCCGACCGCATTTCAGCGCCAAGGAAGACCGTTAACGCCGTTCCAAGACCGCCGGCCGCCCCGGCTCCCGGCATCCCGTTCGGATCGATCCCGAACTGGCGAAAGATCACGTCACGGTAGTTCATCATGCCGGTTTCCAGCCGGGCAAGCGCCGCCGAGCTCGCCCCCTTCTGAACGCCGAACGTATACGTAGCCCCGTTTTTGCCGCAGAGAGGGTTCGTCACATCGCTCATGACCGTGATCCTGGTCTTCTTCACACGCGGATCCAGGCCGGACGTGTCGATGGAACACACCGCCTCGAGATCTTCCCCCCTGCCTTCCAGGTCCATCCCGTTCCTGTTGAGAAAACGGACGCCAAGAGCACGGGCACATCCCATACCGCCGTCGTTGGTCGCACTGCCGCCGATGGCGATGGCGATCTCGGAGAATCCCCGGTCCAGCGCGCGGAGAATCAGCTCACCCGTGCCAAAACTGGTGGTACGGAGCGGATTGCGCTTTTCCGGAGGCACGAGCGTCAAGCCGGAGGCAGATGCCATCTCCAGCACCGCCCTGCAGTCATCCAGCCTGCCGTATCGGACTCCGATTCTGTTCATAAGCGGGTCGTGCACTTCTGTCTCGCTCCATGTTCCGTTTTCTGCGGACACGACCGCTTCGCCGGTCCCCTCCCCGCCGTCGCCGATCGGAACGGAAACACATTCGGTCTCCTCGCCGAAGACTTGCTTCGCTGCTGCGGTAAGAAGATCCGCCGTTTGGAGGCTCGTCAAGGATCCTTTGAAGGAATCCGATGCAAACAATAATCTCATGGTTCGTCTCGCCTCCTAAGTCTTTTCTGCCAATCGCCTGAAGCGACAGCGGGAAATCTGCGCGTCGGTCGTATCCTTAATCCTATTATGCCAAAATGAACCGGCAATTTCAAGAGCAGCGTGATCCGGCCAGCCCGTCAGATCGGATTTTTGAATACTCCGGCAGGAAGAAACCGTTGACGAACCGGACAAATCATGCTACATTAATTGTAGTTGGGTTGTCTTGCCAAATCTCTAAGGAGGAACCAAATGAAAGATTCTGAAAAGAAAACCCTGAAAAGCGTTCTAAAAAGCACCCTGTTCGACGGGCTTCTGCTTATCGCGCTCGGTATCGTCGTGATTATCTGGCCAGACGGAGCGCTCAAGACACTTTGCATCGTGATCGGCGTAATCATCGCTGCCATGGGCCTCATCCGCGGCATCGTCTATTTTGTCAACAAAAACGGCGACCATTCCGCTTTGGACCCGTTCCTCGGTATCGTCCAGATCGCAATCGGCGTCGCCCTGATCGTTGCGGCAGACTTCTTTGTCAAATGGTTCTTCATCATAGCCGGTGTTCTTCTCCTTTACGGTGCGCTCATGATGTTTATTCAAGCCATCCGGCTCCGCGGGAATCTGAAGTTGCTGGTCCTGGCCATCGTTTTCGGCTGCCTGACCCTGGCCCTCGGCGTTATCATCCTGCTCAATCCCGCGTCGTTCGCAAATTTCATCGCCATTCTACAGGGCATTTCCCTCATCATCGAAGGCATTGGCATGATCATCGTGTCGGCCACCATGAAGCGAATTGCAAAATAAAGAAGGATCTTCCCGAGAAACAGGACTGCCCCGGCGGTCCTGTTTTATTGTCGTGAACGCCGATCCGGCCGACCGTGCGGATCACGAGAAAGCGTGCTACGTTGTTTCGCAGCACGCTTTCTTGATCGTTCGTTTTTTTGTGGTGATGTCCCCGTCCGGAACCGTCCCCCGGGAAAGGAGTCGACGGAGATCCCGCAGATGCCGGCGGCGGGGGTCGAACCCGCACCCTGTTGCCAGGACTGGATTTTGAGTCCAGCACGTCTGCCAATTCCATCACGCCGGCGAACGCCAGTATTATACCACACAGAGCTGACTAATGCAAGTGTTTTCGGGGAAATGGAAGGAGTTCCCGCGCTCTCGCTCATGTCCGGATAAAAAACCAAGGCCCGCTGATGCGGGCCCTGTGCTATGTTTCTTTCCGTGGATCAGAAACTGGTGAAAGAGCTTGAGATGTTCTCAAACAGGTTCTTTCCGAGGATCAGTCCGATAACCGTGATGATCACGGCGATGATCGCGGCGACCAATGCAATGATCAGGACGCCTCTTGCGTAGTTGGTCTTCTGCTTCTTCTGACATCCGCCGCAGGCCCAGACGATGGTCAGGATGATCCCGACGATCGGAATGCACATCAAAAGGCTGATGCCGAACCATCCCCACGGCTTGATCAGGGCATACGGACCGTTAGGATCCGGTTCACCCGCAGCGGCCGCTGCGACGGGCGCTCCGGTCGCGATCGGCGGCGCCTGATAGGCCGGCTGCTGGTAGGCTGGCTGCTGATATGCCGGCTGCTGGTAGGCCGGCTGCTGATAAGTCTGCTGCGGAGCAGGCTGCGGAGCGGGAGCCGGATCCGGCGTCGCGCCGCAGTTCGTGCAGAACTTGTCGCCCGGAGAAAGGACTGCGCCACAGACTTTGCAAATTCTCTGTTCCATCATATCCTCCCATATATCCTTGAAGTTAACTTCATCATATCACACTTCCATATCTCTGTCAATTTTTTTCGGGATTTTTTATGAAAAAACTTGTCTCATGACCCGTTTTATGCTACAATGAGCCGAAATCGGAAAAGGAGGCGGCCGCATGAGTCCTTTGTCTCTCGTTGCCGCGGAGGAAGGCTTCGCTGTGATCGTAAAACCCGCCGGAATGCTGTCGGAAGATGCTCCCGGCGAGTTCGGCGTTCCGGGAAAGCTCCCGGAACTGCTTGAAGAAAACGGCGTTCCGTTTGATTCGGTTCGATGTGTCCACCGCCTGGACCGGAATACGGAAGGACTGATGGTCTATGCCACGACGAAGGAAGGTGCGGCTGCTCTGTCCCGCGCCGTATCGGACGGCTCAATGAGGAAGATCTACCGGGCGTATCTCACGCCGGGATCCGGTCTCCTGCCGGAAGGAGAAATGAGGGACCGGCTCTTCTTCGACCGCCGGGCCGACAAATCGTTCGTTGTCTCCCCCGGCAGAACATCCGGGAAGGAAGCCGTCCTTTTCTACCGTCTTACCGGAACCGTCGGGCTGACGGACCGCTGTGGCGTCCCTCTCACGGCCGACGTGGCGGAGATCCGGCTTCTGACTGGACGGACACATCAGATCCGGGTGCAGTTCGGCTCCCGAGGCGCTCCGCTGGTCGGAGACGGGAAATACGGAAGCCGTATCCGCTATGACAAACCGTCCCTTTTCTGCACGGAACTGACTGTATTCGGGAGGACCTACCGACTTCCGGAATGAAAACGTCAAACCCAAAAGACCCCTTTCACAATTGCTGAAAGGGGTCTTTGCTTGACCTGTTCCGTTATTGCGCGATACACCGGAAGAGATAGAGCACGACATCGGACCTGGGGCAGACCGCATCCGTCCGGTACGGTTCCGCCGTTCCGCCAAGGAGCCCAGTCGTCTCCGCCCATTTCTCCGCCGCTTCGTACCAGGCGCCGCCTGTGTCGTCCGGCCTTCCCATCAGACGCCAGAGAAACGTGATCATCTGCCCCCTCGTCACATCCCGGTCCACACCGAACTCTCCGCCGCCGATCCCGTTCGTGATGCCCAGTTCCACAGCCCATCCGACCGCATCGGCATAATAGGTCCCGTCCATGACATCGGAAAAAGTCTCTCCTCCCTTCGGCGCCGGAGAACCGGCCGCACGCCAGAGAAACGTCACGGCCATGGCCCGGTTCAGCCGTCCGTCCGGTGAGAAGCGGCCGTTGCCCACACCGTTCGTGACGCCGCTCTCCTTCGCCCAGAGAACCGCGTCGTAATAATATGACAGCGGATCGACGTCGAGGAAAAGCGGCTCTTCTCCCGGGATGAAACCGGCCGTCAGGCCCCAGCATGCAACAGTCACGGCAGACGCATCGGCTGCCGGAAGCGTGCACATCTCGTCAATCAGCGGCAGGTAGCAGTCGCCGTGAACGGTGCAGTGGAGACAGACCGCTGCTCCGGAGGCTTCAACGGATCCGTCGGAGGAAAGAAAGAGTCCGTTCGGACCCGGGAGCACGGTCATGGCATCAAAGGAGCACCCCTCAACGACGAAGACCTGCGCCCAGTTGTTTTCCGACGAGCCCATCCCCGCATGAGCATATTCCTCCGTCAAAATATTCTTCCGGTGTCCTTCGCTCTTCATCCAGCCTTCCATCGTGTCAGCTGGAGTCTGATAACCCATCGCAATGTTTTCAGCAGCCCGGTAGCAGCTGACTCCCGCCTCGTCCAGCGCCGTAAAGCACGACGTGCCGTCCGGTCTCGTGTGTTGGAAGAGCGTCTTGATCTCTTCCGTCCGAACGTTCACCGCGCTCTGCAAAGTATCAAACACCGACAGCGGCTCGAGTCCCCTGCCCATCCGCTCCTTGTTGGTGAGCCGAAGAATTTCCCATGCGTCATCGTTCATTCCGCCAACCAGTTCCGCAGGAGTATCAAAGGCGGCTGCCGCAAGAGCGAGCGGGACCGCAATCCATAAAGCGAGCAGAAAGAGTGACAGACGTTTGATCATGATTCTCATTTTTCAGCTGGTTTCCTTTCGTTGAGTCACCTGATTCCGTCATCAGTATATCGCAGGGTTCGTTTCTCTGTCAAGATGAAAAAACGCCCCGAAGGGCGTTTGTGTTTATCCCAGCAGGAACCAGCAGAGAGTCAGCAGGATACCGAGGAAGATCACGTTCACGATGGTAAAAAGCAACATATACGATCCGCCGTGTCCAGGGTTCTTTGCCATATAGGTTCTGAAAGTGATCAGGCTGGCAAGGGAAGAGATCAGCGTGCCGCACCCGCCCGCGTTGACGCCGTACAGGAGCGGCCTCCAGCTATCCGTGAACCGGGAGAGCAGGATGGCCGTCGGGACGTTGGAAATAGCCTGGCAGGAGAAGGCGGACGTGAGAAGCACCGCGCGATCGGATTCGCCGAGCAAAACTCCCATCAGTTCCGAGACAGGCGCGATCCGCGCCATGTTGCCGGAAAAAATAAAGAAACAGACGAACGTGAAGAGCAGACCGTAGTCCACCTTTTTGAGCGCCTTTGGTGCGAGAAACAGAAGCGCGGACGGAATCACGATAAGTCCGACCCAGTAGGGGATCCCGCGAAAAACGACCAGGATGGATACGGCAAATAGCAGCAGGTAGACGATCAGCCGGCCTCTCGGAAGCTTCTCCACCTCGCCCCGGAACGTGAGCGGTTCAGGCGGGAGGAGGATGCAGGCGACAGCCAGCATCAAAACAGACGCGAGAAACGGCGGAAACATGGCGGAGACGAACGTTCCGCCCGGAATGGCGAAATGGGAATACAGATACAGGTTCTGCGGGTTGCCGAACGGCGTCAGCATCCCGCCCAGATTGGCCGCCACGTTCTGGAGAATGAAGACGTAGGCCGCATGACGTTCATTGCCGGTGCAGGAGAGAACCAGCCAGCCAAGCGGCAGGAACGTGATAAGCGCCATATCGTTTGCGATCAGCATCGACCCGGTGAATGTGATGACCACCAGCGTCAGAGCGGCCAGCCGGAGATTCTTGGCCAGTCCGACGATCCGCTCCGCGCAGACGTAGAAGAACCGGATTTCGCCGAGCGCGCATATCACTGCCAGCGTGCAGAACAGGCAGGTCAGCGTCCGGAAATCAAAATAACCGAGGTACGAACTGTCCGGTGGGACGATGCAGGAGGTGATGAGAGCAGCGACTGCTGCGACGGTCAGCACTGGATTCCGGCGAACGAATCTGCCAATCTTCCGGAGGACCTCAAGGAAAAAGCCGCCCGGGATATGAACCCGGCGGCCGTGATGAAGGACGGTGTTGTTCATACAGCCTCACGCACCTACAAATTCTTGCTTCGGTGCACGGTGATTATTGTACGACTTCCGTCATGCTTATTCAAGAGGTGAATCGACGGTTTTTAAGCGGTTTTCCGGATCGTTCTTTGTCTCAATTGCCGAAGGGGTCTCTTCCCGGTCGTAGCGATCCAAAAAACTGTGTTCCATCCCATCCAGTTTATATCCGACGAGCGTATCAAGGTTCGCGCGGTGGATGGAATTGAAGATATTCTTTTCCACATCCGGGTTCGTTTCCCGAAGACGCCGGATCAGTTCCTTCGTCTCCCGGCGCTTTGATGCATTCTCGTCAACCGCCGCCTTTTCCGTCATCCGGCAGGCGCAGGAAAGGAACGAAAGATCGTTATACCGCGCCCACGCGACGATTGCCTCTTCGTGGACCCTGTATAGGGGACGGATCAGTTCCATCCCGGGATAGTTGGTGCTGTGCAGTTTCGGGAGCATCCCTTGGATCTGGGCACCCCAAAGCATCCCCATCAGTGTCGTCTCGATCACGTCGGAAAAATGATGTCCAAGAGCGATCTTGTTGCAGCCGATCGTCTCAGCGTAATGATACAGATGGCCGCGCCGCATCCGGGCGCACAGGTAACATGCGTTACGGTCCGTTTTCTCGGCAACGGAGAAGATATTCGTCTCGAAGATTGCGAGCGGGATATCGAGCATCCTCGCGTTCTCCTCAAGTTTGTCCCGGTTCTCCGGACTGTAACCTGGGTCCATGGCAATGAACTTCACCCCGAACGGAATCTCCGTGTGACGGTGCAGCTGGGCCATCAAGACGGCAAGCAGGGCGGAATCCTTGCCTCCAGAGAGACAGACGGCGATCTGATCACCCGGGCGGATCAGCTCATAATCCCGTATGGCCGCGATAAAGGGATGCCAGATTTCGCGGCGATATTTCTTAAGAATGCTGTTGACGACCGCTTCATTCATGACGGCCTCCCCTGCAGCTGAGCGTCTCGCCCACGGTCCTTCTCCCCCTATGCCTCATTTTCAGTCAGTGCAGCGCGGTCAAACCGATCAGTTTTTCCCGGTCGTCATCCGAAGCCGCTTTATTGCGCCGAACTGCGCCGCAGCGCCGGCACCGGTGTGTGATGATGAAGCCCTTCTTCGGATCCGGCTCCGCCGTGACAGGATCCATGACCCCGCCGCAGTCTGCCGCCCGGTCGCCCGGATTCACATCCAAATGTAGCGAACATAGACAGAAAGGGCAGTGATTACGGGAGGTGTACCGAAGAGGCGGCACCTCCCGTCCGCAGTTTTGACAGACAAACCCATCGTCGTTTTTGGTAAAACGTTTCGTTTCCACGGTCAAAATTCTTTCTTGAATGTGATGATGAAAGCGCCTTTCAGTTGGGAAGATGTGGCCATGTAGTCATAGGTGACCAATTCCCATCCCTCGGCGGCTCTCTCGTTCAGCAGACGGTCCAGTTCGTCCGCGTCTCTCTCATTTGCCTTGTCGGAAAACATCTTGACGCTGACTTTCAGGATCTCGGTCTTATAGGTCGTCATACAGATCGCCTCGTCTCCTTCACAGCGCGGCGAAGCGCACTGCCCCCGGCACAACTTCTGCCGTAAGCCCGTCTTCACATGGGAAAATCTCGCCGTCGAGGCAGAAGAATTTCGGCCCCTTAATCGTCATCTTTCGACAGCGGTACGCTTCAAGCGCTCCGACGAACTTGTCTTTCAATACGCCGTCCTCACTGATATATGTCCCGCCACGGTAATCTCCAACCAGTGAAATGAACTTCCGGCGGGTGATGTCACGCACCACCAGAAGATCGGCCAGTCCATCAGTCAGAGAGGCGTACGGCGCAGCGCGGAAACCGCCGCCGCAGTACTGACCGTTGGCACACGCGGTCAGGAGGACCGGAATGTCCATCTGAAGCGAATCCGCCGGTTCGTGTCCGCCGTAGCCGGTAACGCCTTCCAGCGTAATCGACGCGAAAAAGCTTTTTTTCTTCGCAAGCGCCTTGACGACGCCGGCAATGTATGCCATCGAACCCTTGAGTAGCGGGAATTTCTTCAGGGAATAGGTCTCCCGGACCACGTCACAGTCGAAACCGATGTTCATCATGTTGGCGAAATAACGGATCTCGTCCCCGGCCGTGACCCGGATCAGATCGATGGGCGTTACCTCTCCCTTGGCGAACAGTCCGGAGTCGTTAGCATGCGTCGAAAAGTCGTTTCCGCTCCCGGCCGGGATCACCGAGAAAGAGGCCGTTGAACCCGCGCCGGCACGCATGATGCCGTTGACGGCTTCGAATACGCTCCCGTCTCCGCCGTAGACCACAACATGGGCGTGCGGATCCTCTTTCAGAAGGTTCGCGACCAGTTCCGTCAAATGGCCCTGATGCTCACTTTCCAGCATTTCGCCGCCGATTTTTTCGATGGAGGCACGGACGGCCTCGTAGTACCGGCTACTTCCGGACACGGGATTCACACAATGGACGATCCGCCTCTCCTTTTCTGTCATGGTTACGTTTCCGGTCTTTTCCTCGATCTTGATCTTCATAATCTCTTCCCTTTCAGGAGCTAGTTTCAGTTTTGTTTCTGTACGGTCTTGTATTCGTCATAGAACTGATAATAATGGCAGACCGAACCTCTGTCGGCCCTTTCCCGCTCCAGTTCATCCTGATCGATGTCCACCGTGCAGCCCATCGTCCCGTCTTCATCGATCACATCATAATAGGCGCAGGTCTCGCATGGGGTCCCCCCCTGCGTCCTCTTTCTACCGTCCATCGTCCGACGCCTCCGTCAGAAAGAACATAGTAAGAAGCGCGCCGCGCTCGTTCGGCACAGAGCCGTCCATGACCGCGTCCAGCATCTTCTTGAGCGTATCTCCCACTGCTGCGCCGCTGAGTCCGCGTTCCATCAGATCCCGCCCCGAGACCGCCAGCGAACCGAGGCTGTGACACCGGTCCTCGCGAATTAGCTGCTCCGCTGTCATCTGAAGCGAATCTGCCTCCCCTTTTTCAATTAGGCCAAGGAGCAATCCGTATGAGGCGAGCCGTTCCGGAAACCTGTCGTCCGTCCGGCTCATCAATCTCAGGACGTCTCCGTCCTCCTTCGGGACCGGGCGTGACGCCTCTATAAGGTAGCACAGGACAGACTTTGAAAATGCGCGGGACGTTTTCAAACTGCAAAGCGCCGATCTTGCCGCCTCGAATCCGATTCCGGAAAACAGGATTGCAAACCGCAGTGATGTTTCCGATGGCAGCAGTTCCAGGCTCCGCCCGATCGGTCCCGCCGCTCGGACAACGTCTTCCTCTGAGAGTTCCGGCAGGATCTCCCGGATCACAGATGGATACCCTCGAAGGATCCTTTCTGCCGCCGGGCCGTTCATTAGTTTATACAGTTCTGTGAAGATCCTCTCTCTGGAGATCCTTCCGAGCAGGGGCGCCAGTCCGACGACCGCTTCAGCGCATGGACCATCCAGCGTGAAATCCAGCACGGATGCGAAGCGGAGCGCCCGCAGGATGCGAAGTCCATCCTCCTGAAACCTGTCCCGGGCGTCTCCTACACACCGGATCGTCCGGGAGGCAAGGTCCTCCCGCCCGCCGAACAGATCCACGATTCCTCTCTCCGGCGAATAGGCCATCGCGTTAATGGTGAAATCCCGCCGGCACAGGTCATCCGACAACCGGTCGGTGAAAATCACCGAGTCCGGGTGACGGCCGTCGGCGTATGTACCGTCGATCCGGTAGGTTGTCGTCTCCACGTTCATCCCGTCCCGTACCACGGTCAAAGTTCCGTGCTTTAGACCGGTCAGGACCACCCGGTCATTCTCAAAGACCTTCAGCATCTCTTCGGGTTTTGCAGAAGTCGTAACATCGTAATCATCCGGAATCCGGCCCATTAGATGATCCCGGACACAGCCGCCCACCGAATAGGCATGATGGCCCACAGACTCCAGCCGACTGATCACATAGGCGACCGGGCCGGGCAAATACAAGTCCTGTTCCTTCATGGGCACCTGCCTCTTTCTTCCGTTTCGTTTTTCTTTCTCGTCATTCAGCCTGTCTGTGCGCGCAGAGCGGCCGAATCGGGCATTCGCCGCATTTCGGCGATCGGGCAGTACAGGTCTCCCGTCCGAATAGTACCATCCTGTGGCAGTAATCACTCTGTTCTTCCGGCGGGATCTCTTTTGCCAGAATTGTCTCGACTTTGGCTGGATCCTTCAACGATTCGGGGTAAAAGCCGAACCGCCCGTTGAGTCGGATACAGTGCGTATCCGCCACGATGCCCGGTTCTCGGAACACATCGCCCCGCACCAGATTTGCAATCTTACGCCCCACACCGGGCAAGGACAGCAGCTCGTCCATTCCGCGCGGGACTTCCCCTTCGAAGTCCGTTACGATACGCCGGCTCATCTCCACGCAGGAAACGGCCTTTGTATGTCCCAGTCCGCAGGGCCGGATGATTTCTTCCACTGCAGAGACCTCCGCCCCCGCCATGGCGAAAACGTCCGGAAAGGCACGGAACAGCGGAACCGTCACGATATTGACCCGCTCGTCCGTACATTGGGCGGAAAGACGTGCCGCGATCAAAAGCCTCCACGGGTCACCGTCCCAGCGGAGCGAGCAGACTGCGTCCGGATACTTCTCCTTCAGCGCGCTGATCAGTTTACCGACCTCCGGTTTCACGAATCACCGTCCTCCGTTTCGCCCTTCAGGGCGTCCTCTCTGGCTTTGATCTCGGCCAGCTCGTCCGCGAAATAGTAGTCAAACACGTCGCGGATGGCAACGCCGGCCGCCGTACCGTCGGCCCCCTGTTCAATCACTGAAGTGACGACGATCTCAGGTTCCTCGAACGGTGCAAACGCCACCATGATAGCGTTATCCGATTTGTCCTTGTAAACCTGTGCCGTACCGGTCTTGCCGCCCACGGAGATTCCATAGCCGGAGAAGACAGAAGCGGCGGACCCGCGGTCCATAACGCCTTTCATGCCTTCCTTCACCGTTTCAAGTATCTCGTCTGAGATTTCGAAACTGCTGAGCACACGCAACTCCTCTGGAACCGTCACTTCTCCGGTGGCATAATCCCGTACTTCCTTTAACAGATGCGCTGCGTTGCGGGTCCCTCCGTTCAAAACAGTACAAAGATAACAGTTGAGCTGAAGCGGCGTGAACAGGTTATCTGACTGACCGATGGCAGCCTGCAGCGTATCACCGGGGCTCCACTGGTCCAGCCCGAATTCGGCGCGGTAGGCAGGCCCCGCCAAGATACCCGTCTTCTCGGGCAGCTCGATCCCCGTCGGCTGTCCGAATCCGTACCGTTTGGAATATTCGTTCATTTTTTCGATGGTAAGCCGGCGTCCCACGTCATAGAAGAAGTAGTTGCAGGACTCCTGGATCGCCTCCACCACGTTGATCTTCCCGTGGACCTGCCCGGACAGGAGGTAGATCCAGCACCGGGGCGTGAACCCGACTTCTTCATAATATCGGTACTCGCCCTGTGCGTCGATGATCGTATCCTTTTCGATGATTCCCTCCGTCAGGGCCGCCACAGCCACGCCCACCTTGAAAGTGGATCCGGGAGCGTACGTGCCTGAGAGCGCCCGGTTATACATAGGCGAGAGCGGATCGTCCCGGAGGACTGAATAGTCGTTCCAGAAAGTGGCCAGATTGAAGGTCGGATATGAGACGATCGCCAGGACTTCCGATGTGTGAACATCTAGAACGGTCAGCGCGCCGGAGGATGCGTCTTCGCCGGAAAGCGGTTTCTCCGGGTCGGCGGTCTCCCGGATCCGAATGATGTCTTCCGCCAACGCGCGCTCCGCCGTGATCTGCATCCCGATGTCGAGCGTCAGATAAACATCCTGGCCTGCGACCGGTTCCTTCGTCACCTTCGTGTCAAGGACATTGCCGTAGGAGTCTTCCGTGATAGTCAATTCTCCGTCGGTCCCGCGCAGATACTGCTCGAACGCCGCCTCCGCGCCGGTCAGACCGACAATGGCATCCATGGGATAGCCTTCCGCCGTATAGTACTCCACTTGGTCGGACGGGATCTTGCCCGTATAGCCGAGGATATGGGAGGCGAACCCGGGATAAAGATAGACCCGCTCGGCCGTCTGCGTGACACGCCAGCCGCGGGTGAAACGTTCCACAACCTTCGACAGATAGGAAACGGAGATGTCTTTCGCAATGGGATAGGGCTGCACGGCAGAAAAACCGGAAAGCGCCATATCAAGACGCACAGCCAGAAGCGTCGCCGCCTCTTCCGGCTCATACAAATCGGTATAGACGGCCTGACCAGTCGTCTTGTCGTTCCCCTTTTTGATGATTCCGAAATGGACCAGAAGTGCCTGTACCTCCTCATCCACTCCCGCATTCTCCCGGACATTCAGATCTTTGATCAGTTTCTCATATTTTCGTCCTCTCGACGTCTCGCTGAAGCCTTCCGGCCGACTGACGGAGAGACCGTTCCCCGTCACGGCAATCTCGAGGACTTCTTGCGGTTTGATCAGTTTTTCCGTCTCTTCCGCATCCAAGGCAGCCTGACGGAGCGCGAGAATCAGATCGTTCTGTTCCTTCTCCGTATCAGGCCGGCTGGCATAATCCAAGGAAAGCGTGTACGAATAGACGTTCCTGACGAGCGCTTCCCCGTTCCGGTCGTAAATCTCTCCGCGCATCGCCTGAATCGGGACAGTGCGGGTGTAGGTAGCGACCGGCTGGGACATAGTGTAATAGTCTTGTCCTGAGACCTGCAGATACAGAAGACGGCCCGTATAGCCAAGCGCGATGATCACGAACAGCGCCGCAATGATCAGAAGACGCGTCCGGTTATTCTGTTTTCCCATGGCGTCTCCCTTCCGTCCGTCACCCGGACTCGTTCAGTAAACCAATTATATCAAATCCCACTCAAATTATCAACCGGGAACCTCCGTCTCGCCCGCAAGGGCCGAAAGCCCCGGCTCGTCGGTGAGCAGAGAAACGGCCGCAAAAAACGCGTTTGCCGTCATTCCGCCCGGAAGGCCGAGTTTCGCCGCTACCGCATCCCGCCGGGTAACGGCGTCCTTTCCGCCGCTCAGCCCTAGTTCGAACAGGAGTGCCCTTGTCACCGGATAATCCGGCGTGTCGCGACAATCCTCGCCGAAAAACTCCGGATGAATCCGGCTGAACCGTTCGAAGAGTGCTTCCAGGGTCTCGTTGTCCACACCTTCCACGCCCAACAATCCGGCTGCGCCGCGTTTTCTCTTCCTCGGTTCCTTGCCCGGAATCTCCGGAATATACAAATCGTAAAGCGGGATTCCGGCGAGCATTTCCTTCAGGCCGGAACGGATCTGCCGCCCTCCTCCGTCGCTATCACAGAGAAGAATCAGGCCTCCCGCCCCGAGCCGCCGGAGGAGCGTCTTCTTCTCTTCATCGTTGAAGATCCCGAATCCGTTCAAAACAAGGATGGTACCGGACACGACCCCGGAAAGTCGCGCTTTGTCATATTTCCCCTCTACGAGAATCGGGATCGTAACGTTCCATCTGGCCATCTGTCACGCGCTCCTGCAGACCAGCTGTTCCACCGCTTCATATCCACCGCCGCGTTTAACGGCTCGGTCCGCCTCGAGACAGATCTCCATCTCCCGGGCAAACCAGCTGATCGGGCGTTTCGAAGCCGATCGGTAGTAGAGGCCGGCTCTATAGTCGTTCATCCGCATGGAACGTGCAAAATCCTCCTTGTTCCGGCCTTCTGCCGCGAATGCCGCAGCACTGCTGAGATCGTTCATGACCCGCGTCACCTGGCTAAGCAGGTAGACAGGGTCCTCGCGTCTCCGTTTCCGGACACCCACACAGGAAAGGGCGCCGGCCCGGTCGCCGCTCATCAGACAGTTGGCCAGCCGGTAGGCGTCGTCCTCGTCGTTCTTTACCGCCGTTTCCGCCACGTCCTTCGCTGTCACAGTATGGCGTCCGTGCCAGGCAGCGTAGGCAACAGCTTTTTCCACTTCGTTGCTGAGCGTATACATGCCGCGTCCCGAAAGCCGGAGCAGCATCTCCGACGCTGCGGGCTCAAGTGTCAATCCTTCCTTCTCCGCATGGCGCTCCATCCAGCGGGTGAGCTTCGCATCGCTCTGGAAGGGAAAGGATACCGGCGTCGCCGTCTCCGAGATCTGCTTCAGAAAAGCGGACGGCTTCTTCTGCGTGCCCTCGTCGAACCCGCTCGACACCGCCTTCAGCACCAGTACCGTATCGGGCGCTTCCTCCCGGTAGGAACGCAGCGCTTCGAGCAGCGCGTTCCGGTCCTTTTCCTTGAGGGAATCGAGATCTGAGAAGGTAACGGTCACACTCTTCTGCGTGCTCATCATCGGCGGTGCGAGGACAGCGTCGTCCAGTGCGCCAAGATCGAGTTCTCCGCTTCCGAAGACCAGCTCGACGGCGTTCCACGCCTCCATCGTCTCATCCCCACCCGTCACGGCTTTCTTCATCTCCCGTGCGAGGTGGTTTTTGAGATAGTCTTCTTCTCCGTAGAAGAAATAGATCCCGGAGATACCGCCCTTTTTGATCTGGACACTCAGTTCCGTTTCCGTCATGAATCGTTTCTCCCTGATTCGTTCGGTTTGTATCCGATTACTGTTTCCGCCAGCAGCTTTGAGAACCGGAACAGATTGTCCCGCGTCTCCCTGTCAAGGCCGGAAAAGGTACGTACGGCGGTGATCATTTTTCCGAACCGATCGACCGCCAGATCACTCAGCGTCTTCGCGCCGGTCGACTCCAGAATCTCAAATAGCGTGTCCGTGATATGACGCCTGTCCTCACCGGACATGTGCGAGAGCCACGAACGGACGACTTCCTCGTTCTGTTTGCCTTCCGGGGACAGCTTGTCCCGATGCACGAAGGACGTTCCCTTCACCTGCCAGGAAAATGGGTCGTGCTGGTATATCCCGGCCTTCATCGTACTCTCGATCACCTGATAATTGTCGTCATGTTCCAGCAGCATGCCGACCAGTGACGACTGGGGCACGAAGGTGCAGATTCTGTTCTCGAGTTCCTTGTATTCTTCCGTAAACAGCATTTCCGCCGGAAAGCCGGGGCCGTCATTGCTGTACGCTGTGATGATTCGGTCCCGGACGGGTTTCGACACGTGGGTCGCCGCATAGACGGAAAGATTTCCGCCTTTGGAATGGCCTCCGGTTCGAATCTTTCCGCTGAAAAATCCGGCTATCTCCTCCAGGTACTCACTTGCCATCCGCTGAGCCGGCACGGGCGACTCAAAGCTAAGACTGAAGTCTTCCCGCCATCCGACGAGCGTATCGTCCGTTCCCCGGTAGGATACGTACAGCGAATGATCCGGAAGAATAAATGTCACGGCCGCGAACTGTACGCCCACATCCTCATCGAGGACGGAACGCGCCGCTGCTACGTACAGGTCTGAGAACCGGACCGTGGCAGCCGCATTCTCAAACAGCTCCCCCACGGACTGCGGGATGATCTGTCCAAACCGCTCACCCTTTGGATACTTTTTCCGGTATGCCCTCAGGCTTTCCGTAATCGATACAGGGCCATCCACCAGTTCCGGTGAGACGGCAACAGAAAAATCGATAAAGGAAAACATGGCGAGGATCAGATTGTCGACCTCATTGAAGGGTGAAACGGCAAAGGAGAGATCTCCTCTCCATTCGATGTAATCACGAAAATCCGCCATAAGATCCTGCCTTTCTGCCGTACCGGATTTGCTACGTCTCAGCCGACGTCGTCCGTGTAGATACCAGTGATACCCATATCGTAGTATATCTGTTGTTCCGGTTTTCCGTTCACCGTATGGATACAGAGCGGGACACCGGTAGACAGCATTCCTTCCACGTACCCGTCAACTGTGCAGAGTTCATAGGAGAACGTGAAGGCGAGAAGCGGGTGACTCTCTGCGAACGCCCCGAGGGAACGCCAGTCTGTCTTGCCGTTCCAGTCCAGTCTGTAGAGCGTATAGATCACGTGAGAGAATCCAAGTTCCCGCACGCCGTCGTATTCCTCTGCCTGATAGATCTGGATGAGGAAACGGTCCTTCAAGTCCGGGCAGTACTCCGCAATGGCCTTGACGCCCGCCAGATTATCGTCCTTGATATCCGTGACGATGTAGGTGTCCGGGTGCTCCCGCAGGAAATCGACCACGTCGCCCAGCCAGATCGGCGTAAAATTCCGGTAAATCCGGGTTGAGAGAAACTCCTCCAGCGACAGCGGAACATAATTCTCGATCTCGTCCGCATACTCATGATACCAGTCATGAATGCAGGCCAGTTTCCCGTCGGAGGTGAAGTTGAAGTCCAGTTCGATCACACGTTCTCCTGCAGCAGCGCATTGTTCCAGCCCTTCCCGGGAATTCGAACCATCGAATGTCCGCCGGCCTCCGCCGATGTCGTCGCCTTCAAGCCGTCCCGCCGCATGCACGATCCGCCGCATTGCTCCCAGGATTTCAGCCGTTTCGGCCGGATCGGGCGTCTCATAGGCAGTCCTGCCGCAGCCGGCAGCGCCGACTGCGATACAGACAAGCAACAGAAACAGGATCATCCATCTGCCGAAACGATTCATGGTCAGTACTCCTTCTTTTTCAATCTCTGTGAAAAAACAAGGCGGGAGAATTCGATCCCCCGCCCGTTCCCGAGTATCTTTTATTCGTCTTTCTTATCGTCGGAAGACGCATCGTCCGGTTTGCCTTCGAGAGCCTCCACGACTTTCTCGGCTATGCCTTTCACCTTCTCGGCGGCGGTGTCCTTGGCCTCTTCGAAGGCATCCTTCACGCCGGCAGCGATTTCTTCTGCCTTCTCAGCGACGGCTTCCTTTTTTTCCTCAAAGGCATCCTTCGCATCTGCAGCAATCTCTTCTGCCTTCTCGGCGACGGCCTCCGCCTTCTCAGCGACGGCTTCCCTCACATCTGCAGCGATCTCTTCTGCCTTCTCGGCGACGGCTTCCGCCTTCTCTTCGACGGATTCCTTCACTTCGGAAGCGACCTCTTCCGCTTTCTCTGCGATTGCTTCCTTCTTTTCTTCAAAGACATCCTTCGCTTCAGCAAAAGCAACTTCTGCCTTTTCAGTAATCTCTTCCGCTTTCTCAGCAACGGTCGCCTTTGCTGCTTCAGCCGCTCCGTCCACTTCTGCAGCGATCTCATGAGCCTTATCGACGACGGCTTCCTTCACGTCCTCGGCCGCTTCGTCAACCGTCGCGGCGAATCCTTCCGATCCCTCCGGCGCTTCCGGAGCGGGCTCCAGGAGAGCGCGGATGGAAAGGCTGACCTTCTTGTGCTCCCGGTCGATGTTGGTGATCTTGACGGTCACTTCATCACCTACGGACAACTCTTCTTCCGGCTTCGCGATCTTGTGATCGGCGATCTGGCTGATGTGAATCAGACCGTCGCAGCCGGGCACGATCTCGGCGAAAGCGCCGAAAGGCATCAAACTGACGACTTTGACCTGCGCGATGTCGCCCACGTCATACTTGCCGAGGAAAACGTTCCAGGGATTCATCTCTTCGGTCTTGTAACCAAGTGAGATGCGTCCTCTTTCCTTATCGAAGCCCTTGACGTAGACATGAATCTTGTCGCCCACCGAAACGACTTCGCTGGGGTGACGGATCCTCTTCCAGGACAACTCGGAGGTGTGGACCATACCGTCCACGCCGCCAAGATCCACAAAAGCACCGAAATCAGTGAGGCTCTTGACTTCCCCGTCGAATTCCTTACCTTCCTCAATGGTGGACCAGAACGCCTCTTCCTTGGCCTTGCGCTCTTCACGCGCGACCGCACGGATGGAAGCATACGCTCTCTTTCTTTCGGGTTTGATCTCAATGATCTTTACCTTCTGAGTGGTACCGACCAGCGTGGTGAGGTCCCCGTCCTTCGGAACACCCGTCAAAGACGCGGGAATGAATACTCTCACAGAGTCGATAGAGATGATGACGCCGCCCTTGACCGCTTCCACGATCCGGCCTTCAACCGTTTCGTTGCTCTCGGAGAGCGCGACGATCTTCTCCCAGTTGGCTTCGGAATCAACTCTCGTCTTGTCGAGTGTGGCGATCCCGTCGATGTCGCTGACCTTGACCACCTTTGCCTTGATGGTGTCGCCTACTTTAAACAGTTCGTCCAGTTTGGCCTGAGGATCGCTCGTGGCCTTGTCATGCGTAATCACTCCGGTCGTTTTCGTGCCGAGATCCACGGTGATCTCGTTCGCGGAAATAGACGTGATAACGCCTTCGACGATTTCTCCTGTATTTAAAGTTTTGAAAGTTGATTCAAGAAGTTCGGCAAAGTTCTCTTGCTCGTTCATGGTTTGTTACCTCCCGTATTCGCTGCCCGGCACGAGCGCCGTCGGCGTGACTCGCGTGTGCCCGTTCGCCTCTCTCGAAGAGACCGAGCCACAACAATAATTGTATCAAAAAAGGGGTCGTTTGTACAGTCTTTTTTCTAAAAATTCATACTTTTTTTCGGGTTTTGTCATAAACATGCAATTTGCCTTCAAACGGCCCTGTTTCTTGTCAAAGTTTTCTGGGAACGCCTCATTTTTCTTCTGTTTTTTCCTCTTTCAAGGTGGAGTCGACAAGGTCGCAGACCTGCCCGAAAACAAATGAAGCGGCAGCGAGATAATCCTGTTTCCCGCTCTCGGTGAATCCAAACGATTCATAGGAGATCGGCTTGCCGATCACCACACGGTTCACTCGGAACAGACGAGTCTTCAGCTCCCGGTTGACCAATGCACATGGCACGATATCGGCTTTCGTGTGGTAAGCAAGAAATCCGATACCGGATTTCAGTTCAGTGTTTCTGGGATCCTGTTTCCCGTACCGATGCCCCTGGGGGAAGATCCCGACGGTGTCGCCGTTCCCGATGGCGGCGATGGTGCGCTTGAGACTGGATACGTCGATCCCGTTCCGGTTGACTGGAATGGTGCCGAGCATACGCAAAAACGGCAAAAGAGGTGTGTGGAACAGCTCCTGTTTCGCCATATAGCGGATCGGCCGCCTGACCGCGGCGGTCAGCAGGATCACATCGGAGAAAGCAGTGTGGTTGGAGGCGAAGATCGCACCTCCCTCAGGAAGGTTCTCAAGCCCTTCCACACGGGTCCGGTACAGTTTTCTTACAATCGGTCCGAGGAAACGGAGAAGGAAACGGTACACACGCATCATGACAGGCTCTCCCGTTTCCTTTCCATCAGCGCGATCACGTAATCGGCTGAACCTTCTACGTCATATCCATCGTTCACGAACAGAACGGCGTCCGGCGCCGCACAAAGCGGTGCCGTCGCGCGGCCTGAATCGGCTCGATCCCGGTCGATGATGTTCTGAAGCACCTCGCCAAACCGGACGGTGACACCGGATCCGCGCTGCTGTCTGTACCGCCGGTAGGCTCTTTCCAGCGGAGAAGCGGTCATGAAGACCTTGACTTCGGCTTCCGGCATGATAACCGTACCGATATCCCGTCCGTCCATGATCACACCGCCTTCCGCAGCCATGGAGCGCTGCAGATCCATTAGAAACGTGCGCACCTCCGGAACGCCGGAGACGGCGGATGCGTAAGCGGATGCCTGTTCCGTCCGGATCCGGTTCTCCACTGGAACGCCGTCCAGAAGCGTGACCTGTTCTCCATCGCGGTAGACCATGTCGATCTTCACGCCCGGCAGGGCGGCACAGATCGACGCCGCGTCATCCTTCCCGATTCCATGATCCGCCATGTAGAGGCCCACAGCGCGGTAGAGCGCGCCGGTATCCACATAGATCAACCCGGTCTTCTCGGCCACTCGTTTGGCGACCGTACTTTTCCCTGCTCCGCTGGGCCCGTCCAGCGCCACGCGCATCCTGTTGAGTTCCATACTTCAATGACCTGTTCTTTCCGTCATGATTGCCGGCTGGCATATGCCGCCGCACCTTTGCCGGCCGTCCGTCCGGTCGCAAAGGCAATCTGCAGATTGTAGCCGCCGGTATAGGCGTCCACATCGATCAATTCCCCGGCGCAGAAAAGTCCGGGGTGTTTTTTTAACTCCATGGTCTTTGGATCCAGTTCTTTAACTTCCACGCCGCCGGATGTGACGATGGCTTCATCCAGCGGTCTGAAGGAGACTGGCGTCACAGGAAAGGACGTCAAAGCGCTGGCCAGTCTCTCCCGCTCTTCTCTTGTGACGGTCCCGGCTTTCTTTCTGGGATCAATGCCGGCGATCTTCGTAACCGGTCCGATCAGTTTTTTCGGAAGAAGGTCGTCCAACGCATTGATGAAATCACGAGCGCTGTATTTCGCAAGATCAGAAATCAGGCGCCGGTCCAATTCCTCCGCATCGAGCGCAGGCTTCAAATCGATCGACAGACGATACTCCGCCGGCTGATGGGCAAGCATATTGGAGGAGGCCGAAAGGACCAAGGGACCCGACACGCCAAAATGGGTGAACAGCATTTCGCCCCGTTCGACAAAGACGGTTTCCGTCTCGTGACGGACTGTCAGTTCGACGTTCTTTAGGGAAAGCCCGGCTAGGTCCGAGAAATCCTCCGCCGTCTCGATCGGCACGAGAGACGGACTGAGCGGCGTGATCGTCACGCCGAGTTCGGTCAGCATCCGATGGCCGTCTCCCGTGGACCCGGTTCCGGGATAGGAGACCCCGCCCGTCGCGATCACGACAGCCTCCGCCTCCCACCGGCGGCGTCCGGCAACGGCAACCCATCCGTTCTCTTTTATCAGTTCGGAGACACGCGCGCCGCAGACGATCCGGACGCCCGCATCCTCAAGTCTCTTCACGAGCGCATCCCGGATATCGGAGGCGCGATCGGAAATCGGGAAGACCCTTCTTCCGCGCTCCGTCTTCAGCGGGACGCCGGCTGACTCAAAAAAAGACTTAGTGTCGGCGGGAGCGAACCGGTTGACGGCGCTGTACAGGAATTTCGGATGACGGGTTATCGCGGCCAGCACCTCGTCCGGGGTGCAGTCGTTCGTGACGTTGCAGCGGCCCTTTCCGGTGATGCAAAGCTTTTTCCCGGCATACGGATTCCGCTCAAGAAGGGTGACATCCGCTCCTTCTTCAGCGGCGGCGATCGCCGCCATCATACCGGCCGGGCCCGCACCGACGACCGTTACTCTCTTCATGCTCCGTTTCCCCTGTTCCGCCCCTTTCGAAGCTGTCTTATTCAAAATATACGTTATAGTCCTTCCAGACCTGCTCTAGCCGGCCAAGCGTTTCCGTTACCTCGGCCTGCTTAATCTTTCCAATATAGGCGATCATGGCGTTGATGATGCTCATGGGTGCAACGAGCGAATCGACAAAGGATGCCATCTCGCTTTTGGCAATCAGCGCCACCTTCGCGTGCGGCACGATGGGTGATGACGTGCTGTCTGTGATCGCGATCACGGCTGCCCCTGTCTTCGAGACATACTCCGTCGCGTTGACGATTCCCGAGGTGTACCTCGGGAAACTGATGGACACGAAAACGTCCTCCGGCCCCACCTTCATCAGATGTTCAAAGACTTCGCTCTCTCCGGCCGGACGGAGCAGCCTTACATTGTCAAACAGCATGCCGAGATAGTAACTCATGAACTCCGCCAAGATGCCGGAGGATCGCATCCCGAGGATATAGATATTCCGGGCGCCGAGGATCATCTGTACAGATGCTTCAAACGCATCCCGGTCGACAGTCTCCAATGTGGACCGGATCTTGTCCGCATCCGCGCTGAGAATCCGGTCGAGAAACTCGTCCTCCTCCATGCGGTAATTGGCAGCGCTGATCCGCTGGACGGACGTCAGTCTCACCCGGCTCGTTTCCCGGATCGCCACCTGCAGGGTCGGGTACCCGTCGTATCCCAGTTCGGAAGCAAAACGAACCACCGTAGACTCGGAAACACCCGTCTCCGTGCCGAGCGCCGATGCCGTCATATAAGCCGCTTTGTCATAATGGTCGAGGATATAGCGTGCGATGCGTTTCTGTCCCTTCGACAGGCTCGGCATCGCTGCCTCGATCCGTCCCAGCAAGTCCTTCTTCAAACCGTCAATCCTCACTTGTCATATTGGTCGCGGCAGATTTCTTCGCGATATTTCAGTATAGCACAATCCCCGTCTGGAATCAAGCCGCACTATGCTGTTGCAACGCCAGAAAGTTTCGGTATGGCAAAAGGAAAAGCGCAGTCAGCACACATGCCGATCTCGCCCCGCATCCGCCCGTTCCCTGGAACGGAAATCCTGCTTCCGCCAGTAGACAGCTTTCCAGCTGCATGATGACCTCCAATGCTTTCTCTGCATCCGTCGTGTAGAGTCCTGACCGGTCGATGGCAGGCCGGTCGAAGTTCGATTTTCAAAATCGTTCTGCATGATAAAGCCAGTCTCAATCTGAAGTCGCCTGCCGGAATGTTCAGTACGTTCTGCTCACGTTTCAGGAAGTCTTGTCACAGATACCCAGCCGCCTGGAGATGAAAACAACTCCAGTTCTTCGAGTGTCAACCCGATGGCGCTGTTTGAACTGCCGCATGCCGGGTATACCAGGTCAAACCTGCGCAGAGACTCGTCAAGATAGACAGTCACACCTTCGTTCAAAGCAAATGGGCAGACACCGCCGGCGGCGTGACCGATCAGTTTTCCCGTGTCTTCCCGGGGGATCATCGTCGCTTTGACGCCGAATGTGTCCTTGAAACGCCGGTTGTCGATCCGTGCGTCGCCAGCCGCCACCACCAGAACCGGTTTTCCATCCACGAGGAACGCCAGAGACTTGGCGATCCGGCACGGTTCGCACCCAAGCGCTTCCGCTGCCAGTTCTACCGTTGCGGAAGAAACGGAGAACTCCCGGATACGCTGATCTGCGCCTCTTTCAGCCAGATATTGTTTTACTTTTTCAATCGACATTCCTTCACCACATCAAAGGGCGGCATCCCGAAGGATCCCGCCCTGCCTTTCCTTTGTGATTTCTTTCGTCTTTCTGTTTTTTACACGATCTTCTTTTCCGGCACAATCAGGCCGTAGGAATCAGCGTGCCGTTTATATACCACGCAGGTCTCGCCGGTATCCGCATCCTCGTACACATAAAAGCTGTGTCCCAGAAGATTCATCTGGAGGATCGCTTCCTCCGCCGTCATCGGTTTGAGCGGGAAGGATTTGGTGCGGATCTCAAATGCGCCCTCTTCCTCTGCCGGTTCGTTTCCATTCGGGTCGATCGTAGCAGCGGCCGCAGCAAACGAGGTCTTCATCCGTTTTTCCAGACGGGTCTTATTCTTCCGGATCTGCCCCTCGATGGTATCCACACACCGCGTCAGAGAAGTCCGGAAATCCGCGCTGCTTTCCTCCGCGCGGAAGAGGGTACCGACAACTGAGATGGTAATCTCCATGCACTCCAAGTCCCGGATCCGACGGAACGTTACGGTCGCGTCCGCACCTCTCGGGAAATACCGGTCGAACTTCGCCAGTTTCTTGGCCACGAGCTCTTTCATGTCATCGCTCACGTTGACCTGTCGTCCGACAATGTTGATGTTCATGATCGTACCACCTTTTCTGAGAATTCTGCGTCCGGGAACCGGTCTCACCGCTTCCTTTCTGCATTTTTATTATATCATATACCGTTTGCCAAGTCAAGGCGGTTTTGTGTGATTTTTACGGAATCGGGCGGTGTTGGATGTGTGATTTTGTTTGTTTTTTCCCATGAATTCATAGGATACCACCCGATTCTACGATTTGAACAGAATCCCGGTGGAATGAACTTGCATTTTTTGTATCTATGGAAATTGACACCCCGTCCGGCCCATGATATAATTGGTAAAAATCGTCAAACCACCGAAAACGACCCAGACGGAGGGATATCATGGAACGCAAACTGACATGCTGTGTCGTCGGCGCCACCGGCATGGTGGGCCAGCGCTTTCTGACATTGCTGGCAAATCATCCGTATTTCACCGTAACCGGCGTCGCCGCGAGCGCACGTTCGGCCGGACTGCCCTATGAGCAAGCCGTGGAAGGCCGCTGGAAGATGGCCGCGCCGATCCCGGAGAGTGTCCGTTCCATGATCGTTCAGGACGCGTCCAATGTTGAGAAGGTGGGCTCTCTCTGCGACTTCATCTTCTGCGCCGTCGACATGCAGAAGGACGAGATCCGGAAACTGGAGGAGACCTACGCGAAGGCAGAGATCCCCGTGATCTCCAACAACTCCGCTCACCGCTGGACGCCGGACGTTCCAATGGTCATACCGGAGATCAATCCAGAACATATTGAAGTCATCGCGAACCAGCGCAGACGGCTCGGGACGAAGAAAGGGTTCGTCGCCGTCAAGCCGAACTGCTCTATTCAGAGCTATGTCGGCGCATTAACGCCACTCCGTCCCTATGGCATCAGCCGTGTGCTCGTTACTACGTTTCAGGCGATCTCAGGCGCAGGACGGAACTTTGAGACCTGGCCGGAGATGGTTGACAACGTGATTCCCTTCATCAGCGGTGAAGAGGAAAAGAGCGAAAAGGAGCCTTTGAAGATATGGGGTTCTCTCCGGGACGGGGTCATCATCCCCGCCGAGAGTCCGCTCATCACAACACAGTGCATCCGCGTCCCGGTTACCGACGGTCATTTGGCATCCGTCTTCGTTTCCTTCGAAAGGAAACCGGAAAAGGAGGAAATCCTGGAAGCGTGGACCTCTTTCCGCGGTCTGCCTCAGACACTCGAACTTCCCTCAGCACCAGAACGATTCATCACGTACTTTGAGGAGGAAAACCGGCCACAGGCCCGCCTTGATCGGGATCTGTACAGAGGGATGGGCGTTTCAGTCGGACGTCTCCGTCCTGACACCCTGTTTGACTACAAGTTCGTAGGACTCTCCCACAACACATTGCGCGGCGCAGCTGGCGGCGGCGTCCTGATCGCGGAGCTCCTCTACAGGCAGGGCTATCTTACCTGACCATGATAATCTCACCGAATCATCAACACGGAGGTATAATATGGTACGAATCACCATGCAGGACGGCGGCGTAATCGAGCTGGAGCTCGACCGTGAGGCGGCACCGGTCACAGTAGAAAACTTCGAAGCTTTGGTCCGGAAAGGGTTTTATGACGGTCTGATCTTCCACCGGGTCATCCGTGGCTTTATGATTCAGGGCGGAGATCCGACCGGTACCGGTCGAGGCGGTTCCGGCAGTTCAATCAAAGGAGAGTTCGCCCGCAACGGTGTGAAGAACCCCCTCCCCCACAAGCGCGGCGTCATTTCCATGGCCCGCTCGGCCGATCCAAACAGCGCGTCGTCCCAATTTTTCATCTGTCACGCAGACGCTCCTCATCTGGACGGGAACTACGCAGCGTTCGGCAAGGTCGTCAAGGGGCTGGATGTCGTCGATCGGATCTCTGAAACACCGACGGACCGGTTCGACCGACCGTTTTCGGAGCAGAAGATCAAAACAGCCGTCATCGTGTCAGACTGACCGACAAACAACAGAACGGAGAAGCAGCGAAAACTGCCTCTCCGTTTTCTTATTCGTATCCGGACGTTCAAGCTTCCCCTTTACCGTCGTCTTCGCATATCTCGCCAGCGGGTTCATCCGCTTCCGTGAACAGTTCCTCAACCAGGTCCATCGCCTCTGCCAGACGCTCCCGAGCGACATAAAACCGGACATCCTCGAACATCGGTCCAACCTTCAGCGCCATTCCGGCACCCATCCGTCCTTTCGTGAAGAAAGGGATTCCATTCTGTTTCAACACGTCTTCGAGCACCCCGGCCCAGATTTGGCTCTGTTCGGTCAGAAAACAGGGATCGCACGGTTCTACCGGCCTCAGGTCCTCGTTGCCGCACATCGGACAGACCAGCTCATCGGTCGCCAGCATGCAAGTTTCGCAATACATCCGTCCAGTTTCCATTTTTATCCCCCTCTCCGTTCTCATGCTCCTCAGCATCATCCTATCATATCTCCGCCGGCAAGTCAAGAAGCCGGAGGGGCCAAAAAGCGGGGAAGAAACGATCGTCTCTTCCCCGCTTCGGTTCAGCGTCTACGGGATCAATACATGCCGCCCATGCCGCCGCCCATGCCGCCCTGCGCGGCAGGCTGCTCCTTCTCAGGCTGGTTCACTACCAGCGCTTCAGTCGTGAGAACGGTCGCCGCCACGGACGCCGCATTCTCGAGAGCGGAACGAGCTACCTTGGTAGGATCCACGATACCGGCTTCCATCATATCCACATATTCCTCGGTATATGCATTGAAGCCATAGCCTTTCTTGCCGGAGGAACGTATCTTGTCGATCACGACAGAACCTTCGAAGCCCGCATTCTCCGCGATCTGGCGGACAGGAGCTTCCAGCGCCTTCAGAACGATCTGAACACCGGTCTTCTCGTCGCCTTCCACGGCAGGAAGGAGAGCGGCCACGTCATCGATAACGTTCACATATGCAACGCCGCCGCCGGAAACGATGCCTTCCTCCACAGCAGCCTTGGTCGCGTTGAGCGCATCCTCGATGCGAAGTTTCTTCTCTTTCATTTCGGTCTCGGTCGCGGCACCGACCTTGATCACGGCAACGCCGCCGGAGAGTTTTGCGAGTCTTTCCTGGAGTTTCTCGCGGTCGAAGTCAGACGTAGTGGTCTCAATGGCGGACTTGATCTGGCTGATCCGGCCCTTGATCTCATCGGGATCACCTGCGCCACCCACGATGATGGTATTGTCCTTGTTGACCTTGATCTGGCGGGCACGGCCCAGCTGATCCATGGTCGCTTCCTTCAGGTCGAGACCGAGTTCGTCACAGATGACCTGGCCGCCGGTAAGGATAGCGATATCACGGAGCATTTCCTTCCGTCTGTCGCCGAAGCCCGGCGCCTTGACAGCCACGCAGGTGAATGTACCACGGAGCTTGTTCAGTACGAGAGTGGTCAAGGCTTCGCCTTCCACGTCCTCGGCGATGATCAGGAGCTTCTTGCCAGCCTGGAGGATCTGCTCAAGGAGCGGCAGGATATCCTGTACGTTGGAGATCTTCTTGTCAGTGACGAGGATCAGCGCATCATCCAGAACGGCCTCCATCTTATCGGTGTCGGTTGCCATGTAGGGAGACAGATAGCCGCGGTCGAACTGCATGCCTTCCACGACTTCCGAATACGTCTCGGCGGACTTTGATTCCTCCACGGTGATCACGCCGTCGGAGGTGACCTTCTCCATCGCGTCTGCAATCAGCGTGCCGATCACTTCGTCAGATGCAGAGATCGTACCGACTCTTGCGATGTCTTCCTTGCCGTTGACGGTCTTGGAAGCGGCCTTCAAGGAAGCGACAGCTTTGTCGACCGCTTTCTTGATGCCCTTACGGATGACCATCGGGTTGGCGCCTGCCGCCACGTTCTTCATTCCTTCGTGAATGAACGCCTGAGCCAGAAGCGTAGCAGTCGTCGTACCGTCGCCGGCCGCATCGTTCGTCTTGGTCGCCACTTCACGAACCAGTTGAGCGCCCATATTCTCGGCACCGTCTTCCAGCTCGATGTCCTTCGCGATGGTCACGCCATCGTTGGTGATCATCGGGGTCCCGTATTTCTTATCCAGAACCACGTTTCTGCCTTTCGGACCAAGCGTGATTTTTACGGTGTTCGCCAGTTTGTCGACGCCGGCAATCAATGCGTTGCGTGCATCGGTTCCATAGAGAATATCTTTTGCCATGATTCTATTGCTCCTTCACTATATTCAAATTCCAGGTTTGATTATGGGTTCGGTCACTCGACGATCGCCAGGATGTCGTTCTGTCTGACGATGTTGTATTCCACACCGTCACACTTCACTTCGGTGCCCGCGTATTTGCTGGTGATGACCTTCTGCCCGACCTTGACGGTCATGACGATCTCCTTGCCGTCAACCATTCCACCGGGGCCTACTGCAATGACTTCCGCCACCTGAGGTTTCTCCTTGGCCGTGCCAGGAAGCACGATGCCGGTCTTGGTCGTCTCCTCGGCCTCAACGAGTTTCACTACGACTCGGTCGGAAAGCGGTTTCAGTGTCATGATGATCTCTCCTTCTCTATCATAAAAGTGTTTTGTTACAGGAGTGTTTAGCACTCGATCGCATCGATTGCTAACCTCGTGCCCTTATTGTACTTCTCTCATTGGGGAAATTCAAGTGTTTTTTCCAACATTTACAATTTATTAACAACTTATAGTCGTCGAGAGTGCTAATTCCGTGAAAAAAGGACTGCCGGTCTCACGGAGAGACGACAGTCCCGTTTCGGAACGTTTCGGAGCGTCTTATTTTGACTTTTCTCCGTCTTCCACGAGCCGGATCAACGCCATTTCAGCAGCATCGCCGCGACGCGGACCAAGCTTGTAGATCTGGGTGTAGCCGCCGTTGCGGTCGGCATACTTCGGAGCGACTTCGTCAAAGAGTTTCTTTACGACGTCCTCTTTCGTGATATAGGAAAGAGCCTGACGGCGGGTCGCCAGCGTATTCTTCTTTCCGAGGGTGATCATTTTTTCGGCGATGGAACGGACTTCCTTCGCGCGAGTCAACGTCGTCTCGATGGCGCCGTTCTCGATGAGATATGTCACCATCCCGCGCAGCATCGCATTTCTGTGTGCTGTGGGTCTGCCGAGCTTTCTGGTACCGGGCATGTTCCATGTCCTCCTTTGCTAAAGTGGGGTCGGCGCATAGGCGCGACCGTATCTATACAGAGATTGAATCCGGGTTAGCTTCCAGAAGCCGAGCTCACTCTTCGTCCTTCTTCAGGTCGAGACCGAGAGAGTGCAGCTTCTGAATCACTTCTTCGAGTGATTTCTTACCGAGGTTACGAACTTTCATCATCTCTTCCTCGGTACGGTTGATCAGGTCCTCCACCGTGTCGATGCCGGCGCGCTTCAGGCAGTTGAAGCTGCGGACGGACATGTCAAGTTCCTCAATAGTCATTTCAAGGACCTTCTCCTTGATCGTTTCCTCGCGCTCGACCATGATCTCCGCGTTCTTCGCTTCATCGGAGAGGTCGACGAACAGATTGAGGTGTTCGTTCAGGATCTTGGCGCCGAGGGAGATCGCTTCTTTGGCCAGAATAACGCCGTTCGTGAGCACTTCAAGCGTGAGCTTGTCATAATCCGTGCTGCTGCCGACGCGGGTGTTCTCGACCGTATAGTTGACGTTGTAAACGGGTGTATAGATCGAATCCGTGAAAATCGTGCCGAGAGGAGCGGACATGCCGTTATTCTCCAGGGCATAGATCTGCTTGTTTCTTTCCTGGGACACATAGCCGCGACCGTGATCAAAGGTGAGCTCCATGTAGAAGCGCACGTTGTTCTCCAGCGTGGCAATGTGAAAATCGGGATTCAGGATCTCCAAATCCGCATCCTGCTTGATATCGCCGGCCGTGACATTGCAGGCGCCGGTCATATCGATCACGACGGTCTTGGGGCCGTCGGTGTGCAGCTTCGCGGTGATGCCCTTCACGTTCAGGACGATTTCCGGAACGTCTTCCTTGACGCCGGAGATCGTGGTCATCTCATGAAGAACGCCGTCGATCTTGATATTGGTAACGGCCACGCCCGGAAGAGAGCTGAGAAGGACTCTCCGGAGGGAGTTGCCGAGAGTGATACCGTATCCTCTTTCCAGGGGTTCGATGATGAACTTACCGTTTCTTCCGTCTTCGCTCAGGTTAATCGTCGCAATATTCGGCTTTTCGATTTCAATCATAAAAGAATAACCCTCCGTCTTTGGTTTTTGCCAAATCCACTAATGCGTACAAGTACAATGTTGGTTTCGCAAAAGAATTCGGGAACACCGTCGAAGCAGGCACGTCTTGCGACGGGTCCGCAACTGCACGGGCAACGCCCGCGCGTCCGGTTCTTCCCGGCGCAGGGTATTACTTCGAATAAAGCTCGATGATGAGCTGTTCCTCGAACGGGAAGTCGACGTCTTCTCTCTTCGGGACGGCAACCATCTTCGCAGAGATGTTTTCGGTATCGACTTCAAGCCACTTCGGAACGACAGCGGTCTCCATCTGTTCGGCCAACGCCTTGAACTTCTCGGAACCCTTGCTCTTCGCCTTCAGCGCGATCACGTCACCCGGTTTGCAGAGGATGGACGGAATGTCGACCTTCTTGCCGTTCAGGGTAAAGTGAGCATGACGGACGAACTGACGGGCTTCCTTGCGGCTTTCGGCAAGGCCCATTCTGTATACGATATTGTCGAGACGGCTTTCCAGGAGGGAGAGCAGGTTTTCACCAGCCACGCCTTCTTTCCTGTCGGCGATCTCATAGTAGTTGAGGAACTGACGCTCCTGAACGCCATAGTAACGACGGGCGGTCTGCTTTTCTCTCAGCTGAAGACCGTATTCCTTCACTGTCTTGCGGCCGGCGCCATGCTGTCCGGGAACCGTGCTACGGCGCGCCAGAGCGCACTTGTCGGTCAGGCAGCGGTCGCCCTTCAGAAACAGTTTCTTGCCTTCTCTGCGGCAGAGCTTGCAGGAAGGTCCAGTATATCTTGCCATAACAATACTCCTCCTGAATTAAACTCTTCTGCGCTTAGGCGGACGGCACCCGTTGTGCGGGATCGGCGTAACGTCCTTGATAAGGGTGATGTTGAGACCGGCGGTCTGGAGCGCGCGGATGGCGGCTTCACGTCCGTTGCCGGGACCCTTGACATACACTTCCACCGTCTTCATGCCATGTTCCATGGCGCCCTTCGCAGCAGCTTCCGCAGCGGTCTGCGCGGCATAGGGGGTATTTTTACGGGAACCCTTGAAGCCCTGTCCGCCGGAGGAGGACCAAGCCACAGTGTTGCCCTGCACGTCGGTAATGGTCACGATCGTGTTGTTAAAGGTCGAGCGGATATGCGCATGGCCCGCTTCAATGTTTTTTCTGTCGCGGCGCTTCTTAATGACCTTCTTTACAGTTTTTGCCATTGAATCCTCTCACTCCTTTACTTCTTCTTGTTGGCGATGGTCTTCGCCGGGCCTTTTCTGGTTCTGGCGTTGGTCTTCGTTCTCTGTCCGCGGACAGGGAGACCTTTTCTATGTCTGATGCCGCGGTAGCAGTTGATTTCAACGAGACGCTTGATATTCAGAGCCACTTCACGGCGCAGTTCACCCTCGACCGTGTAATGATTCTCTATTTCATCACGAAGCTTGGCGATGTCTTCTTCCGTGAGGTCCTTCGCACGGGTGTCAGGATTGATGCCCGTCTTCGCGAGGATGTCACGCGCGCTCTTCGGCCCGATACCGTAGATGTACGTCAGAGCGACTTCTACACGCTTTGCATTCGGAATGTCAACACCGGAAATACGTGCCATTTGATTATTCCACCTCTCTGAATAATTAACCCTGTTTCTGCTTGTGCTTCGGATTCTCGCAGATGACCATCACATGGCCATGCCGTTTGATGATTTTGCACTTTTCGCAGATTTTCTTAACGGAAGGCTTTACTTTCACAGGTCTTACCACCTTTCTGTGTTTCTGAGCAGTGCGGTCGCGCGGGAACACGGGCGGAAATGCTCAGCTCTTCGTCCGCCAAGTAATCCGTCCCTTCGACGGGTCGTAGATCGATACCTCGACCGTGACCTTGTCGCCAGGCAGGATCTTGATGTAGTTCATCCGCAGCTTGCCTGAAATATGCGCTGTAACGATCATACCGTTCGGCAGCTTCACCTTGAAGGTTGCGTTTGGAAGTGCTTCTACGACAACACCTTCAAATTCAATTACATCATCCTTCGGCAAAAAATTGTTCCTCCCTCTGATCGCATCAGATGTCTTTTGTGCAAACGCACCGTTCTACCATTATAATTGAATGGTTCTCTCTTTGTCAAGTGGAGATTTCTCAAATCTTGAAATTCCTGCAAATTTCAGCGATTTGACTATTTGACAGGGTTGCCGCTTCTCCATCCTCGCTGTTTTTGCCAACTTTTCCCAGTAAATCCAGATGCGCCGGGTTCTTGTGTTTCCGGTCCTCCAGGCGGCGTAGTTCGCCATCGGCAATCACAACAGGGGCGACCCGGTTTGTCCGGTCGATCCCGATCACGAGAAAGACGCGGAACCGGTCCCTGCCCACGCGGGAACGGACGATCTGCCCAGGCTCCGGCTCGAAAGCCGGCGTCCGTGCCTGCTTGTTTCTGTGGGGCATTCAGTTCACCTTCGTCAGCAGTTCCGGACCGTTTTCCGTCAGCGCTACCGTATGCTCATAATGCGCGGACAGTTTTCCGTCTGCGGTGAGCACCGTCCAGCCGTCGGAAAGCTCCCGGACTTCCGGTGTGCCCTGATTCACCATCGGCTCGATGGCGATCACCATGCCCCGGCAAAGCCGCGCACCCCGTCCGGCCGTTCCGTAGTTCGGTACGTTCGGATCTTCGTGCAGGTCGTGACCCACACCGTGTCCGACGTACTTTTTTACGGTGGTGAAGCCGTTGGCGGTCACGTAACCGTCCACGGCTGCGCCGATGTCGCCGATCCGGGCGTTCTCCCGACCTGCTGCTTCAAGCCCCAATTCGAAAGAACGTTTCGTCACGTCGATCAGCCGGAGCGCTTCCTCTGAAACGCGTCCGACCGGGAACGTGCAGGCACTGTCGCCGTGAAATCCGTCGATGAACGCACCCACGTCGATCTTCACGATGTCTCCTTCCTCCAGGATCCTATGATAGGAGGGGATACCGTGAATAACCTCCGAGTTAACGGAGATACAGGCCGAAGCTGGGAATCCGCCGTAACCCAGGAAGGACGGCCGCGCGCCGCACTTCTCGATATGATGACGGATCCTATCGTCGATCTGCTTGGTAGAGACACCCGGGCGGACCATCTCTCCACCCAGAACCAGCGCCTCACCGGTGATTCGTCCGGCAGTCCGCATATGGCGGATCTGATCCGGTGTCTTTATGATAATCACCGGGAATTACCTGTCTTTCCCAGTCACATCGCCGCTTTCCAGGGCTCCTCTCATCAGAGCCGTGGTATCTTCCAGTTTCTCCTGTCCGAAGATGATCTTCAGAAGACCCTTCTCTTTGTAAAACGCCTTGAGCGGCTCCGTCTGTTCGTGATACACAGCCAAGCGGCTCTTCACGACATCCGGATCGTCATCCGCACGGCGCGTCAGCGGTTCTCCGCAGACGCACGTCTCGCCCTTCGGGGAGGGATTGTATACCGTGTGGTAGGTCGCGCCGCATTTTTTGCACACGCGGCGTCCGCTCATCCGTCTTGCGATTGCCTCGTCATCCACCTCGATGGATACGACGTCGGTGATTTCGACGCCCATCTGGTCCAGCGCTTCCGCCTGGGGAACCGTTCTGGGAAACCCATCCAGAATGAAGCCGCGTTCGCAGTCGGGTCTGGCAAGCCGGGACTTGATGATCCCGATGACCACTTCGTCGGGGGCGAGTTCGCCCCGTTCCATGCAGGCTTTGACCGTCAGGCCAAGTTCGCTTCCGGCAGCGATCTCTTCCCGGATGATGGCTCCGGTCGAAATCGCGGGAATACCGTACCGTTCAGAGATCAGTTCCGCCTGAGTGCCCTTGCCAGCGCCCGGAGCGCCCAGCAGGATCAGATTAAGTTTTCTCATGTTTTTTCCTCGTTTAGCAGCCCGCTTGCGGCGGGATTCGGCTTTTTTCATGAAAATCTTCTCCTCTCCCCAGAAGCGAAAACGGGCCGTCCGGGCAGAACGCCCGTTTTCGCCGGGAAGTATGCTTCGCTTCTCTCTTGAAATCGGTCCTTATTCAAGGAAGCCCTTGTAGTTCCGCATCGTCATCTGCGCTTCGATCTCGCGGATCGTCTCCAGAACGACGCCCACCACGATGATGATGGAGGAGCCGCCGAATGCCAGCCCGCTCAGACTTCCGCCCGCGATCAGGTTGATGATCATCGGGAAGATTGCCACGACAGCCAGCAGGATAGCACCGATCAGAGTGATGCGGTTAAGGATCTTCGTGATGTACTCAGCCGTCGGACGGCCGGGACGGATTCCGGGGACGGAACCGCCGTTGGTCTTCAGGTTGTTCGACACTTCCACCGGATTGAAGGAGATCGACGTGTAGAAGTAGGCGAACGCGATGATGAGTACAAACGTAAGGACGACATACACAATGCTGTTCGTACTGAACAGATTGAAGAACTTATCCCAGAAGGACCCCTCCGACGGGTTGACGAACATCTGAATCGTCGGCAGGATGGAGCAGATAGAGGAGGCGAAGATGATCGGCATGACACCGACCATGTTGACCTTCAACGGGAGGTTGGAGGCCTGACCGCCGTACATCTTTCTGCCAATGACCTTCTTGGCATACTGAACAGGGATCCTGCGTTCACTGTTTGTCATCCAAACGATGAAAGCGATCAGGGCGATGGCAATCACCACGGCGAGTACCGAAATGAGGATGCCGGCCCATACAGGAACGTTCCACTCGCCGATCGTTCCTTCGCCGCGGATAAAACTGAGCAGCGTTCCGAAGAAACTGGGCAGACGGGAGAGGATGTTGGCAAACAGCACCATGGAGATACCGTTGCCGATACCGTTCTCGTTGATCTTTTCGGAGAGCCACATGACCAGCGCGGAGCCGGCACAGTAGCATGCGATGATGACCACGGCGGGGAAAATGCCGTTGTCAATCAGGAGATTGTAGGACTTGAGGAGCTGGTAGTAACCAAAAGCGGTCACGAGACCCAGCACCACAGTCAGGTAACGGGTGTACTGATTGATCTTCTTCTGACCTTCCTGACCTTCCTTGGACAGACGCTCCAGAGCGGGGATCGCCACACAGAGCAGCTGCATTACGATGGACGCCGTAATGTACGGGTTGATACCCAGCGCGAACAGCGTCGCCTGCGCAAACGCGGAACCGGACAGGATGTTCAAATATGCGAAGATGTTGCCGCCCGTTGCGAGGATCGAGGATTCAAGAGCGGATCCGTTGATATAGGGGATCGGAATCGCAACGCCGATCCGGTACAGCACCAGGATCAGAAAAGTGAACAGAAGCTTTTTCTTAAGATCTGGAATTTTCCATGCATTTCGGATCGTTTGAAACACTTCACTTCACCTCGGTCTTTCCACCTGCCGCCTCGATCTTCTCTTTCGCGGTAGCCGAGAAGACCTTCGCTTCAACGGTCAGTTTCTTTTCGATGTTGCCGTTGCCGAGGACCTTCAGTCCATCCAGCGGCTTGCGGATGATCCCGCGATCCATCAGGATGTCCAGGTTGACCGTATCGCCGTCGCTGAATCTGTCGTTCAGCACAGCCACGTTCACGATCGCATAGTTGACGGCAAATCTGTTTTTAAAGCCTCTCTTCGGGAGTTTTCTGTAAAGCGGGAGCTGACCGCCCTCGAAACCGGGACGGACGCCGCCGCCGGAACGGGCGTTCTGGCCTTTATGTCCTCTGCCCGCCGTCTTCCCGTTACCGGAACCGGGGCCTCTGCCCTTCCGGAAGGAAGCCTGAGCGGAACCGGGCGCCGGTGAAAGTTCATGGAGCTTCATGGTTTATCCTCCTTAATTATTTATAAGTGAATGTTCGGAGGGCGTTATGCCTTCTCCACGGATACAAGGTGCGCCAGCACCTTAACTTTACCGTCGATCACGGGGCCTTCTTCATGGATGATGAAGTCACCGATCTTTACGAGCCCGAGGGATGCAGCCGTTGCTTTCTGGTTCGGCTTGGCGGTGATGAGACTTTTCTTCAATGTGACCTTGACTTTCATTCCCATATCCTCCTTAGCCGATGACTTTCTCTACGCTGATGCCGCGGGTCTTGGCGACCTCTTCAGCAGTACGGAGAGACTTGAGTCCTTCGAACGTAGCCTTCACGACGTTCGTGGGGTTGTTGGAGCGGAGGCACTTGGAACGGATGTTCTTGATGCCGGCCAGTTCCACCACCGCACGCACCGTCTTGCCGGCGATGATGCCGGTACCTTTCGCAGCCGGCTTCAGCAGGACGCTGCCCGCGCCATACTCGCCCAGCACTTCGTGAGGAATGGTGTCGTTCTTCAGGGACACTTCGATCATATTCTTCTTTGCGTCTTCAATGGCCTTCCGGGTAGCTTCGGAAACTTCGGCAGCTTTGCCGAGTCCGTAGCCCACGTGACCGTTCTCGTCACCGACGATCATGAGCGCAGCGAAACGAGCAACACGACCACCTTTGACGGTTTTGGAAACGCGGTTCACGATTACGAGTTTTTCCTTCAGTTCAAGACCTTCGGGATTGAATCTCTTTGCCATTCTTTTTATCCTTTCTCACGGGGAGATCCCCGCGCTGCCGCCTTTTTCGACAGACAGATTGTTGTTGTGTATAAACCGGCCTTCCCGCAATGACTGCCGGAGGGGTCCGTTCGAACCGGTAGGAAGACAGCTGACGCCGTCTCGCCGCCGGTCAGAACTTCAGACCGCCCTCTCTGGCGCCCGCTGCGAGCTCCGATACACGTCCGTGATAGATATAGCCGCCGCGGTCAAAGACCACTTCGGTGATGCCGGCCTCGGCCGCCTTCTCGGCGATCCGCTTGCCGACCTTCTTGGCAGCTTCCTTATTGGAACCGATTCCTTCGAATCCCTTTTCAACAGTGGAAGCGGAGCAAAGGGTCACGCCCTTCACATCGTCGATGATCTGCGCATAGATGTTGGCGTTGGAACGGTAAACAGCCAGACGGGGACGTTCGGTCGTTCCGGACACTTTGGCGCGGACTCTGGCGTGTCTCTTCAGACGCTGCGCGTTCTTATCCTTCTTAGAAACCATTTTTTCACGTCTCCTTTCACTTATTTACCAGCCTTGCCGGCCTTGCGGCGGATATGTTCGCCCTCGTATTTGACGCCCTTGCCGTGATACGGTTCCGGCGGTCTCTTGGAGCGGATATCCGCGGCGATCTGGCCGCAGACCTGCTTGTCATACGACTTGACGATGATGGTGTTGGCATCCGGAACTTCAAACTGGACCTTATCGTTCTCTTCGAACGTGATCGGGTGGGAATGACCCAGGTTCAGAATCAGTTTCTTGCCTTCCTTCGCCGCTCTGTAACCGACACCGACGATCTCCAACTTCTTGCTGTAACCGTCGGAAACACCGACGATCATGTTGTTGATGAGGGTCCTGGTCAGACCGTGGATGGAACGGGTCTTGTTCTCATCGTCAGGACGGCTCACGGAAAGTTCGGAACCATCCAGCTTGACGGTGAGATTGGCGGGAGCCTTGTAGGAAAGCTCGCCCTTCGCGCCTTTGACGGTGATCAGATTATCATCTCCTACGGTAACGGTAACGCCTGCGGGAACCGTGATAGGAGCTCTACCAATTCTTGACATTGCTCTAACCTCCTCTTCCCTTACCAAACGAAGGCGAGAACTTCACCGCCCACGTTTTCGCGTCTGGCCTTCTTGTCCGTCATAATGCCCTTGGAAGTGGACACGATGGCGACGCCGAGACCGTTCATTACCTTCGGCATGTCTTCGCTGCCGGCGTAGATACGGAGACCGGGCTTGGAGACCCTGCGGAGACCGTGGATCACTTTCGCCTTGCCGGGACCGTATTTCAGCGCAACGCGGATGACACCCTGCTTACCGTCTTCGATGACCTGCACGCTCTTGATAAAGCCCTCTTCCAGAAGAATGTCAGCTATGGCCTTCTTCATGTTGGATGCGGGAATATCAACGCTCTCGTGCTTCGCGTTATTCGCGTTTCTGATTCTTGTCAGCATGTCGGCGATAACGTCTGAAATCTGCATAATGATTTTCCTCCTGTCAAGCAAGTAAATGAATTCTTGCTGCTCCGCAGTTGTGCCTTCGGCATACTTTGCGGAACCGCTTACCGATGGTAAAACCGGCTATCCGGTTTCCTGTCGGTATGGACGCGGGGCGCGCGGCTGATGCCGCGTCAGCTCCATACTGCGGCGGGATCTCTTACCACGAAGCCTTTTTCACGCCGGGGATCGCACCCTGGTAGGCCAGTTCGCGGAAGCAGATACGGCAGATGCCGTATTTGCGGAGATACGCGTGAGGTCTGCCGCAGATCTTGCAGCGGTTGTACTCGCGGGTGGAGTACTTCTGGGGTCTCTGCTGCTTGAGGATCATTGATTTTTTAGCCATTCTCTTATCCCTCTCTTACTTTGCAAACGGCGCGCCCATCAGCGTGAGAAGTTCCCGCGCTTCGGCGTCGTTCGTTGCGGTGGTGACGAAGCAGATATCCATGCCGCGGATCTTGTCGATCTTGTCGTAGTCGATCTCGGGGAAAATCAGCTGTTCCTTGAGACCGAGGGAGTAGTTCCCGCGACCGTCGAACGCGTCCGGATTGATACCCTTGAAGTCACGGACTCTCGGGAGAGCGAAGTTGAAGAGTCTGTCCATGAACTCATACATTCTCTCGCCGCGGAGCGTGACCTTCGCGCCGATCTTCATGCCCTGACGGAGCTTGAAGTTGGCGACAGATTTCTTCGCGTAGGTGGGGATTGCTTTCTGGCCGGAGATCTGGGCGAGGTCGCCGAGTGCGGCGTCGATCGCTTTCGCGTTCTCCTTGGCTTCGCCGCAGCCGATGTTGATGACGATCTTGTCGAACTTCGGGATCTGCATGACGCTCTTGTACTCAAATTTCTTGAGCAGAGCGGGCGCAACCTCGTTTACATACAACTCTTTGAGTCTTGCAGCCATCGTCTACCTCCCCATCACAGCTCGGCGCCGCACTTCGTGCAGACGCGTGTTTTCTTTTCGCCGTCGATCTTGTGAGCGGCGCGGGTCGCCTTCTTGCACTTCGGGCAGTAAAGCTGGACCTTGCTGGCGTACATGGCGGCGGGAGCCTCCACGATACCGCCCTGTTCCTGAGCGCTTCTCGGACGAATGTGCTTCTTGACGATGTTCGCGCCTTCGACGATGACCTTGTTCTCCTTCGGAGAAACGCCGATCACCTTGCCGACCGTGCCCTTGGAGTTACCGGAAATAACGATCACTTGATCGCCCATCTTTACATGAAGCTTCTTATTCATCGTGTCAACCTCCATTAAAGAACTTCCGGCGCGAGAGACAGGATCTTCGTGTATTCGTGCTCGCGAAGTTCACGGGCCACAGGTCCAAAGATACGAGTCCCTCTCGGGTTCTTGTCATCCGCGATGATGACAGCCGCGTTCTCGTCGAACCGGATGTAGGAACCGTCGTTACGGTGAATACCCTTCACGCTCCTGACGATGACGGCCTTGACAACGTCACCCTTCTTGACGACGCCGCCCGGCGTGGCCTTCTTAACAGCGCAGACCACTACATCGCCGATGTTGGCGTAGCGTCTGCCGGTGCCGCCCAGGACGCGGATGCACATGAGTTCCTTCGCGCCCGTGTTGTCGGCAACCTTCATTAAAGACTGTTGCTGAATCATTTTTCTGTCCTCCTGTACTTGTATGCCGCGTACTTTGACGCAGCGGTCGAGGAGCCGTATCCGGCTGCACGGCAACGCACTTCATGCGTTCTCGGGTCCTTCCGACGCGAATACTCGCCGGATCGGATGGACGCCGCACCCTCGGTAATGAATGAACTTATTTCGCCTTGTCGACGATTCGGACGAGTCTCCATCTCTTCAGTTTGGAGAGCGGTCTCGTTTCCATACATTCGACAGTGTCGCCGACGCCCGCGTCATTGTTCTGATCGTGGGCGTAGAGCTTTTTGGTCCGCTTGACGATCTTTCCGTAAACGGGGTGCTTGACATGGTCTTCGATCGCCACGACGATGGTCTTGTCCATCTTCGCGCTGACGACCTTGCCGACTCTAGTCTTTCTCAGAGCGCGTTTTTCTTCCATCTTCACTTACCCCCTTACGCATTCTTCTCGGCGATGACAGTCATCACGCGAGCGATGTCCTTCTTGGTGTCCGCGATCTTATGGGGGTTATCCAGCTGGTTGATAGCGTGCTGGAAGCGAAGATTGAACAGCTCGGTCTTAAGATCCTTGAGCATGGCCCGGAGCTCTTCGCTTGATTTGTTTCTGAGTTCTGTTGCCTTCACAGCTTAACCCTCCACTTCTTCATCGAGTTGCGCCTTCGTGACGAAACGGCACTTGATCGGGAGCTTATGAGAAGCGAGACGCATGGCTTCCTTCGCCACATCCTCGGCAACGCCGCCCATTTCGAACATCACTCTGCCCGGCTTCACGACGGCGACCCAGTACTCGGGAGAACCTTTACCGGAACCCATACGGGTCTCGGCAGGCTTCTCGGTGACCGGCTTGTCAGGGAAGATCTTGATCCAGACCTGACCGCCACGTTTGATGTAACGCGTCATGGCGATACGGGCGGCCTCGATCTGATTGGAG
>JAEEGL015589785.1_pt1 | contig 101635 bp, 93 predicted proteins | sample 9134231 | NCBI WGS metagenome assembly JAEEGL01 (sample SAMN16246548, study PRJNA631951) | gut metagenome | biome: gut microbiome; feature: rumen; material: fiber-attached | host: Bos | place: Iran: Karaj | collected 2018-10 | reverse complement strand
GGACGATGATTCGTGCGATCTGAGCTGAAAACCGCCGAGAATGGGCATCCTTCATAGAATGTCAAGTGTGATCGGGTCCCTTTTTACATTTCGAACGAGGCTGAAGACCTGACAAACCGGCAACTGTCCAATGACCTCATTTTTTCGAATTCTTCGGAAATGCCGGAAACGACCGCCGTACAGTCATTTCCGGATAGGTATGTTCGAAAAGCATATTTTGAGGGCAAATCCGGCTGATCCATCAAAAAGCGGCTAAAGAGGCAAAGTCAACTGTACAAGTCAAGATAAAAAACACGTCGCGGTGTTCTCGAATGATGTGTCTGGACATCTTGAAGATCGACCCGATGTCCTGTCAGGGACAACTATGCGAAGACGGGTCTGCTGGTTTTCGGAATGCCGGTAGATGCAGTTATCTGAGTTCTGCTGGTGTAATACCCCTCTCGACAGCACAGTGTCGTAGAAGAGGAGCTACGAATCAATAAAATTCTAGTTTTCATGAAAGAAGTTTTAAGATTTGTATCATTTCTAGCATAAAAAACGTCATCGATTGGCTGATGGATACGGAGATATGACGTCCCGTCGATCAGCTGATGACAGTCCAGAAAAGTCCTGCCAGGATGGCCGAGATGAGCTCGGTGGACCAGTTGTTGGTGTATTTGGAGATCAGTCCCCTGTTCTCCAGCAATGCCCCGAAGACGCTGTCCAGAAGGTTACCGAATACTCCGAACACGAACGGGATCAGCATGGCCCAATGCAATGTTTGCGCCATGACCGCCCATCCGAGCGCAGCTATCACGAAGGCGGCTATCGTGGAGACGATGGTCCCTTTCTTGGATACGCCTCCGTTGGTGCCGGGCTTCACGGGCTCGAACGTGGTGATAAGATAGGCCTTGGGGTCCTTAACGCCGATCTCGCTGGCGATGGTGTCCGCACCGGCCACGACCACCGATGTGAGGAACGATATCACGTATGTGGCCTGATCCATGCCGCTGAAGAAGTGGACGACGGTTATCAGCACCGGAGGGAACGACACGGCGGCGACGTTCTTCCAGGTACGTTCACCGAACTGCCCTTCCTGCAGCCCCACCGCTATCTTCTTGTCGATGTCCTTCATCGTTGCGAAGAAGCTCACGATGACGAAGAAGGTCATGATGAAGAATGCGCTGGCGGATCCGAAAACTGACAGGAACACACCCACGGCCAGACAGGCGACCGCTCCGCTCTTTGTGACGCAATGGAGCTTGTACACCTCATACGAGAGGATGACCGTAATGACGATCTCGAGGACCATCATCCAATAGGGTTCCATACGACACCCATATAGTCCCGATAAATAAAGTGCAATGTATGTTGACGGTTCACATACCCTTCACTGATACTTCTCGAGTATCTCTGTGGCGTACTTGATGCAGGTTGCCTTGTCCGAAAGAGGGAAGAACATGACCTTTCCGGGTCTGTAGAGGGTGGTCTCCATCCCGTTCCACTCGTAGACGATCATCTGGTCGTCCTTGGTCTGTATCTTCAGGCCTTCGCCCTCGATCTTGGATGCAGCGGCCTCCATGTCGATGTCCATGATGTCCGCGGACACCGCCATGAGCGCCTGGCCTCCGCAGAGGCGGGCTATGGAGAACTTCATCTGAGCGCCTCCAATTCCTTCTTGACCTTCGATTGGAATGTACCGAGGTCCGAATCGTTGACTATGAGGATATCTGACAATGCGATGACGTTGCCCAGGCCCCAGCCGAGCTCGCGGGCATCGCGCTCGTCGAACTCGCCCATGTCCTTGGGGGCATCCTCGCGCCCCCTCTTCACAAGCCTCTCGTAGCGGACGCTGCGCGGGGCATGCACCCCGATGATATACACATGGTCGCTGAGGCCCCTGTAGGAATCCACCTCGTCCATGCTCCTGCACCCGTCTATGAGGAAGATGTCGCCGGACATCCTCTCTATGGCCCTCTTGGCCCAGATGTCCTTGCCGTGGATCTCCCTCTCTCTGTTGGCCACCTGTCCGACGGACAGTCCCTGCTCCGCCGCTCCGGAGGATGCGTGGAACTCCCTGACGATGTCCCCCATGCGGAGGAACGGGATGTCCATGGAACGGGCCACGTTCAGCAGCTCCTCTTTTCCGGCGCCCGGCATCCCCGTCACGATTAGGATCTTCATGCTATCACAGGAGGTTGTCGGTAATGTTCATCAGGATCTTGTCGCAGTAGCAGCATTTGAGCTGCATCGGATACTTCGACACCACGGAGAACTCGGATTCGATGGGCTCTCCCTTGTTGGATATGCAGTTGGGGTTGCTGCACCTGGCCAGGCCGACCACGCGGTCGCTCAGCTTCACCTTGTACTTCTCGGCGACGTGCAGGTCCCTGACGATGGATATGGTCGCATCCGGTGCCACGAGGGCGATCTTCTGCGCCGTGACCTCGTCCAGCTCCATGTCCTCGATCTTGACTATGTCCTTCCATCCGCCCAATGTGGCGGAGCCGACATGCATGCCGACGCTGATGGACGAGTAGATGTTGTTTTCGTTGACCCCGAGGATCTTCAGGACGTTCAGGGCCTGACCGCATGCGATGTGGTCGATCACCGTCCCGTTCTTGATGGGCATGAGCCTGATCTCCTTGATCGGTTCCTGGGCACCCATCACATCTCACCTCCGAGTATGGCGTTGAGGATGGCCATCCTCACGGGGACTCCGTTGGCGGCCTGCTGGAAGTACTTCGCGTGATGCGTCTTGTCTACCTCAGGTGCAATCTCGTTCACCCTGGGGAGGGGATGCATGACTATCAGGTCGTCCTTAGCGTTCTGGAGGAGGGCGTTGTCTATCCTGTACACTCCCGCGACCTTCTGGTATTCCGACGGGTCGGGGAACCTCTCCCTCTGGATCCTGGTGACGTAGAGGACATCCGCCTCCGCAACCGCATCCTCGAGGGTGCGTATCCTGGGGCTGCATCCGTTCTCGGTGAGGTGCTGGACTATCTCGTCGGGCATCTTGAGCGTCTCCGGCGATACCAGGGAGATCTTCATGCCGTACTTAGTCAGTCCCTGAGCAAGGGAATGGACCGTCCTGCCGTACTTCAGGTCGCCGACCAGAGCTATGTTGAGTCCGTCCAACGACCCCTTGGCCTGCCTCATCGTGAAGAGGTCCAGGAGAGTCTGCGTGGGATGCGAACCTGCACCGTCCCCGGCGTTGATGACGGGGTGGTCCGAGAACTTGGCGGCCATCTTGGAGGCTCCCTCGTAGGGGTGCCTGAGGACCGTGACGTCGCAGTACGCATCCACGATCTTGATCGTGTCCGCAAGGGTCTCGCCCTTGGCCATCGATGTCATGGACATCTCGGAGACGTCGATGACGTCGCATCCGAGCCTGTATGCTGCGCTCTCGAAAGAGAGCTTGGTACGGGTGGAAGGCTCGAAGAAGAGGTTACCGAGGATCTTCCCGTCGAGGGAGCGCTTGATCTTCTCGCCCTTCGCGTAGGGGACCATCTCTTCCGCCATGTCCAGAATACCTTCGATGTCGTCCTTAGAGAAATCCATGATCGAGACTACATCCTTTTGATACAGGTCCATGGTTCGGACTAACCGATTCGTGTAGATAAACCCTTTTCGCACCCGTTAAAGGATCTGGTCGCTGCGTATGGATTATAACGGTCACGGGGTTCCTGGATCGCGATGATCTGCTATTTCTCAGCAACCGGTAACTGCAAGCATGTCGCGGAGAGGATCGCCGAGGCGACCGGTGACCGGGCCGTCTCCATCGAGGGCCTGGAACCGGAGATCCAGCTATCCGAAGGGGAGGTGCTGGGTCTGGTGACCCCGGTGTACTTCTGGGAGCTCCCGATACCGATGAGCGAGTTCCTGGAGAGGGCGAACTTCAAGATGAGGCCATCGTACACGTACCTTGTGGTCACGTACGGTACCAGGACCGGATGCAGCAGCGGACATGCCGGGAAGCTTCTGAAACAGAAAGGCATAGGTCTCGATGCGGCATTCAGCATCAGGATGCCGGATACTTGGACGCCGGACTTCGATCTGACGGACAAGGAAGCCACGGCGGAGTAGAATGCCAAGGCCGAGGATTCGATCGACAATGTCATATCCCAGGTCAGATACAGGGCGAAAGGGGACTCCACCGCAGGCAGGAAACCATTGATCATTCGCCCGGTCCCGGACAGGCTCTACAACAGGGGGAGGAGGACCAGGAACTTCGTCCTCGACGACGGATGCACCGGATGCGGGCTGTGTGCCAGGAGATGCCCGGCAGGAGCCATCGAGATGGATGGGGACCGTCCGAGGTGGGTGAAGGACTCATGCTACCTCTGCTTCAGATGCCTGCACCACTGCCCTACGTTCGTCATACAGTACGGCGACGGGAAGACGAGGGAGCACGGACAGTACAGGAACCCCTTCACTAAGGTATGATCCAAAGCGAGGATTAATCATTGTTAAGTAATATCCCCGTTCATGAATCACGCCATCATCATCGAAGGTTACGGAACGGGTTCGGACTACCAGTGCGCCAATGAGATCGTCGCGGAGAGGCTCACGGAGATCCTCGGGGAGGAGGTCCACTACGGATGCGCCCATATAGGGGAGCCGAAGATTGAGGACACCATCGCCGAGGTTGCCGAGGAAGGTCCCGACGCCGTCGTGGTGGTCCCGATGTACTTCGCCGAGAGCGGCTACACCGTCGGTAACACATTCAAGAGGTTCAACGCCGACCCGTCCACACGCCGCGGGAGGATGGAGCTGGGAGGGAAGCAGGTGGAAACCTATGTGGCGAAGGTCTTCACATCCTTCCCGGAGATGCACGATTTCTTCACGAAGAAGGCCGAGCAGTACGCCCCGGACAAGTCCAAGGTCGGTTTCATTATGGTCGGCCACGGTTCCCGCACGGGGGAGAACAGCAGCGTCGTCGAGGGCTTCGGCGACAGGCTCAGGTCCCTCGGTTACGATGTGGTCTGCTGCAGCAACGAGTTCGCCAAGGTAACCGTCGAGGATGCCCTGAAGGAGCTGGCATCCAGGAAGGGCGAGGTCGTCGTCATACCCATGTTCATCTCGCCGAACCACCACTACAGGGAGGAGGTCAGCGTGAAGCTGGGCCTGTCCAAGGACATGTCCTCGGGCACGGTGTCCGTGGACGGGAAGGACGTGAAGGTCATGATGACCGAGGAGATAGGCATCAGCGACGGCGTTACCCCCATAATCCTGAAGTCCATCCGCGAGTCCGGATTCCTCTGAGGGCGGCCCTCTGGGCCGCATTCCGAGGGGGATAGGTCATTTTTATATGTGGAAGGGCTGGCGGTATCCATGTTGGACATCCTCTCTAGGTCCCAAAGGGCCAGGGTCTGCGAATACACCAGGAACGAGGTCAAGCTGACCACTCCATGCATGATAGGCTCCGATCCGGAGTCCCCCGCATGGGTGGAGACCGAAGGCGCAGGCAGGACGCTCCATCTCATGGGCACCGACATCGTCATGGAGGAGGGTCTCAGGACCACATCCAACTCCGGCGTACAGTCGGAGGTTGTGACGAAGGATGGTGTGGCCGTTGTCAGGCTCCCGATCCCGGAGGACCTCTCGTTCGACGATTCCGTCGAGGTCGTCGTGGTCCCGAACGCCTATGAGCTCAGGAAGGGTCCCAGGAGGATTGTCGACAACGTGATCAGGATAAGGAGGGCGGCCGGTTTTAACCGTCTTCTGTACATGTCGGGGCTCGGAGAGCCCTCGACCATTGCCCTTCTGGCATACATGGGCGTGGACATCTTCGACGATGCCCTTCCCAAAGCCGCCGGACTCAGCGGAATAAGGCTGATCCCGGAGGCGGAGGTCCAGACCGGCGAGGATGAATCGGAGAAGAACGTCTCCGCCATGCTCGAGGAGATCGAGAAGATCAGGATGTTCATCAAGGCGGACCGCCTCAGGGAACTGGCCGACCAGAGGGCCCCATCCACACCTACATCGGTGGCGCTGCTCAGGCTGTACGACGACATCGGTTACGAGTACGCCGAGGAGACATGCTCCACAGTCGGATGCAGGTTCAGCTGCAACACGACACAGGCGCTCAGGAGGCCGGACATCCGCAGCTACAAGGAGAAGATGAAGGCCTACAGGAAGCCCGAGCACAAGAGGGTGCTCCTGCTGCTCCCCTGCTCGGCGAAGAAGCCGTATCACATATCGAAATCTCACAAGGCGTTCTCATCCGCCATTCATACTGCACCTCATGACACGCTCGTCCAGGAGGTCATCGTCACATCGCCGCTGGGAGCGGTCCCGAGGGAGCTGGATGCTTTCTATCCCGCAAACTCCTACGACATCCCCGTCACCGGGGAGTGGAAGCCCGAGGAGAAGCAGTTCATCAGGGAGATGATCGGCGATATCATATCGCAGGGATGGGACAAGGTCGTCTGCCATCTGGGCGAGGACTACGAGCTCGTCGAGGGGCTGGCGGACATGGTCTGCACCGTGGTCGGGGATTCCACGTCGCCTGCATCGCTGCAGAATCTGGACAAGGCCCTCAGGGAGGCAACCAAGGGCATGCAGCCAGTGGAGTTCTCCGTGGAGAGGGATGCCCAGATGAGGAACATGCTCGCCTTCCAGTTCGGAAAGGAGGCGGCAGACCTGCTCATGGATGGAAACACGCACGCCGCAGGCAAGTTCCCTTACTACAAGCTGTTCCGCGAGGATGCGGACGGCAAGAAGGTCCAGCTCGGGATGTTCACCCCGGAGAGGGGAGGAATATCCCTCACGGTCGAAGGAGCGCAGCTCCTGGCGGATTCCGGGTACCCGGTCATCCACATGATGGACTTCGAGCTGAAGGGCAACGTGTTCGCCGTCGGCGTCACCGAAGCGGATCCCAGCATCCATGTCGGCGACGAGGGTATCGTCGTGGTGGACGGCAAGGTCCGCGCCATAGGCGTCGCGGCCATGTGCGGAAGGGAGATGACCGACATGAAGAGGGGCATCGCCGTCAAGGTCAGGCACAAGGTCAAGTGACACCCTGTAAAAGGCCGGGGCATCGTGCACGGAGATCCTTCTAAGGATGTGCGTCCGTAGTTTCATTCCAATCCCTTATATAATATGGAGATTTATGAGATTCCAAGCACAGCAGAGGCATGTGTCTTTTCTCATTTATTGGGAGATTAACTATGACTGAGGATACTCTTAAGACCGGTACAACGACAATCGGACTGAAACTGAAGGACGGAGTCATTCTGGCCACTGACCAGAGGGCCACCATGGGAAACCTTATCGCCGACAACCACTGCCAGAAGGTCTTCCCCATCGCTGACAACCTCGGTATGACAATCGCCGGAGGCGTCGGTGACGCACAGCTCCTCGTACGTTTCCTCCAGAGCGAGATCTCCATCTACAAGATGAGGAAGGGAGCCCCCATGTCCGTCCAGACGGCGGCCACCATGATCGGCAACATCCTCCGTCAGGGATTCTACGTGGCGCCCCTAGTAGGCGGATACGATGCCACGGGAGGGCACATCTTCAGCGTCGACATGGCCGGAGGGGTCCTCGAGGACGTCTACACATCGTCCGGATCCGGTTCCGTCTTCGCCCTCGGTGCCCTCGAGTCGGCCTACAAGCCCGACATGACGAAGAGCGAGGGAATAGACTGTGCTATCACGGCCCTCAACTCCGCCAGGAGGAGGGATAACTATTCAGGTGACGGATTCCTCGTCTCCTACGTCGGTCCCGACGGGTACGAGGAGATCCCGCGCGACGAGATAATCTCGCGCTGCGAGAAGTTGGGATTCAAATTCCCCAACTGATCCCTTGAGAGGAAATCAACAAACCCTTTCCCTTGACCATATCTTTTCAAAGCTGGACTTGAGATGAACGTAGACAAGCTATTCGAGAACCTTACGAGCGAGGTAAGGAGGTTGGTCCCTTCGGACATGAAGATCACCTCGATCAACTTCGAGGGACCGGTCGTGGTCGTCTATACCGACGAGTACGAGAAGTTCTCCTCCGATGACAGCCTGGCCAGGACCATCGCTCAGAGCATACACCGCAGGGTCGACATCAGACCCGACCCTTCCACGCTGGAGGACGCCGACAAGGTCGAGGCCAAGATAAGGGAGATCGTCCCGGAGAAGGCCGAGATATTCGACATCAACTTCGTGGAGGAGACGGGAGAGGCCATAGTGGAGGCCATCAACCCCAGCGAGGTCGTCGGTAAGGAAGGACAGCGTCTCACGGAGCTCAGGAAGGAGACCGGATGGAACATCAAGGTCATGAGGGCACCTCCGATACCGTCCAAGACGGTGTCCGATGTGAGGGGATACCTCCGCGCCAACCACGACGAGAGGCAGGACATGCTCAAGTACGTCGCCAGGAGGATCGCCAGGCCCAAGCTCGACGGAGAGCAGTGGGTCAGGATGACCGCCATGGGAGGTTTCAGGCAGGTCGGAAGGTCCGCATCGCTGCTGACCACCAGGGAGTCCAAGATCCTCATCGACTGCGGATTGGATCCGTCCTCGGATGCCACCCCGTATTTCGCCATCCCGGAGGCCCAGCCCCTGTCGGATATCGATGCCGTGGTCATCACGCACGCCCATCTGGACCACTGCGGAACGCTCCCGGCCCTCTTCAAGTACGGTTACAAGGGCCCGGTGTACTGCACGCCCCCCACGAGGGACCTGATGGCGCTGCTGCAGCTGGACAACATCAAGCTCGGATTCGGCGAGGACAAGAAGACGCCCTACGAGGCATCCCATGTGAGGCAGGAGATCCTGCACACGATCACCCTCAAGTACAACGAGACCACCGACATCGCCCCCGATGTCAGGCTCACATTCCACAACGCAGGCCACATCCTCGGATCGGCCATCGCCCACTTCCACATCGGCGACGGTCTGCACAACGTCGCGTTCTCTGGCGACACGAAGTACGAGAAGACCTGGCTTTTCAACCCCGCTAACAACAGGTTCCCCAGGCTGGAGACCCTTGTCATCGAATCCACTTACGGAGGCCACAACGATATCACCCCCACCAGGGCGGAGGCATCCGAGGAGATGGGTAACCTGCTCCAGAGGGCCACCGCCAAGGGCGGAAAGGTCCTGATCCCCGTCTTCGCCGTGGGAAGGTCGCAGGAGGTCATGCTCGTCATCGAGGAGCAGATGCGCTCCGGCAAGATCCCCAAGTGCCCCGTGTACCTCGACGGTATGATCTGGGAGGCGACGGCCATCCATACAGCATACCCCGAGTACCTGAACAGCACACTCAGGACGCAGATCTTCCAGCAGAACGAGAACCCGTTCCTGTCCCCCATTTTCAAGAGGGTGGAGACCGCAGACATGAGGGAGGAGATCTGCCACTCGCCCGACCCGTGCATCGTTCTCGCCACATCGGGTATGATGTCCGGAGGACCTGTCATGGAATACTTCCGCGAGTGGGCGGACAACGAGGACAACTGGCTGCTGTTCGTCGGATACCAGTCCGAGGGTTCCATCGGAAGGACAATCCAGAGGGGACGCAGCGAGATCACCCTGAACATGAAGGGAAGACCCATCGACCTGCAGATCAAGATGCAGCGTGTCACCGTGGACGGATTCTCTGGACACTCCGACAGGAAGCAGCTCATGAGGTACATCTCCTCGCTTGAGCCCAAGCCGAACAAGATCATCATCGGCCACGGAGAGGACAAGAAGTGTACCGACTTCGCATCCTCCATCTACAAGAAGTTCGGGATCGAGACCAAGGCCCCTCAGAACCTCGAGACCATCAGGCTCAGATGAGCCTGCAAACCATTCACGCCCCTTCGGGGGCATCTTTATCAATCCATCAATCAGGATGGTACGTTAACGAATTCAGAGTAATGGAATGAAGTTTGATCCCCCTGCCTTTCGGCAGGAGGATGTTTGGAAAATCACCAGTTGGTGGCCCTGACTTCGAAGAACGACTGGGCGTGCTTACATACCGGACAGACGGCGGGGGCCTCCTCTCCGACGTGGATGTATCCGCAGTTGCGGCATTTCCACATGACGACCTTGTCCTTCTTGAAGACCACTCCCTCCTCGATGTTCTTGAGGAGCGCGAGGTACCTTGCCTCGTGATTCTTCTCGATCTCTCCGACCATCTCGAAGAGCTTCGCGATCTGCTCGAATCCCTCCGCTTTGGCGGTCTCTGCGAACTCCTTGTACATGGTGGTGTACTCGTAGTTCTCTCCCTCGGCCGCTGCCTTCAGGTTCTCGACCGTCTTGGGGATCTTTCCGCCGTGGAGCTCCTTGAACCAGATCTTCGCATGCTCCTTCTCGTTCTCAGCTGTCTCGAGGAAGATGTCCGCGATCTGCTCGTAGCCCTCTTTCTTCGCCTGGGATGCGAAGTATGTGTATTTGTTCCTTGCCTGACTCTCTCCTGCGAAGGCGGCCATCAGGTTGGCTTCTGTCTTTGATCCCTTTAGTTCCATTTCTGTAACCTCGATAATCCATGCGGGTGCATGTAGATAAGGGTTGTTTTCGTATCTGGCTTTTTAGTCTAGACTAACTGTCGGTTAAATACGGGCCTTTCGGCAGGACATATATAAACAGCGTTAAAACACCGCTTAACATGACATATTCCGCTTATATCCTGTGAGTCATACCCTCACTTATGCGCGGTTCCCGTATCTGGTCATTCCTCACCCTTCTGGGGACCGTGAACATCGCCGAGGACGGCAACGGCTCGATCATCGGCCTGTACCTCCCGTGCGACAACCTGCCTCCCATGGACCAAGGGGAGACCGACGTCCTCAGGGATGCCGCCAAGCAGGTGAACGAGTACCTCGCCGGCAAGAGGATGGATTTCGACCTCGACCTGTACTACGACGGCTCGGATTTCAGGAGCCGTGTGATGGAGGAGCTCAACAGGATCCCATACGGGGAGGTCCGCACCTACAAGCAGATCGCGGAGGCGATAGGCTATCCGAACTCCATGAGGGCCGTAGGGAAGGCATGCGCGGACAACCCCCTGCCGATACTGGTGCCCTGCCACCGCGTGGTCCCGTCCACCGGCGGATACGGCAACTACAGAGGGGGTCTGGCACTGAAGAGGAAGCTCCTCAATCTCGAGGGGGTCTACCTTGATCGATCACCGCGCCGAATTGGAGGCTTGCGTCGATCCGAAGTACCGCGACTTCATGTCCGGGCTGATCCCGGGGAAGGAGGGGGTGATGGGCGTGAGGGCCCCGGACCTGAGGCGCATAGCCAAGATGATAATCAAGGACGACTGGGAGTCCTTCCTGGAAGGGATTCCTGAGACCTACGAGGAGGAGCTGCTTCACTGCCTGGTCATCGCCACCGCTCCGATGCCCACAGAGGAGCGCATAGCCAGGACGGAGGGTTTCCTGCCGTACGTGGACAACTGGGCCACCAACGACATGTTCTGCCAGTCCTGGAAGTTCCCCAAGGAGGATGCCGAGGCAGTCCATTCGTACTTTGCATCCCTGATCGATTCGGGAGACGAGTTCCGCATGAGGGTCTCGCTGATCATGAGGATGAGCCATTTCATGGACGATGCGCACGTCGATCGGCTGATCGGGGACATCCTGTCCCATGACAACGAGGGCTACTACTACAGGATGGGCGCAGCCTGGGCATTGTCCGTCTGCTACGTCCATTTCCCGGACAGGACGGAGCCCGCGATGCTGTCCGATCGGCTTAACGATGACGTGCGCAGGAAGGCCCTGCAGAAGATCCGCGACTCCTACAGGGTGGACAAGGCGGACAAGGACCGGCTGAGGGACCTGGTCAGGCAGTTGCGATAAGTCCGAGAGTCCTAGACATAATTATAAGAACAAAGCCGATATGGGCTGATTATGGTTAGAAAGTTCGGTGTTTTGCTGGCTGTATTCGTGCTAGCGGCAGCTGTCCTATTCCCAGCTATGGAGGTGGATTCGGACGACACCGAACTGTTCAGCTACTACTCGCAGCTGGACGGCAACGGCATCCAGGTCTACAAGGAGGTGTCCAAGGCGACATCGGTCGATTCCACGACCAAGGAGTTCTCCATCGACTTCTCCAAGACCAGCCTGTACGAGACGGCCGCGGATGCGGAGGAATATGCGGAGTACACCGTGAACGAGGCGATAACCGCCTGCTATCTCACGAATCCCATGATTCCGTACATCTGGAATTATCCGGTCGATAGGCCCGACGTTGCGGTGACTACGGTCAAGGTCAAGCAGACCATCGACGGTCAGGAGACCTGGTATTACGCCGTCGACAAGGCGAATTTCTCGCTGACGGTCCCCGAAGGGATCACGTCCGATTCGATGAAGGCCCTCAACGAGGCCATCCAGAAGATAAAGCCCTCGGGGAACACTGAGGCGGACAAGGTCAGGTCCATCATGGGAACTCTCTCCGGAATCACCTTCCAGAAGGACGGGGAGGGCAAGATCAGCAACATCTACAACGCCCTCGTGGACAAGAAGTCCACATCCGCCGGGGTAGCCCAGGCCTTCGTGCAGCTTTGCACGGTGAACAATATCCCCGCCATCACCGTATCGGGATACGCGGTCCAGGCGAAGGAGGAGAACTTCAGCTTCTGGAACTACGTCTACCTCGAGGGGGACCAGAGCGGGGTAACAAAGAAATCATGGTACATCGTCGATTCGTCGTACTCGTCGTCCGCAGGCATCGCAGGATACCTGACGGAGATAAGCTTCGACGGCAGGACATACTCGATGTCATCGGCGCATTACACGGACCTGGAGGTTACGGGACCTAACGATTTCGTGCTGCCCCAGGTGTCGAAGGACAAGTACGTGCAGGTCGGAGGGCCTTCGTTCCTCGAGCTGTACGGAGAGAAGCTCCTGATGGGAGTGCTGGGGCTCATAGTGATATTGGGTCTGGTCTACGCCATCAGGACAGGAAACATTTGAGGAGAACGGGGAAAAAATGACAGAAGACGCACAGAAGAGATCCAGATTGTCCGTCGAGGCATGGGTGGATCAACAGACATTCGAGACGACCGCCGACATCGAGATACCGAAGGTCATGGCGGACCGTGTCATAGGTCAGGACAGGGCCGTCGAGATCATGAAGAAGGCCGCTCTGCAGAAGAGGCATGTCATGCTTATCGGAGAGCCCGGAACGGGTAAGTCCATGCTGGCCAACTCTATGGTCGAGTATCTGCCCAAGGAGGCCCTTGAGGACATCGTTGCATATCACAACCCCGAGGATTTCAACGAGCCCAGGATCAGGACCTTCCCCGCTGGTAAGGGAAAGGCGATCGTCGCGGACCAGAAGGCCGCCGCGAACGCTCAGAAGAACCAGAAGAACACCGCTTACATCTACATCTGCATCGCGCTGCTGATCCTAGGACTCATCGGTGCGATGTTCTTCGGATACACCGTGGCGCTGCTGGCGTTCATGGGTGTGTTCCTCATCATCATACTGTTCAGAAACCCGATGCAGCCCAGGACGGAGGTCGCTATCGTGCCCAAGGTCCTCGTGGGACACGATCCGGGCGATATGCCGCCGTTCGTCGATGCGACGGGAACCCACGCAGGTGCCCTGCTCGGTGATGTCAGGCACGATCCTTTCCAGTCCGGAGGTCTCGAGACCCCCTCGCACGACAGGATCGAGGCCGGATGTATCCACAAGGCGAACAAGGGAGTGCTGTACATGGATGAGATCAATCTCCTCAGGATCGAATCCCAGCAGGCAATCCTCACCGCCATGCAGGAGAAGAAGATGTCGATCACCGGACAGTCCGAGCGCTCCTCCGGAGCCCTGGTCAAGTCCGAACCCGTGCCCTGTGACTTCATCCTTGTCTGCGCAGGTAACCTGGATGCAATCCAGGGGATGCACCCCGCGCTCAGGTCCAGGATAAGGGGATACGGATACGAGGTCTACATGGAGACCAACATGCCTGACTCCGACGAGAACCGTCTGAACATCGCAAGGTTCGTCGCACAGGAGATCAGGAAGGATGAGAAGATCCCCGCGTTCGACAAGTACGCCGTCGGCGAGATCCTCAAGGAGGGTCAGCGCAGGTCCGGCAAGAAGGGAGAGATCACCCTCAGGATGAGGGAGCTCGGAGGACTCGTCCGTATCGCAGGAGATATGGCTGTCAACAAGGGCGACAAGATCGTCACCGCCGAACATGTCATGGCGGCAAGGGCGACGGCCCGCAGCCTCGAGCAGCAGATCGCGGACAAGCAGATCGAGGGAATGATGAGATACCAGCTCTTCCACAACGAGGGAGAGGCCGTCGGACTCATCAACGGTCTCGCTGTTCTGTCCAACGGCAATTCCTCGGAGATGTCCGGAATGGTCATGCCCCTGGCAGCAGAGGTCACCCCCGCACTCAGCAAGAAGGGCGGAAAGATCATCGCCACCGGACAGCTCGGAAAGATCGCGCAGGAGGCCGTGGACAACATCGCGGCGGTCATCAAGAAGTACACCCTCACGGACCTGTCCGAACTGGACATCCACCTGGAGTACGTGGCCGCATACAACGGTGTCGACGGGGACAGCGCATCGGTCACGATGGCGACCGTCATCATATCCGCATTGGAGAACATCCCGATCCGCCAGGACCTGGCGATGACCGGATCCCTGAATGTCAGGGGTACCGTGATGCCTATCGGTGGAGTCACCGCCAAGCTGGAGGCCGCGGCTAACTCCGGAATCAAGGTCGCTCTCATCCCCAAGGAGAACGAGAAGGATGTCATGATCGACAGGAAGTACTACGACATGATCGAGATCTACACCATGGAGACCCTCCGTGATGTGTTCGAGTACGCGTTCGTGGACTGCCCTGCCAAGCAGAAGTACCTCGATGCGCTCCTGCCCCTGAACCCCTCCGGCGAATCCACCGCGAAGAGGGTCCCGATCCCGGAGAAGTATAAGAAGGACATGGCGGTCGAAGCTGCCGCCGAGTCTGTCGCCATCGAGGAGCCCAAGGCCGAGCCTCTGCCCGAACCCGTAGAGGTCGAGGTAGAGGTCACGGTCGAGGAGTGATACCGTCCTATCCATACCGGCGGCCGCCGAGGCCGTCGGTCAAACTCCCTTATATCATCTCACTTCTTACAGTATCGAGCAATCTATTATTATGTCGATAACGTTCGGTCAGACGTTAACATGGCCGGAAGGGTAGCTACTTTGGAACGCGAGACAAGGGAGACGACAGTCTCCGTGGATCTCGATCTCGACGGTAAGGGCTGTTTCGATGTCGATTGCGACATCCAGTTCCTGAAGCACATGGTCGAGACTCTGGCAAGGTATGCGGAGTTCGATCTCAAGATGAAAGCGACCGGAGACAACGACCACCATCTGATAGAGGATGTGGCGATCACCCTGGGCAAGGCCATGAGACAGGCCATCGGCGATGCTCCCATAGAGAGGATGGCGACCGCCACGGTCGTCATGGACGATGCGATGGTCATGACCTCGCTGGACCTGGTGGACAGGCCCTACTGCGAGGCGGACTGCCCCGACCCGCTGTACGTGCACTTCTTCAGGAGCTTCGCGATGAGCGCAGGGATGACGCTGCACATACTGGTCATCCGCGGATTCGACGAGCACCACATCATCGAGGCGGGATTCAAGTCCATGGGAAAGGCCCTGAAGGAAGCGGTCAAGCTGAGGGAAACGGAACTGAGCAACAAGGGCTCGGTTAGGATGGCCTGATACCATGCTCACAAAGAGGATCATACCCTGTTTGGACATGAGGGGCGGAAAGGTCGTCAAAGGGATCAATTTCAAGAACATCAAGGAGGTCGGCGATCCTCCGACCATGGCCATCGACTACGAGGGCCAGGGTGCGGACGAGATCACCTTCCTGGACATCTCCGCCTCCCAGGAGGAGAGAGCCACGATGCTGGATGTGGTCACGAGGACGGCCGAGGGGCTGAACATCCCCCTCTGTGTCGGAGGAGGGATCAGGTCCGCCCAGGATGTCAGGAACACGCTCAACGCGGGCGCGGACAAGGTGTCGATCAATTCGGCAGCGGTACAGAATCCAGAGCTCATCACTGAATGCTCCAACGCGTTCGGATGCCAGTGCATAGTCGTCGCTATAGACGGGAAGTGGAAGGACGACCACTGGGAGGTTGTCACCCACGGAGGGACCAGGTTCACCGGGATAGACGCAATAGAGTGGGCCAAGGAGGTCGAGGACCGCGGTGCAGGAGAGATCCTGTTCACGTCCATGGATGCGGACGGGGTCAAGAACGGCTACGACATCAAGCCCACCGCGCTGATCTCCGACGAGGTCAGCATCCCGGTCATAGCATCGGGCGGATGCGGATCGAAGGAGCACATACTGGAGGTCTTCCAGCAGACCAACGCCGCTGCGGCATTGGCAGCATCCATCTTCCATTACAAGGAATACACCGTCGCCGAGGTCAAGGAGTACCTCAGGGACAACGGGGTGAACGTCAGATGACAGAACTGAAATTCGATGATAAGGGACTCATCCCCGTCGTGGTCCAGGATTGGATCACCAACGAGGTGCTCATGGTCGCATGGGCCAATGCCGAGGCAGTGGAGCTCATGAAATCCACGGGATACACGCACTTCTGGTCCAGGAGCAGGCAGAAGATGTGGAAGAAGGGCGAGGAGTCCGGACACGTCCAGAAGATCAAGTCGATCCAGACCGACTGCGATGCCGACACCCTGCTGGTCAGGGTGGAGCAGACCGGAGTGGCCTGCCACCTCGGGAAGCCCTCGTGCTTCGATGAGGTCATCTACGGGGAGACCGACGAGACCATGGCCATCCTCCCGGACCTCAGGCGTGTCATACAGGACAGGCACGAGAACCCCTCCGACGAGAGCTACACATGCAAGCTGTTCAACGACGAGACCCGCATGTGCAAGAAGGTCATCGAGGAGGCTGGAGAGTTCGCCCTGGCCATCAAGGACGGGGACAAGGACGAGATGGCATGGGAGCTTGCGGACATGATCTACCACACCATGGTCGCCATCGAGAAGACCGGTCTGCCGATGTCCGAGGTCTACAAGAAGCTGAAGGAGAGGGCCGAATGAGGGCCGACCTCCACACCCACACCGTCTACAGCGACGGTGAGCTGATCCCTGCGGAACTTGTCCGTAGGGCCATGGTCAAGGGCCACGACCTCATAGCGATTACCGACCACGTGGACATGACCAACGTGGAGTGGGTCGTCACCAACATGGTCAAGGCCATCGACCTCTGCGAGGATTACATCAAGGTCATCCCGGGGGTGGAGATCACGCACGTCCCTCCGAGACAGATCGACAGGGTCGCCAAGATGGCAAGGTCATTCGGAGCGGAATGGATCGTGGTGCACGGGGAGACCGTCACTGAGCCCGTCATGCCCGGGACCAACCGCGCATCCGTCGAGAACCCCGAGATAGACATCCTCGCGCACCCGGGATTCATCACTCTGGAGGAAGCGCAGCTGGCGAAGGACAACGACGTCATCCTTGAGGTCACCGGAAGGGCAGGACACAACATCACCAACGGCCACGTCGTCAACATGGCCAGGGCCGCAGGGGCCAAGATGGTCATAGATTCAGACACCCACCAGCCTGAGAACCTCATGAGCGAGGAGGAGGCCATGATCGTGGCCCTCGGCGCCGGGATGACCAAGGAGGAGGCCGACAGGGCGCTTCATGTGATCCCGTACGAGATGACAAGGCATCTGTGATGTGCCAGCACTCCAGCTCACAATCAAAATAAATATAAGAAGGGGAATGAGAGCACATGCCCGAGATAGCGATCATCGGTGGAACCGGTATCTACAACCCCGATACTTTCGAACTGATAGAGAAGGTATTCCCTGACACCCCCTACGGTAAGCCCTCCGATGAGATCCTCATCGGCAAGATCGCCGGAGTGGAGGTAGCGTTCCTTCACCGCCATGGGACCACCACGCCCTATCCGCCGTCGTCCGTACCTTACAAGGCGAACATGTACGCCCTGAAGGAGCTCGGATGCCATTATGTGATCTCGGCATGCGCCGTGGGCTCCCTCCAGAGGAAGTACGCCGTCGGCGACCTCGTCCTGGTGGACCAGTTCGTGGACTTCACGAAGAAGCGCGACTACACCTATTTCGACGACAGGATCGTACATATCGCCATCCCGGACCCGTTCTGCGACTACCTCAACGCGGTATTCGCCGAAACGGCGAAGAAGCTCAGCATCAAGTTCCACAACGGCGGGACGTACGTCTGCATCGAGGGCCCCAGGTTTTCCACCAGGGCCGAGAGCAAGATGTTCAGGCAGTTCGGAGACATCATAGGTATGACCGTCGTCCCCGAGTGTCAGCTGGCCAGAGAGCTGGGCATGTGCTACTGCAGCATCGCGACCATCACCGACTACGATGCATGGAAGGAGGAGACCGTCGACATCGACATGGTGAAGAAGACCATGGCGCTGTGCCTGGACAGGGTCCTCAGGCTCTTGGAAGCAGGTCTTCCGAAGATCAAGCACGACGGCTGCCATGAGTGCATCAAGGCCGCCAAGGACTGCGGTTCGCTGCAGTGAAACGGGTTCACCGTTTCAACCAACAAACAGCTTAACTACTACCCTTTTAATGCTGTTAGCATGGCAGAGAAGAAGTCCAAAGGCCAGAAACTGGCCGATGATTTGCTGTCGAAGCCCCAGAGCCTTGGAGAGAAGGATCCCAAGTTCCTCGAGGAGGCATCGAAGTTCTGCGAGGGATACAAGAAGTTCCTCGCCTGCAAGACGGAACGCGAGGCAGTGGCATACGCCATACCCATTCTCAAGAAGCACAAGTACACCGAGTACGTGCACGGCAAGAAGTACAAGGCAGGGGACAAGTTCTACCTGAACAACCGTGACAAGGATCTCATCATGTGCACAATGGGAAAGAAGCCCGTATCCGAGGGTATCCGCGTATCGGTCGCCCACCTGGACAGCCCCAGGCTGGACTTCAAGCCCCACCCGCTCTTCGAGGACGGAGAGATGGTCTACTTCAAGACCCACTACTACGGAGGCATCAAGAAATACCAGTGGACCACCGTGCCCATGTCCATCCGCGGAGTCGTCATGCTCAAGGACGGCACGAAGGTCACCATCAACGTGGGAGAGGACGAGTCCGACCCGTCGTTCATCATCACCGACCTGCTCGTGCACCTCGCCAGGGACCAGATGCAGAAGACCGCATCGAAGGTCGTCGAGGGGGAGCAGCTCAATCTCCTGATCGGATCCTGGCCCTTCGACGACGAGAAGGTCTCCCAGAGATGCAAGCTCGCCATCATGCAGATCCTCAACGAGAAGTACGGATTCACCGAGGATGATCTCGAATCTGCCGAGCTCTGCGCCGTGCCCGCATTCAAGGCCAGGGACCTCGGATTCGACAGGTCCCTCGTCGCAGGATACGGACAGGACGACAGCTCCTGCGCGTACGCGGAGTTCATGGCAGAGCTCGACACGAAGGATCCTGAGTACACCACCGTCACGATCTTCGCTGACAAGGAGGAGACCGGTTCCGACGGACCCACCGGAATGGCGTCCTACTTCTTCAGGGACTTCATCGAGGATCTGGCGCAGGACGCCGGATGCGAGGTCAGGCACGTGATGAGGAGATCCATCTGCCTGTCCGCTGATGTCGGAGCGGGTTATGATCCCGCCTGGCCGGAGGTCTTCGAGAGGAACAACTGCGCCTTCATGAACCACGGCCCGATCCTCTCCAAGTACGACGGAGCCGGAGGGAAGTACAGCACCAACGACGCATCCGCGGAGATGGTCAACTACATCCAGAGGATCTTCAGGGAGGCCGGGGTGTCCTGGCAGATGGGAGAGCTCGGGAAGATCGACGTGGGCGGAGGAGGCACCATCGCATCCTACATCTCGCTCAACAACATCGACACCATCGACATCGGGGTCCCCGTGCTGTCCATGCACGCACCCGTCGAGGTCGTCGCCAAGGCCGACGAGTACATGCTGTACAAGGCGATCCACGCCGTGTACAACAGCGCTCTCCCCAAGGAAATCTGAAAACACCAACGGGCCGAAAGGCCCTTTCCCAACTTCTATCCGACATCGTTATCTACTGACCGTACGGTAAGCGGTCGGAGTGCTCCAATGGAACAGCAGCAGTTCAGTCTCGAGGATTATCAGCGCATGGCCGACCAGGGCAACCCGGATGCGAAGTACATCCTGGCGACCAAGTACCGCAACGGCGAGGGCGTGGAGATGGACAAGGCCAGGGCTGCGCAGCTATACAGGGAGCTCGCGGACCAGGGTGATTCCGATGCCCAGTACGATCTGGCCTTCATGCTGGACAGCGGCGAAGGCATCCCACAGGACCGTGCCGAATCCGAGAAGTACTTCAGGCTCTCGGCTGACCAGGGCGATTCCGATGCATGTCTCTGTTACGGAGGCATACTGTTCGAGAGAGGGGAGTACAAGGATGCCGAGAGGTACTTCATGACATCCGCCATGAAAGGCGACGTCAAGGCGGAGTACAATCTTGGTCTGCTCTACGTGGGAGAATACCTAGGGGCCCCCGATATGGACAAGGCCAAGGAGTGGTTCGAGAGCGCTGCGGACAAAGGATTCCCATACGCTCAGTCCATGCTGGGATCGATATACCTTGACGAGAAGGACATGGCGAAGGCCGAGAGGTACTTCAGGGATGCGGCGGAGCAGGAGGAGCCCACCGCGCAGTACAACCTCGGAGCGCTCGCTCTGTCCGATCAGATAAAGATGGACTATTCCGAGGCCGTGGAATGGCTCACGAAGGCTGCCAAGAACGGCATGGAACCTGCCTTCCAGCTCCTGATGAAGCTGAATTCGCAGGGACAATGATCATTCCTTCGTTCCGACGTAGATGTTCACGGCGCCCATCGACTTCACGTAGAAGTGGGCGTCCTTGAATCCTGCCTTCTTGAATATAGCGACCATGTCCTCGCCGTAGGGGAATCCCTCGATGGATGTGGTCAGCCACTCGTAAGGAGAGAACTTCCCGTCGATCTTCTTGCCGCTGTCGCGCTTGCGGCCGTAGGCCTTGACCCTCTTCATGTAGAGGTTGTAACCGATCTTCACGACCCTGTTCTTGGGCTTGGAGAGTTCCGCTACAACCACGCGTCCGCCTGGTGCGAGCACCCTGTGCATCTCGGACACGGCCTGGAGGATGTTGGTCACGTTCCTGAGCATGTATCCTGAGGTGACGAGATTGACGGAATTGTCCTCGATGTCCAGATTGAGGGCGTCTCCCTCGCGCCAGTCGATCTTGACGGGCAGGTCGAGCTCCGATTCCTTCTTCTTTGCGAGCTCCAGCATCGCGGGTGTGATGTCCACTCCGATGACTTTCGATCCCGGGCCGGCGGTCCTTGCGACATGGAATGCGATCTCCCCGGTGCCGGTACCGACATCCAGGCAGGTCTTCCCTTTGATGTCCCCCGCCTGCTTCATCATGAACTTGTGCCACCCCTGCACCATGTGCATGGACATGACCTCGTTCATGTCATCGTAGTATTCCGCGATCTCGGTGAAAGCGTCCTTGACGAATTCCTCCTTCCCCTCGAACTGGTTGCCGGTCTTGAGCTCTTCTGTCATCTCAGATCATCATCGGGATAATGTTCAGATGTAAAACATATCCTATCACCATCAGCACTCCGAAATGCCAGTTGAGCTTGAAGCACAGGGGCACCAGCATGAACGACGAGTGCGGGTCCGTCGGGGCGAGCTTGCTGTTCTTCACGAGGGTGTACGCATCGTAGAGGGATATCAGCGCCAGCAGGCATCCCAGCGGGGCCACGCCGGCTATGACCAGGACGATCAGAATCGGGAACGACACCAGGGCCTCGAAGAGGTACAGCTTCATCCCGCTCTCGTAGGACATGTGGCCGATCAGTGTACCTGCTCCGGCCTTTTTGTCCTCGTAATAGTCGCGTAGCTCGTTCCCGGCCAGGACTCCCGTGATCATGAACGTGTTGGGGATGCTCAGGAGCAGCACCTCAAGGGAGAACGCCTCTCCAGTTAGGACGCTGTACGTTCCCAGGGGCATCAGTATGCCCATCATGACGAAGACGCTCAGCTGCCCCATCGCATGGTACTTGTAGGACAGTCCTACAGTGTACGTTCCCGCTCCGACGATGCCTATGAGTCCGTAGAGGAGCACCCACCATCCGGAATACCAGATGAATACCAGCCCTAGCAATGCCGCGACGCCTATGCAGGCCAATCCGGCATACAGGACCTCTTTGGGTTTCAGGACCCCTGTGACCAGCTCCGGGGACCTGGTCTCGTTCTCTACGGTGTCCACCCCGGTCTTGAAATCCCCGTAGGTGTTCAGGATATTGGCCGCTGACTGCAGCAGGCATCCGGCTATTATCACCAGGATGAACATGGCGATGCTCAAAGGGTTGAGCTCCGCTGTCTGGAACGCTACCGCCCCTCCTATGAGGACGGGTACCACCGCCCCGTGCAGGGTCCAGGGTCTGAACACGTTCCACCATCCTGCTTTCACAGGTTTCACACCGGCCATGCGGATTGAATCGATTCATGATATAAATGAATTATTTATCGATAATCGATAAATACACTGTCGGATATCTCTGGGGCATGAAGATCGTATCCCTGCTTTCCAGCAGTGCGTTCATGATGATGGCGGCCATGATAGTCGCCTTGATAACCAATTTCGGCGGGTTGTTCCCGTCGGATGTGCTGAACGCGGGGCTGCGTTCCAATCTGACAATCCTCACATTGGTGATCATGCTAACACTTTCCATGTCTAGGATCCCCATGGCCAATCTCAATCCGTTCAAATACGGGAAATCGATGGCCAGGGCGGTGATCCTGGGGATGGTGGTCGCGGCCATAATTCCTCTGGCAGGATACTTCATTCTTAAGGACACCGAGTATGTGAAGCAGGCCGCAGGTCTTGTTTTCATTGCTGCCACGCCCTTCGCAGGTTCCGTCCTTCCTTTATCCATTATTCTTCGCGGAGACCCTGAGCACGCCGCCAGGGGTACCATCGTCGTGTACATCCTGTCGCTGCTGTGGATCCCGTTCATCGTCTGGCTGGCTCTAGGCGATTCGGTGGACATGGAGTTCCTTGTCATCACCGTCATAGAGCTCATCGGTGTCCCGTTGGTGCTCTCCAGGCTCCTCACGAAGGTGAAGATCAGCAAGGATGTGCTGGCAGTGTTCCTGAACTGCTGTATCTTCTTCATGGTATGGCTTTCAGTGGGAGCGACCAACTTCGCCGGCAATGCGATGTGGATCTTCATCGTGTTCATCATAATCGCCGCGCTGAGGTCCTTCGGACTCGGTACCGGTGTGGAGATCGTCGAGAAGAAGGCAGGGATCCACTGGGGCCAGAGGGTCACCGACATACTGATGACGTCCTACAAGAACAAGGGTGTGGCCATAGCGCTCTGCGTCGCGCTGTACCCTCCGGGAATGGTGGCCATCGCCACGTCGATCCTGGTGGAGATCACCTGGGTGGCGTTCATGGACTCCGTGCTGTTCTCGAAGAAGAGGATGGAGAAGGAATTGGCATCGGAGGCGTGAAGGTCGCTCCTCGTCGTCCGTATACTCGAGGATGTCCCCGGGCTGGCAGTCCAGGGCGCGGCATATCCCGTTCAGTGTCGAGAACCTGATCGCGCTGATCTTGCCGGTCTTGATGTTGGATAGGTTGACGTTGGAGATCCCTACCTTCTCCGCAAGCTCGTTCAGGGACATCTTGCGGTCCGCCATCACCCTGTCCAGCCTCAGAACTATCGCCATGGGTATCACAGGGTGTGGTCGGATTCGTCCTGGAGCATCGCCCCGTAGCGGAAGATGATCGTGAGACAGTACATGACGACGGAGATCAGTATGAATGCGAGGAACACGCACACGGCCAGGATCTGATCCCCTCTGGTGAGGAACTCCAGGACGCTCAGCGGCACGGATGCTATCAGGAACGCGAGGCAGATGGTCTTGAAGCGTGCCGCGTTCTCGTTCATGAACGGGCTGTGCTCCTTCTGGATGGACACCATCGTGTCATGGATCATCTTCACCGTGACGAACATGGTGGCGAACAGCACGACCATCTCGATGGTCCCTGCTGCAAGGGAAAGGTCGCTCTCGCCGCACTTTATCAGTTGGGAGAAGGTCTCGCGGATGTCCGGAGATGTGAAGGAGACCGCACCCAGCACGGCTGAAGCGGCTGCGAGGATCATGAAGGCGATCTCGCCCGCCAGCATCACGACGGATGCGTAGCTGCACACTTTCTTCAGGGTATGGAGGTCTCCTCTCATGACCCTGTGAATGGGCTCCTGGCGAATAAGGATAACGATTATATTGTGGGCTACTCATCGAAGGTTCGAGTGTTAGGATGGCAGGGTACCAGCATTACCTGAAATGTTTCTTGAGAGCCATACTTGCGGGAGTTGCGATCGCCATCGGCGGTTGCGTCCTCCTTGGAACCATGAGCATCGACCCCCAGCTGAAATGGGTAGGGGCCATCCTGTTCTCCATAGGTCTGTTCATCGTCTTCACGTTCGGGCTCGACCTGTACACCGGAAAGGTCGGGTACATGTTCGACAACAAGCCCTGGACCTACGGCATCGACCTCATAATAATGCTCATCGGAAACTTCGTGGGTACGCTCATCATCGCTTTCTGCATGCCCATGTCGGAGCAGTTCGTCCCCGGCTTCATAGATGCGAGGCTGGACATGCTCGATACACCTTGGGTCATCGTGATGAAGGGATTCGTCTGCGGTATACTGATGTTCGTCGCCACCGACGTTTACAAGAAGAAGCAGAGCTACCTGGGAGCGTTCATCTGCGTGCCCGTCTTCATCCTGGCGGGTTCGGAGCACAGCATCGCGGACATGTTCTACTTCTGCGCATCGGGCACATTCACATTCGAGGCGTTCATCTTCATCATCCTCGTGGCGATTGGGAATGCCATCGGCGGGGTGTTGATCCCCGTGTTCCAGAAGTACATGTACGAGGAATCCTGAACGGATCCCCGTACAGTATGTGAAAAAGACGGTCAGTGGATGACCATGTAGCGGACGACCATCGCGGAGCGTTTGGCGGCCTGTTCCATGAATTGATCGTAATCGTCGGGTCCGGTACCGTCTGCTTTGTCAGTTATGGTCCTGATGATCACGAACGGAATGTGGTTGAGATAGCAGACCTGTGCGATCGCACCGCCTTCCATCTCGCAGCACATGCCTCCGAAGTTGGACACGATCTCGTCCTTCTGCTCCGTGCTGGAGATGAACTGGTCCCCGCTGCAGATCCTTCCTTCGTAGACGTTCACGAGGGGTGCGGCCTTCTTGACTGCGGTAACGGCTTCCTCGATAAGCTTCTCGTCCGCTTCAAACGAGATCTTGCCCGTGAACGGGATCTCGCCCTTCTTGAAACCGATGGGCTCGACATCGAAGTCATGCTGCAGTGCATCGGTGGAGATGACGAAATCGTTCCATGTCAGGCGTTCGTCGAGGGCACCGCCGACACCCGTGTTGATCACTGAGCCGACCTTGAACTCGGATATCAGGGTCTGGGCGCAGATACCTGCATTGACCTTACCCATGCCGCATTGGACGACAACGACATCCTGGTCTCCTAGCTTCCCAACATGATATTTCATGTCGGCGATTGTCTTCGTGTATTCGAGGTCCATGCTGTCGATCAGCAAGGCGACCTCGGGCTCCATAGCTCCGATGATGCCGATCCTGTCGGTGCTCTTCTCGTCCTCCCCGGATCCGTTGGATACGATGTACGAGCAGGCCAGGACCACCAATATGGCAACTACGGCTACCACCAGATAATCCCTGGTATTCATACCGAGTTGTAGCCCCTTATAGTAAAAGACTGTATCGGGCTGTCAGTCTCCTATTGTATTATTGCTCGGATCACTCGTCGCTAGAGCCTGAACGCACCTTGACGGCCATTCCCTTCTTCATCTGCCTAATCTCGAACGGGACGAGGAACGCGCGTCCGGTGGCGACGGGGTTGTCGTTGCTGTCGGTGACGATCACTTCCTCCATCGGGCGGATCTCGGGGTCGCACTCGGTGACGAACTGTGCGAACACGTTGCGTCCGTCCGCGGCGAACGGCACGGCATCGTCCATGATCTGGACCCTCATGTGGGGCTTGGGAACCGCTGCGACTATCCTCTTGGCGCCTTCCAGCTTCAGCGTGTACATTCCGTCGCCTGCACGCATGGAGAGCACGTGCTCCCCGTCGGAGATGACGTTCCTGATCTTGCCGGTCTTCCTGCTGGTGACGAGCTCCACGGGCTCCCTGAACAATGCGTCCGCAGCTTCGGTCCCGAACTGGTATCTGGCGACCGCCTTGGCCCTGAGCAGGTTCGCATCGTACTCCTGGTCCCCGTCGTCGGGGATCTGGTCCTGGAGGATGACCTCCTTGACTCCCATCATGCTGAGGAACTGGTAGGTGAGCCTCTCGGACTCCGTCTCGGTCTCCATGTCGGGTATCTGGGGGAACAGGGACTGGGCCAGAGGGTACAGTTCGTCCAGTTCCGCGGGCACGGGGCCGAAGGGAGAGACGACTATGGGCGTGTACCCTGCCTTCCTGGCCTTGTCGAACTCGTGCTCGTACGGCCTGCTGTACGGCTTGCCATGGGTGTCCTCGAAGAGGGCGACCTTGTCCGTCGGAAGCACATACCTCGTTCCGAGCCTGTCGAGATACCTCTTGAACACGGGACGTCCCCTGGTCTCCGGGCCGGTGTAGAATATGGCTCCGTCGCGGCTGATGGGGTCGTACTGCTCCATGACGTCCTGGTAGTCTCTGAGCTTCCTGAGCGCTTCAAGTAAAGAGGGGTGCGCCCTGCATCTGATCTCAGCGAGCTCCCACAGGCGCCCCTCGCGGATGTACCTCCTGACGAGGTTCAGCTCCTGGACAATCTGGTAGAGGTTGTGCTCGGCGATGAGTTTGGTCTTCTTGGACTTCTCCATCTTCCTGAGCTCCTCGAGGGTGTGTCCGCGGCATGCGGGGCAGTTGCAGTCCAGGGACTCCATCTCCGCAAGGCGGAAGGTACCGTCGACGAACATCATCCTGTCGTCGCGGGCGAATTTTGCGTAAGAAGCGGAATCGAAGAAGTCGCAGCCCATGAGCGCCGCGAATGCGAGGATCATCGGGTGTCCCGCACCGAACAGGTGCACGGGGCGGTTGGGGTTGAGCCCCTTCTTGCTGGACATGATGACATCCACCAGTTCAGAGTACCTGTACTGCTCCATCAGGGGGACGACCCCTCCTATGGGGTGCACGTCAATGTCCATCTCGGCCATCCTCCTGGCGCAGTCCTCCCTGAGGTCGGGATAGATGGAACCCTGGGCGACGCCGTTGATCATCATCTCGCCCTTCATGTCGCAGGCCTGCTGCGTCCTCTCGAGGGTGACCTCGATGGATTCTGCGGTCTGCTCCTTGGTCCAGTAGGGTTCAGTGAAAATGTCGAGCACGGTACCGATGTCGGTGCCGATGGATTTCTGGAACTCTATGATCTCCTCGTTGGTGAGCTCCACCTCCCCGTACATGTGGCTCTGGAAGGTTCCGGAATCCGTCATGATGATCCCGGGGAAGTCCAGCATCTCATGCAGTCCAATGGACTGGGCCTTCTCCTTGAGGTCGGGGGTGTTCTTGATGATGTATGAGTTCGTGATGAGGGACTTGAAACCGAACGTATCGTACAGCTCCCTGGCGGGGACCGTGTTGATCTTGGGGTTTATGACGGGGAACAGCGCAGGCGTCTCCATCGTGCGTCCTGAATTCGTGGTGAATTTTCCGATACGGGCGAGGCCGTCCCTTCTGATGATCTCGAACATTGCCCTTAGCATGGGCATTTATATTATATGAGTTTCGAGAGGGGCTGGATATGGATCCCTGAGGTAAAAGATGAAATGTCCGGGGAGGTCCCGGACGTTTAAGGCGCTCACTGGCCGGCCTGCTTCTGCCTCTCGTCGGCGTAGACCTTGGCGATGGCGTTCTTCATGATGGTGTCGGGAACATCCTCCACGAAGGACTTCTTCCAGTCCAGGGTGGGGCGGCCGAAGGTGATCCTGGAGGGCTTGCCGTGGTCGCAGCTCTCGTCCGAATCCAGGTATCTGATCTCGAGCCCGTCGATGATCTCGGGGATGGTCCTGCCGTTGATTAGAACGGTGTTCTCCCCCTCGGCGATGACGGTCTCCTTGTAGGAGCATGAGATATCTGCGGATTTCATCTCGTAGATGAGGTCCTGGATGTAGGCGGACATTTTTCCTGTGGTGGTCCTCCTGATGGTCACATCGTCAAGTTCCTTCTCGGTGTGCCTGTACTCGATATCGATCATAGCCATGACACTGCGATTGCGAGGCTGGATAAAAAACACATACATGGATAGTTCGGAGATGCCGTGGGATGTGATATATCTGGCAGAGGCCGTTACGCAGCATGGACTTCTGTCTGCCGTCCCAACTGGAGGGGGTGCGCTCCAAGCATCCGCTCGTGCATCACATCACCAACTACGTCACCGTGAACGATTGCGCCAACATCTGCATCTGCGCCGGAGGATCGCCCGTGATGACGGACGCCCTCGAGGATGTGGAGGACATGGTCGGTATAGCTGATGCGATCGTCATCAACATGGGGACTCTCAATCCCAGGACGGTGGAATCCATGCTCCTGGCCGGAACTGTTGCGAAAAAGAAGGGGATCCCGGTGGTCTTCGATCCTGTCGGTGCGGGTGCCACGAAATACCGCAATTGCGTGGCGGAGAGGATCATCAAGCTCGTGAAGCCCGATATCGTCAAAGGGAACGACGGTGAGATCGCCTATCTTTCCGGTGTCGAGGGAGGGGTCAGAGGGGTGGATTCGACCGGCCCTTCGGGTGATTCCGCTGCCCATGTCAAGTCGCTGGCCGGGAAGCTGGGATGCATCATCGCATCCACCGGGAAGGTCGATCATGTATCTGACGGAAAGGATGTCTACGAGCTGTCCAACGGCTGCGACATGCTCGGCAATGTATCGGGTACAGGTTGCATGGTGAGTTCCGTGGTAGGATGCTATGCGGGCGCCAACGGCGCCAGTATTGAATCTGTCATCGCCGCCATAACATCGTTCAACATCGCGGCGGAGTCCGCAGGGAAGATGAGCAGAGGTCCCGGGACGTTCAAGGCATCCCTCATGGACTGCATGTTCGGTCTGAAAGCATCGGATCTGGACTGTGCTAATATAAGGCGCCTGCGATCAGAGCATCTTCAGTTCGCCGGTGATGCGGTCCAGTTCGCTTGCGGGTGCGGGTCCGAGGCCCATGCACGTTATCGTGCCGGGGTCCACCTGCGTCCTCCCAGCATCGGTGATGACCGCTATGTGTATCTTGTTGCTGCTGGCCATCATCCTGTACTTGTCCAGCTCCTCCAGCGAATCCACTTTCAGGACGATCTTGGGCTGACCGCATGAATACCAGGCGTCGAAGGAGCGCTTGTCCTTCTTCTCCGTGAAAAGTGCGCATTCGACTGCTGCGTGCCCGACCTGGGCCGCGATCTTGCCTTTCCCCATCTTGAGGTCGTTCCTGACGAGGATGACGAGCTTGTATTCGCCTGTGGGTTTGAAAAGACCGAATGCCATGGAAAGACTGACTTTATCGACCTATATAATGACTGTTCCAGCCTGTCGGTGCTCAGCTGCTCATCGCGATGAGTCCGTAGCGTCCGTGGATGATCTCGCCGTTGTAGTAGATGGTCCTTCCGTCCGATGATATGACGTAGTACGGTCTGATCTCGCCCAGTGCAAGATTGGAATCGGTGTCCGCCACAACGTACGATCTGTACAGCCCCCTGACGGTCGCCATCTCTCCCTCATAGCCGCTGAGGTCCAGCTGGACCGCCGCTACAGTGGTCTCCGGAAGGACGATCAGGCCGACCTCCTTCCCTGCGACCTTCATTATGGCGTTGAAGAGTATGGCCTTGTCCTCATCATCGCCGCATCCCCATAGCAACGTCTCCATGGGATAGGCCCAGTAGTCCGTCACACGGTAGTTGAAGCTGTCATAGACCGTCGGGAAGCATGTCTGGACGAAGGAGAGGACGAAACCGGTGTAGCCAATATCGGTGTACCCGTAGTTGTCCAGGTACAGCGTCTTCAGGGATGTCTGAAGATCGGAGATCACCTGGTTGTCGGTGATGAAATCGAGCATGGACGACCTGGACTGCAGGTCCAGTCTGGACCTGGGGTCGATGTTGAGGCAGCTCCTAACGTCATCGGACGACATGCTGAACTGCAGCTTGAAACGGGTGTAGTCATAGGTCCACTCGAAAACGGTCGTGTACTTCCCGTAGTAGATCCCGTTGCCGCGGTAGACGTCGCATGTTCCGTCCTCCATGTAGCAGCTGGCGATGACAGTGAAACCGCCAATCTCCAGGTTGTCCCATGTGACGCTGTAGATGTCCGCCCCGGATGCGCTGACCTTCGTGACCTTCTGATAGAACGGGTTCTTCGTGTTGGCGTTGTTGTAGCTGTCGGTCTGCACGATCCACACGATCTTGGAGTAATCCTTCTGGTTCCTGTCGGCGAGGCTCATCTTGAGCTTCAGCTCAGGATCATAAAGAGGCAGCGCCCTCAGGTCGCCGGTGAGGAAATCCTCCGTGAGGTCCAAGTATCCGCCGGTCCTTAGCTCCACCATCTTCCCCATGGCGCCCGGATCAGGCTCCACGACATCGACATCCTGCGCAGGAGGGTCGCTGACATGGTTGTAGTAGTTGTCCAAGATGAACATGGATCCGCCGAAGACGAGGACGAATATGGTCAGAGACATCAGAACCCTCACCTTGGTGCTCTTCATGTCTATGTTCGTGGCGGATTGGATCTTGCTCATGACCGGGCCGAGGTCGTCCTTGTACGGTCTGATGTCCTGTCCGCAGAACGGGCAGTAGTTGTGGTCGCCTCTGAAAGCCTTTCCGCAGAACGGGCAGAAGACCTTCTGATTCTTATCTTTCCTGGCGACCATTTGCATTCCTCTCAACTTGGGATAAGACGATTACATCGGACACCGATAATACGGTATCCGATGTTTTGTCGGAAGTTGCATGACGCAACCCCCGACAACTGAGCGTTTCAATAGAAGTTCGCTTCCTCGACGGTCAGCTTCATCTCGCCTTCGGGGAGCATGGTGAGGGTGAAGTTGTTGTCGGGATCCAGTTTCAGCGGGGTGCCGTTCAGCTTGATGACGACGTTCTTGTCCTCCGCATATTTGAGCTGGATGGAAACGGACTCGGGGTCGACGACGAGCTCCCTGCTGACCTCCTGGCCGTTGTACAGGTACTTGTCATGGCCGAGGTCGATGACCCTGGTCTCCTTGGGCATCTCGTTGAGGCTGATGGCCTCGAGGTCGGTCAGGGTGCAGACCCATCCCGTGAGCAGTCCGTTGCGGGCCGTGTCAGTCTCCTTGGAGATGTAGTATCCTGCATCCGCGGCGATCTTCAGCTTGTTGTCCGCGCTGATGTACAGCCCGTTGGATTTGGCCTTGTACTCCTCCGAGGGGACGGCCGCAGACTTGTCGGGGGTGTAGATCGAGAACGAGCAGTTGCGTTCCTCCAGATAGGAGACGTCGAACAGCTGCTTGACGTTCAGGTCCGATTTCATCGAGATGACGTATTCCCCTTCGGTCTTCGGGTCCATCTTGTAGGCGATCCCTTTGTCCAGATACCCTATGTCCTTCGTGCCGTCAGTCTTCAGTGTGATAACGCTTCCGGCGAGGAAGGTGAAGGGCGACTCGAGGGCGTTGCCCTCAGCGTCGTAGACCGAGAAGTCCCCGATGCTCTCGTCGACGGTCAGGCTGAACGTGTCGGCATCGACGACGTTGGTGCCCGTTCCGGCGGTGGAGATGATTATCACCGCTGCCAGCAGCGTGAGGACGGCGAAGGCCGTGATGTACCTGACGGTCCTGACGGGCTTGCCGGATTCCTTCTTGCTGCGGTTGAACAGCGCGGTCTTGACCGACGACGTCCTCTTCTTGGGCGCGGCGGCCAGGTCCTCGACCATGACTCCCTTTACGGGGTTCATCGTCAGTGCGGGGTAGATCTCCTTGAAGGAGACGTTCTCGTCCTTCTCCTTGGTCTCGGTGGACCTCACGAAGATTCCGCTGTTGGCCATCTCGAGTCCCTGGTGCGCCATACCGGTGATGAATGTCATCGCTTGTGACATCTCGGAATCGGGATTGCTGTTGGATATGCCTATGGTGAGGGGGTAGATCGATACGATGCTCAGCGAGAGCCCGATCGCCTGGGCGATGTCGGACATCTTCCCGAAGTACGTGTCGAAGTTGGCCTTCTCGTCCATGGAGCCTGTGGCCCTCATGTACTTGGCACCGAGGACGACCATCAGGTACTCGGAGTCGAATCCGAGCTTCTTGAAGTACGCCAGGGTGTACAGGAGCTGCCCCTCCATGAATCCGCCCTCCTTGTTCTTGACGGAGTCGAGCGTGTCGCGCAGGCCCTCGTTGTCGGAGGACACCGGGCGCGACTTCTTCAGCAGTATGGAGCAGGCCAGACCGTAGTATGCCGATCCGGATTCGGAGTAGAAGACGGATATGACTCCCTCCTCGACCATCCTGAGCAGATTCGATGTGATCGTGGACCTGGGCGAGTCCACCTTGTTGACTATGTCCGTGATGCACAGGGGCCTCTCGTAGATCGCGTCGATGATGTCGATCTGGACGTCGCTGGTCATGAGTCCCGCGACCCCGTCCACGTCGATCATAAGGAAGCGTTCGGTGTCCCTGTGGAGCATGCTCGTGTTGAGGTACGGTTCCTCTTCTTTCTCGCAGCGGTCCATGACCACCTTGATCATGTTCTCGGAACCGTTGAAGTCCTCTATGCTGACGAGTTTATGGCTCCTGCCGGTGGAATCCTCGATGTATCTGATGAGGAATGTCATCAGCATGGGTGCCTTCTCCTTGACCGTGCTGTCCCCTGTGACGACGAGCGTCAGGGGTTTGAACGAATAGACGCTGAAGCTGAATCCCGTCAGGCTGACGAACGCATCCCTGGCGTTCATCACTGCGTCCTCCATGGACGCCTTCTCGGGTTCCAGTGCATCCGCCAACGCCGTCGCGTACTTCATCTTGATCGGGTTCATGTCGAGTCCGATCTCCTCGGAGTAGCAGTCGAGCATGTTGGCCAGGGATGACAGTCCCTTGTAGTTCTGCAACGGGTCGGAGAATGTGGCCTCCGATTTGTTCCTCAGCTTGTCGTTCGTCTCGGCAGAGCTGACCAGGACCTTGGCACTCGTGGTGTAGTACACCGTCTTCTTGTCCGTATCCGGCTTTATCCTGTCGATGATACCCGATTCGGACATCTTGTCGATGATGAAGTGGAGCGACGAGGAACTCATGTTGAGCTCGGCGGTCAGGTCGCTCGGCCTCTTCATACCCTTCAGTAGACTGTTGTACACCGCGATCTGCAACGGGTCCGTGAGAGGGACCACTCCTTTATCCGTCAAAAGGATGCAAAAGTTGCGCAAGTATTCGTCTTGGGCTCCCATAATCGAGTTTATCGTTTTATCTTATTTTAAAACAACTCCCCGGTGTTCGGCGGAAGTGCGATCGCAGGCGGGCCTTGAGGACGAGATCCCTGAGGTCATGGGTCGCTTTGACCACATCGTCCTGCGCCACCACGGCCGAGACGACGGCAGCAGCATCCGCACCGGCCCTGATGACATCCTGGATGTTACCCATGTTGATGCCTCCGATGGCCACGATAGGTATGTCCACGGCCTGCCTTATCTGATATATGGCATCCAGTCCGATTCCCTGGGTCGCATCCGGCTTGGTCGAGGTCTTGAAAATAGCTCCGACTCCGACGTAAGCGGCGCCTCCGTCGTATGCCTTCTTGGCCTTCTCCACAGTATTTGCGGAGACCCCGACGATGGCGTTCGGACCGAGGATCTCGATGGCCTGCTCGACGGGCATGTCCGACTGACCCAGATGAACCCCGTCCGCCTCGGATTCCTTGGCGACCTCCACGTTGTCGTTGACTATGAAGAATCTGCAGTAGTCGTCGGCTATCTCCTTGATAGCCAGCGCATCCCTGAGCATATCCTCCTTGGAGGCGTTCTTCATCCTCAGCTGGACGACATCGGCTCCGCCCTCGTAGGCCATTCTGGCTATCTCGACATTGGAGCGTCCTTTCGACAGCGACTCGTCCGTGATGACGTAGAGATCGAACATGCCTCCTCTGATGTGGCGCTGGTAGATAACACATGCCATGTGCCTGTTTCCCGTTCTTATAATAATAAGGACAAAGGGGTTTTATATGGGGTGTTGAATCGCATGGTCGGTTAAAATGACTGGCGAAAAGACTGCCAAAAAGGATAGGGACCCGATCTTCACGATCTGTCTCGCTATCTTCTTGATTGCGGCCGTCGTTGCTGTCGGAGCATTCATCGCGAATGAATACTTCCCCGACAACTCTGAAACGGCATCTACTGGAGACAAAGTGACTGTGAACTATACCGGAACTTACTACGATGAGTACGGAAAGGAGCACGCAGTGGTGTTCGACACCAGTTATGCTAACATCGGAAACGACAGCAACATCGCCAAGGCGAACGACTACACTGCCAAGAGCAGCTACAGCCCCCTTTCATTCACTGTCGGTGGAACGACGGTCCTCAAGGCCTTCGGAGATTCCGTCATCGGCCACAAGGTCGGCGACAAGTACAACATCTACCTCTCCGAGAGCGAGGGATACTACGGACACTCCACCTTCGGAACACTGAAGAAGACCGGAAACGTCATGTACATGTCCACCACGATGACCAAGAGCGAATTCACCGCCGCATACCCCGACGTCTCTGTCGCTGAGAACAGCCAGACGACCTTCACATCCGACTACGGATGGGATGCCACGGCGATCCTCACCAACAATGGAAAGAGCGTCCTCGTGTCCTACAAGCCCGATGTCAAGACCTATGAGGTGTACAAGTCCGGAAACACTGTCGTCAACTACAAAGTGACGCAGATCGCCGATGGACAGATCGCCTACGACATCGACATCCAGAACCCCACATTCGTGGACTCGACCAACATCCAGATGATCAAGCTCGACCTCGGAGTCAAGACCATCTACATCACATCCATCTCCGGTGACGAGATCACCTACAAGGAAGGCAGCGAGCGTACCAACCAGCCTCTCTACTTCCAGATCGAGATCGTGAAAATCGAGTGAAACAGTCATTCCCCCGGGCTCGTCCCGGGGGTAGCCACATCTCAAACCCATTTGATTTCTCATTCCAACTGACTGAAGTGTCCTGACTTCCTCATCGTGACACCATCCGTCCGTCTGTACAGATGTCCAGTTCTTGGATCGCTTTGGATGTCAGCACCCTTGGATTCCTCGAAAGGCATTGTTATGGATACAGCCTGGTTTTCTCAAATAAGATGCTGTTTCTATTGAGCGCACGTACGCGGTGTGTAAAGACTAAAAGAAACGAAAAGGTGAGTGAGCTTTCGCTTTCGTTTTAGCGCCAACCAAAGAAGAGAACGAAGGGCTCGTTATCTTCATCCGATATTGCCTACGTAAACGCAGCGGTCGGGCTGGTGATTCTATGGCCAAACGCAAAGAAGGGATACATGAGATCCAACCGAGAAGCACCGAGTGGCGTACGATCCTTTATCGATAAGAAGAAAAGGGTTCCGGGCAGAGCCCGGAGTTTATAGGTTGGGTATCAGGAACTGGTTGATGATCAGATAGGACATGAATACCGCGAACAGCAGCCAGAGGATCTTGGATATCTCCGAGGACCTGTGGGTGAGGACCATCCCTATGACATAGACGAAGGTTCCCGCTGCGATCCCTACGGTGATGGATCCGGACAGGCCCATCATGAAGATCGTCATGAACGCCATTCCGCAGTTGACGGGGTCGTCCCATTCGATCAGGCCCACATTCTTGATCATCAGTATGCCGACCATCACCAGCGCACCGACGGTACAGGCCGATGTGAAGGTCGAGAAGAATCCCGAAAGGAACAGGGCTATGATGAACATCGCGCCGACGACGATCGGCATCAGACCGGTCCTAGCGCCTGCATCGATACCGGCTGTGGACTCGATGAACGACGTGGTGGTGGATGTACCGACTATCGATCCGGTCATGGACGCAACAGAATCCACGGTCAGGGCCTTCTCCCCGTCGATGAGGTTGCCGTTCTCGTCCATCAGTTTCGCCGCCTCTCCGACGCCGATAAGGGTCCCTGTTGTGTCGAAAAGGTCCACGACCATCAGGGATGCGAATGCTGCCAGGAACGCCACTATAAGGGTGCTGTCGAACATCTCGAAATCGGTGAACATCGAGAATACCAGCGAGAAATCCGGGTGGCTGACGAAGGCATCGGGATTCCATTCCGGGATGAGCCCGTAGCTGGACTCCAGTCCCGCGATACCCATGATGATACCGGCGACCCATGTGATCACCATCCCGGCGATGACAGCCCACCAGACCTTCAGGTACCAAAGCTCAAGCGTGATGAACAGGCATATCAGGGACAGGATCACACCAGGATCCCCCAGATGGCCTATCGCCAGTGCGGATCCCTCGCCATGCACTATGATACCTGCGTTGAACAATCCCACAACGGCGATGAAGAATCCGATACCGGCGGTGATGGCATGCTTCATCGATATCGGGATGGAATTCAGGATCTTGGTCCTCCAGCCTGTGACCGAGATGAGGAAGAACCCTACCCCCGACAGAAGGACGACCATGAGTCCCTGGGAGTACGTGAAACCCATCCCGATACAGATGGTGAAGGCCAGGAACGTGTTCACACCCATTCCGGGAGCCAATGCCACAGGGAAACGGGCATAGATCCCCATAAGGATACACGATATGATGGCGGCGAGCGCGGTAGAGGTGAAAAGGGCATCGAAACCATAAGCGGCCGCTGTCGGCACATTGCTCAGGATATACGGGTTGACCACGAGGATGTAGGACATCGCCAGGAATGTGATCACACCTCCCTTGACCTCCCTGCCTACCGTCGATCCCCTCTCGGATATCCTGAAGAATTTATCCAAGGAGCCAGCGACGCTTAACATGCTTGTGGAATCTCGTACCGATTATATACCGTATCGGTCAGCCATTACGCCGGCTACAGAGGAACTGTCAGTACAGCTTCTTCCTGATGACGATGTGGCATATCGAGTAGAACACGGCCACGTACGCCAGGATCACCACGACAGATATGTAATCGACCGGCAGGCAGTCCGCCGTTGCGCGCATGATGGATGTCGTGTGCGACAGAGGGAGCGCCCAGACGATGTCCGAGACCAGCGAAGGGAGGGAGCTCACGTCGAACAGGGTTCCGCACATGAACGACATGGGCAGGATGATGATGCTGTTGAACATCATCAGCGTCGGCGTGGAGTTGGCCAGAAGGCCCGCGGCGACCCCCAGGAGGGAGAACATGATGCTGGAGATGAGCATGGCCAGTAGGAGCCAGACCGTGATGTGCAGCCCTGGTGTCAATAGCATTCCGAGGCACATGATGATCAGCCCTCCGACCATCCCCCTGATTATCCCCATCAGGCATTTGCCGAATATCACCGACGACGTGTGCATCGGGCACAGTATGAGTTCGTCGAAACTGGAATGAAACAGCCTCTGGATGACAATCTTCTGCGAAGACGATGAGAATCCCGAGTTCATGGAGGATATCGCGACTATACCGGGTATGACATAAGCGATGTACTCCGTGTCCCCGGCGCGCATACCGTATCCGAATGCCAGCAGATAAAGCAACGGTCCCACCAGCGTGGATACGAGCGTCTGGACCAGGTTATGCTTCATGTAGCACAGGTCACCGTACGCGACCCTGACTATCTCCGAAGGGATGTTGTGCATCAGATCTTCCTCCCAGTGAGCTCCAGGAACACGTCCTCCAGGTTGGTCGGACGGATGGATATGCTGTTGTCATGCGGGAGGTCCAGAGAGGCCTTCTTGGCCGTGTCCATGTCCTTGTAGTACGTTATGGACTCGTTACCGTCTGGAGCGGTCGCCACCAATGCGAAGTTGCCGACCCTCTCCTTCAGCTCCTCGGGGGTGCCCTCGGCTATGAGCTTCCCCTTGTTGATGATCCCCACGCGGTCGCACAGGGATTCCGCCTCGAATATGTAGTGCGTGGTGAGGAATATGGTCGTGCCCTTCCTGTTGATGTTGCGTATCATCTTCCACAGGAGGTTCCTGGACTGGGTATCCAGACCAGTGGTGGGCTCGTCCATGAAGAGGATGTCGGGGTTGTGGATTAGGGAGCAGACGATCGCCACCCTCTTCTTCCACCCTCCGGACAGCGTCTCGACCTTGGATCCCATGCGGTCGTTGAGCTCCATGATGTCGCTCAGCTCCTTCATGCGCTTCTTGGACTCCTTCAGGGAGAGGTTCTGCATCAGGGCGTGGTGGATGATGTTCTCCCTGACCGTGAGGTCCTTGTCCAGGCTGTTCTGCTGCTGGATGACGCCGACGCATCTGCGGGCCTTGATGAATTCCGTCTTGGTGTCGTAACCGTCGATCCAGACCCTTCCCTCGTCGGGAAGCTCCATGGTGGTCAGCATGCGGACGGTCGTTGTCTTCCCGGCCCCGTTGGGTCCGAGGAATCCGTAAATCTCGCCTTTGCTGACGGAGATGTCGAGTCCATCGACCGCAGTGAGCTTGCCGAACCTCTTCACGAGGCCCTGGGCGCGTATGATGCCTTCGCCATCTTCAGCCATTGTATCTTCCATCGGGGGATGATAAATGCTGTTAATAAGATGTACGATACATCCATCACAGGATGTTCTCCAATTTGGACAGCATCTCCTCAGGATCCTTCGCTGTGATCCTGATGATCCTCTCCTTCCTGCCGGCCTTGTCGACTATCGCGTCCGGGATGCCATTGGCCTTCTCTATCGCCTTGGCGGTGGCCTCCGCGATCTTGTCCTTGGCCATCTCGACGGTGACCGCGGTCATGCCCACCTCCTCCATCACATCCATGATGTCGTTCCTGTAGGCGAGGCTCATGATGCATCTGCATCCGGGGTCGTGCTTCATCAGCTCCATCAGGACGTAGGACAGGTGCTCGGCGGCTCCGAACTTAGCCTGGCCGTTCTTCCTGAGGATACCGTTGTGGACGGTCATCCTCTTGTCGATGGCGGCCATCTCCTCGGGTCCCGCGGCGTCCTTCAGGGCGTAGGCGATGTTCATCCCGGATTTGGGGACGAACTCGTCGGGAACGATGTCAACGATCTTGTTGGCCGCGTTGTCCAGCGCATCAAGGACTCCGAACTTGTCGGATTCCCCTTTCATCTTCACCATGGGGTTGACCACGACGTCGCCGTGTCCGATCGCGTACTGTGTGGCGATGGACTCCTGGATGAGGTCCCTGGACTTCATCACCGCGTTGACGATGTCGAGGCCCTTGGCCATATTCGCCGTGATGAACGCCGAGAGGCAGCATCCGCTGCCGTGTCCTGCCTTCTGCAGACGGGGATACTCCAGCTTGTTGAACTCGGATGACAGGTAGAGGTAGTCCACCACCTTGGGGCCTTTCATGTGCCCTCCTTTCAGGAGCACGGACGATCCCTGCTTGCCTATGAGTTCGCAGGCGAGGGTTATGTCGTCCTCGTCTCTGATCTTCATGCCGGCCAGGACCTCCGCCTCATACCTGTTGGGGGTGACCAGTTCGCATATGGGAAGCAGTTTCCTCTTCAACGACCTGACGAAATCATCCTCGCAGAGCGAGCATCCTGTGCCCGAGATCATGACCGGATCGACGATAAGGGGGACGTCATGGTCCTCGAGGATGTCCGCTACGGTCTCCACTATATCGGAACTGTAGAGCATACCGGTTTTGACCGCTTTGATGTCGCAGTCCTTCAACACCGCTTCGAGCTGGGCCTGGATGAATTCCTCAGGCATGGGGAAGATGCCGTCGACTCCCTGCGTGTTCTGGGCCGTGACGGCGGTGATAACGGATGTGGCGTGGACGCCGACCACGGACATGGCCTTGATATCCACCTGGATACCTGCGCCCCCTATGGAGTCGGAACCTGCCACTGTAAGAGCTGTTCTCATTGCTCTCTTCTAATAATAAGTACATTATAAAGTGATGGTTGTTCAGAAGTGACCATCATTCCGCACGCATTCAAGGGCCTGATGCCGGTCCAGGGAGCCGTTCATCCAGCGATGGTTTCGCCCCGAGGAACAGTTTATATAACGAATTTTTACTAAGGAGCACCGATGAAGGTCAGCAGCATTCATTTTGTGCTCAAAGGAAAGACTGATTACAAGGATCTGGTCCCTGTGTTCCCCGACATCCTGAAGATGTTCCTGGAGTCCATCGACCAGATGCCCGAGGAAGAGGAACTCCTTCAGATGCTGATCGAACTCAACATGACCGATCTCGAACTCAACAGGAAGCCCGAGGGATACAACAGGAAGGGTAAGATCAGGCTCGTATTCCCCATGGACTCCAAGGAATTCTACCTTAAGACCTACAGCAAAAGCTCCGAACTGAAGCCCATAGCTGACAAGATCAGCGAGATGCTCACCGCTGCGGGCATAAAGTACGAGATCAAGGAGAACGATCGCGTAGACTACGACTGACCGCAATCCGTCCGCGTTCAGCAACGGATCTGATGCTGGCTGGGCTCAGATTATCTGTCCTTCCCTGTCGACGGCGATTCTCACGGGGCCCTCCTCAGTCTCCGCTTCCGAGATGGAATCCTTCAGGATCACGTGAGGGGAGCCGTCGTCATCGATGATCACAGATTTCACTCCGTACACCTCCCTTAGGCTCTTCTCCGTGATGACCTCTTTCGGAACGCCGGTGGAGTAGATCGTACCTCTGCTGAGGAGGATTATCTCATCAGAGTATTTCGCCGCGATGTTGATGTCATGGCATATCATGATGACTAGGATGTCCTTTTCGCGGGACAGGGCCTTCAACATCTTGGCCACATCGAGTTGGTGACGGACATCCAGATTCGACGTGGGTTCGTCCAGCAGGAGAATCCGCGGCTCCTGTGCCAGACCTCTTGCGAGCATAACCTTCTGATGCTGTCCAGCAGACAGCTCGTTGAACGGGCGCATGGCCAGATCCAATATGCCGAGCTTATCCAGCACCTCGTATACGACATCCAGATCTGAATCGAGCGATTTCCTGGTGCTGTGGGGATGTCTCCCCATAAGGACGGTATCCACAACGGACAGGGGGAAGGAATCGTTTGCGGAGTAGGGGACGTATCCCACGATCTTCGCCATCTCCTTGACGGTGATGTCCGTGACGCTCTCCCCGTCTATCATCACCGTTCCGCCGGTGGGTTGGAGGATCTTGTTTATGCAGTGGATGAGTGTCGATTTACCCACTCCGTTGGGCCCCAATATCGAGACGAACTTCGGTCCCTCGATCGTTACCGTGACTTCATTGAGCACGGGGACGCTCGTGTATGCGAATTTCAAACCTTGGATGTCTATGATCATCTTGCCTCACCCACGTTCTCAGGGTCGTTTGATTCTATTGCAAAGAGGTTTCTCGACTGTATCGGACATGCAACCGCTCCATCGATCGTCTTCTGTGTGCACATGTTCACATCCACACCTTGCTCCTGCATTTTATCAGGATGTATACGAACAGGGGTCCGCCTACGAGCGAGCTGATGACCCCGACTGGGAGCCCGTCCGGGCCGGTCACTTTGGCGATGGTGTCCGTGACTGCGATGAACAGTGCTCCGAATGCAGCGGATGCCGGTATCAGGTATTTGTTGTTCGATCCCACGAACATCCTTGCTATGTGGGGGCCGACAAGCCCTATGAACCCTATCGTTCCCGATACGGATACGATGGCGGCGGTCATCAGCGAGACGATCGTCATGGAGGCTATCCTGAGCCTGTTGGGCCTGATTCCCAGGGATTGGGCCCCGCGGTCGCCGGCATACATTACGTCCAGTTTCCTGGAGAGGGTCCAAACCAGACAGATGGCCACGACGGTGACCGCTATGAGAAGCGGAAGCTCGGACCAGCCTATCCTGGATGTGTTCCCGACTCTCCAGCTGTAGGCATCTGCCAGGTTCTCGGCCGTGGATGCCAGGAGCATGACCTGGGATATGGAGTTGAACAGGAACATGACCGCTATCCCTATCAATATCATGGCCACAGGCGTGACCTTTCTGAATTTGGCTACCAATAGGATCAGCACGATGGGTATGATCGAGAAGACGAATGCGTTGACCATGTAGGCTGACTGTCCGGTAAGCCCCGGGATGATGCATGCCCCGGATACGATGACAATGACGACTCCGAAGAACGCTCCGGAGGATATCCCCATGGTGTAGGGTTCGGCCAAGGGGTTCTTGAAATCGTTCTGCATCACCGCCCCGGCCACGGAGAGCCCGGCTCCGATGGTAATCGCCCCCAGAGCACGCGGGAGGCGCACATTCCAGATGAAGGTGTCCGCCTTCGGGTTGGTGATGTTGCCTGTGATATGCTGGATGAAGGTGATTATGGAGTCGACCAGGCTTATCTTGTAGACGCCGAACCCGAGCGTGATGGGTACGGTTATCGCCACGAGCACGACGAACACCAAGATCAGCATCAGTTTCTTACGTTCTGCTGCCTTGTACTCCTTCTTCGCCTCTTCGATCCTGTTCAATACAGCACCCCCCTGCTCTTGTGGTTGTAGAGGATCAGTATGAGGAACACCGGGCTTCCGATGAGGCTCATGACCACCCCCACCGGCAGATTAGCGAATTGTATTGCCACATAATCGGCGAACAGGAGCAGCAGGGTTCCCACAGCCATTGACAGAGGTATGACGTACTTGTTGTCCCCTCCGATCACCAGCCTCACGATATGCGGTGCTACCAGGCCGACAAATCCTATGATGCCGACGTAGGTCACCACCCCGGCGGTCATGAGGGACATGAGGATTAGACAGAGGATCCTGAACTTCTGGACGTCCAGACCCAGGCTCACCGCGCTCTCTTCCCCCAAGGACATGAGGTTCAGCTGCCTCCACGAGAGCAGCACCAGGATGGAACCTACGAGGGTGACTGTGAACATGAGCGGCACGGAAGCCCAAGTCATCCCGTCAAGGCTCCCTACCTGCCAAATGTATGCCGTTTTCAGAGTGTCCGCATCCGTGGATATCATCAGATACGTCACCATCGAATTGAAGAAATACGAGATCCCGGTTCCAATCAGGATGATCGTCGCAGGTGTCATGCGTATGCGAGCAGATATCAGGATGATGATCAGGGCGGGTATCATCGCACCAATGAAAGCGTTGGTTACTATCCCCATCTCCCCTGTGATGGAACTGAAGGTGATTCCCGCGATAATGGCGGTGACGGCGCCGAAGCAGGCACCGGAGGAAATGCCCGTTGTGTACGGATCGGCCAAAGGATTGGACATCAATGATTGCATGAGCGCTCCGCATATGGATAGGCAGCATCCTGCGATGATCGCCACAAGGATATGCGGGATGGATCTGTTCCAGATGTAACGGTCAGCCCACCATTCGAGGCTCCTCGGTTCGTAATCGTTGTTCCCGACTATGTGGTTCCATATTATCTCGTACGTTTCGCCGAGTGAGATGGAATCGAACACTGAAAGGGAGAACAGCCCTATGAAGAGGAGTATCCCGGTGATGCAGACCGTAAGGAGTATGAGCTTCCTGGAGAGCGCTTTGTAGTACTCCCTCTTGAGTTGCTCCCTGGTCCGGGTGATCACTATTTCGCTCATGATAGGAAAGGGCGAGGGGCGATGCCCCTCATTTCATTCAGGCCTTTGCATCCAAGTAGTCCTGGTAGTTGAAGATCGTGATGAAGTTCTCGGTAATGGTCTTGCCCTTGTAGGATGTGAATCCCGAATCGATGAACTCCTGGAGTATCGAATTCGCCCACTCCTTGGAGAGGGAGTCGGAGTACAGGATATGTGCCGAATAGGCTACCTTGATGGGGGAAGCCAGGACGTTGTTGATGAAGTAGAAGTCATCGTTGTCGAAGTCGGCATGCTCGAAGAGCATCTTGGCGCTGATCTTCTTGCTGTTCTCATGTTCCCAGGTCTCAATGATCTCTTTCTTGACGACGGACGAGGAGGTGATCTGGTCGATCGACCTGTAGTTGAGGACCTTGTCTGCATGGATGTTCGACAATCCCTCGACGGTCGAAAGGGCCGTGGATCCGGTTCCTTTGTAGAGCTGTGCGAAATCGCTGTCGACCTTGTAGTAGGGGATCCCTCCTGCCGCGGCCCCGGTGTTGTTGTATGTGGAGTCGTTCTGGCAGATCGACGAGTACATGATCATGGACAAGTAGTTGCTCATGTCCGCCTCGGCTTTCTTCTTAGTCACGGTGTCCACCTTGTCGAGGACGTTCTCGTAGATGTCTGCGTACTTCTTTCCGAGTTTCTCGCTTTCGCCTCCCATCAGGAATCCGATGGTCAAGGCGGCGGTGACCTCCCCGTCGGGGTTGGCCGCTGCGTAGCAGATGAGGGGGATACTTGCTGCGACGAGATCATCAACGTAGGTATCGAGGAGCTGAGCCCTGTTGTCGTACGAGATGACGAATGCATCCACATGTACCTTTGAGTCTAGTGTCAAGAAGTTCTTCCATGCCGCATCCCCGATGGATCTGGACCCTCCTTTCAGGTCCTCGCCCATCATCGATGCCTCCTGAACGGGGTATCCCTTCGCGAAGTATCCGGCCACGTTCTTGCCGCCATCTATGGCGACGATGGGTTCGACAATGTTCACGCCGTAAGGCACTATCTTGCTGAGAGGGTAAGTGACCTCGCTCACATATTTCGACTGGTCGGCGGAGGAGACGTCCACGTTTACGACATACATTTTGGTACCGTTCTTCCTTTCCATGATATTCTTCATGAGATCCACGTCCGCCTTATCGACTTTGCCGTCGTTGTTGGCGTCAGCGTACGGGTAGTCCTTGAAGCTCAGACTACCTGCGATTATTTCTTCGATGATTGTCACATCTTTGCTGGTGATGGTCGTGTCCTCATCGGCATTCCCCATTACCTGAAGCGCATATCTGACATCAGATTTCGAGGTGTCCTTCTGCGGGTTCATCGAGACTACAGCGACCGCCACAATAACTATTGCCACGATTGCCACCACAGCTATGATGGTCATTGTTTTCTTATCCAAGCGATTCTCTCCTTTTCTTTTCATCCGAGGACGGAACTGAGTTGTCGCATGCATCCATGAATAGCAATAAAAAATTATTCGTGTTACTAATAGTCAAAAAGCATACAATTTGTTCGATAACAATGGGCCGCGATAAGTGCGGGGTCGGATGTCGCTGGGGCCGTCACAGGCGAGAAAGACCAAAATGGCAGTTCTCGTAAGCGGGCCTTTCGAAAAAGTGTACGTTACCGCGGCGAGGTGGTTCACTCCAGGAGGTCTTTCCAGCATCCCTCGATGAGCTGTGTCTCCTGACGGATGACGTCCTCATGGAGCATCAGCTGTTCGATTGCCTTGGACATCTGGATGTCCGTGGATGAAGGTGCCGTTCCGCCGTAGGATTCCCTCCTCTCGGCGCATCTGGATACGGGGATGAAGTCGTACACGTCGGATTCGATCCTGTCGGAGAACGTCTTGAGCTTCTCCAGGGGCATGTCCTCCAGGTTCACGCCGGACTCTATGCTCTCCCTTACGGCTGCGCCTACGATGGCGTGGGCCTCACGGAAGGGTATGTCCTTGGTGACCAGGTAGTCCGCAAGGTCCGTGGCGTTGATCTGCCCCCTGCTGGTGACCTCCAGCATCCTGTCCTTCTTGAACGTGGTGGTGGCGATGACCTTCGCCATTATCTGAAGGCACCTGATGACCGTGTCCATGGAATCCATGACCGGCCTCTTGTCCTCCTGCAGGTCGCGGTTGTACGTGAGCGGGAGGCCCTTGGTGAGGACGATCATGGTCATGAGCGAGCCGACGACACTTCCGGTCTTCCCTCTGACGAGCTCCGCTATGTCCGGATTCTTCTTCTGGGGCATGATGGACGATCCGGTGGTGTACTTGTCGTCCATTTCTATGAACGCGAACTCCTGGGACGACCAGAGGACCAGCTCCTCGCACAGCGACGACAGGTGCAGCTGCGTCTGTGCGGCGCAGAACGCGAGCTCGTTGACGAAGTCCCTGTCGCTCACCGAGTCCATGGAGTTCTCCGTGGGCTCTTTGAATCCCAGCGCCTGGGCGGTCATGAACCTGTCGATGGGATAGGTGGTGCCGGCGAGGGCTGCGGACCCCAGAGGGCACTTGTTCATCCTCTGGAAAGCGTCGAGGAACCTGTCGGTGTCCCTCGTGAATTTGAATACGTATGCAAGCATGTGCTGCGCCAGCGTGACCGGCTGCGCATGCTGCATGTGGGTGAATCCGGGCATGATGGTGTCCGGATTCTCTTCTGCGATCTTCAGCAGGCTGGTTATCAGCCCTTCGATGGCGGTGCAGGCGGCCAGGGCCTTGTCCCTCAGGTACATCCTGAAGTCCACGGCGACCTGGTCGTTCCTGCTCCTGCCTGTGTGCAGTTTGCCACCCGCCGGTCCGATCCTCTCCGTCAGGGAGAACTCGATGTTCGTGTGGATGTCCTCGAGCTTGAAGTCGAGCTCGAAGGTCCCGTCCTCGATCTCCCTGAGGATGTCCTTCAGACCCTTGATGATGCTGTCGACGTCGTCCGCGGGCAGGATCGAGCATGCCTTGAGCATGTTGACGTGCGCCAGCGAACCCATGACGTCGTAGAACGCCATCCTGGAATCCACATCCAGGGAGGATGTGAAGTCCAGCGTGGAGTCGTCCATCTTGTCTTTGAACCTGCCGGACCAGAGGGCTTGCTTCAATGGATCACTTCTTCTCAGGGGTCTTTCTGGTCTTCTTCTTCGGAGCGGACGCGTGCGCCTTGGCCGCGGTCTTTCCGGGGAGTCCCCAGCAGTAGATGAATCCGACCGCGGAGTTGTGGTCGAACTCGTCTCCCTTCGCGTAGGTGCTGAGTCCCACGTCGTAGAGCGAGTAGGGCGACTTCCTTCCGACAACAGTCGCGGTTCCCTTGTAGAGCTTGATCCTGACGATACCGGTGACGTACTCCTGGCTCGAATCGACGAATGCCTGGAGGTTCTCGCGGAGACCCTCATACCAGAGTCCGTCGTAGATGAGCTGGCTGAACTTCTGCTCGATGATGCGCTTGAACTCCAGCGTGTCCTTGGGCAGGGTGAGAGCCTCGAGGGCCCTGTGGGCGGTGATCAGCGTGATCGCCGCGGGGCACTCGTAGGTTTCGCGGCTCTTGATACCGACGAGACGGTCCTCGACGTGGTCGATCCTTCCGACACCGTACTTGCCTGCGAGCTCGTTGAGGGTCTCGATGAGCTTGACTCCGTCCATCCTCTCTCCGTCGAGGCAGACGGGGATTCCCTTCTCGAATCCGATCTCGATGTACTTGGGTGCGGCGGGTGCCTTCGCGGGGTCGACGGTGTATGCCCAGACTCCTGCGGGAGGCTCCTCCCAGGGGTCCTCCAGGACTCCGCACTCGCATGAGTTGCCCCAGAGGTTCTCGTCACGGGAATAGGGGCTGGATTTCTTGACGATGATCTCGATGCCGTTCTTCTTGGCGTAGTCGATCTCCTCCTCTCTCGTGGTGATCCATTCCCTCATGGGGGCGATGATCTTGAGGTCGGGGTTCTGGGAGATCAGTCCGACATCGAACCTGACCTGGTCGTTACCCTTCGCTGTGCATCCGTGGGCGATGTATGTGGCGCCCTCCTTCTTCGCGACATCCGCGAGGACCTTGGTGATGAGGGGCCTTGCGACGGCCGTGCTCAGGGGGTAGACGTTCTGATACATGGCATTCGCCTTGAGTGCGGGCCAGATGTAGTCCTCGACGAACTCCTTCCTCACATCGATGAAATCGGCCTTGATGGCTCCGTTCCTGAGCGCACGTGCTACGATGTCGTCCTTGCTGGGCGGCTGTCCGACGTTGACCGCGATGGCGATGACGTCGACATTATAGTTCTCCTGCAACCAGTGGATATCGACAGACGTGTCGAGTCCTCCGGAGTAGGCCAGTACGACCTTCTCCCTCTGCTTGGATTCGTTCACGGCTTTCTTGGCTGTGCTAGCCTTCTTCGTTGTTGTCTTCTTAGCTGCTGCCATGCTAACCTTCCCAACGATTAGTTTTCCCTTATAAAACAAATACGAGGACTCGGGCACGCGTGTGCGCGTGGCCGGACGGTATCGATCGTCTGGGCCAGGACCGTTCTTACAACAATCAATCGCATGACCGGGCATCGTTCTGCGATTGTACTTCCTATGAGCATCCCCGTTGCAACCTTTATTCACACGTCGATTCAACTGCGTAATATGCAAATGACAGACAGGAAAGCGTATCAATCGGCATTCTGGCCGAGGGCCGGAACGGATCTCCGCTCATTGGTTCTGATCGTGGCGATGGCGGCCATCATGATGGTCTCCGCCGCGGTCATCCTGGGCACGGACGGTTCCGATGCCGACGGCACGAACGTCACCGTCACCAACTGGGACGAGCTGCAGGATGCTCTCGGCAGCGCCGCCAGCGGAACGACCATCGTATTGGCCAACGACATATTCGACTCATCCGACAGGGATCCCGAGGAGTTCGGCGAGGGCAGGGATCTGACCATCGACCTGGCAGGATTCACCCTGGGCAGGGGCCGCGGAGGTATGGGGTACGACAGCGGACGCCTGTTCGTGATAGAAGGTGCCACAGTCACGATCAAGAACGGTGAGATGGGAGGCGGAAACGAGGACAAGGGCGGAGTCATCTACATGTCGTACGGAAAGCTCACTCTGGACAGCGTCAACTCTGGGACGGATCGCTAGCCATGAAGTGTCCGAACAGAGACATCATCCTTTCAGGGATTCGGAATCCGATCCATACACGAAGTAAACGCTGCATTCTATGCCCGACCTGTGCGGTTTCCAGGTCTGAACAGCCTCTGAAAACAGCTCCGGTTTTCTGTCTGGCTTACGTCGGGTGTATCATCGTCAGGACCTGCTGTCGGCTATCTTACATTTTTGTTCGAGATATGACATCATTCTTAATATAGAGGAAAACATGGGCGTTGACGACACATCAGAGGAGATCATATGTTCAAAGTAGGGATCATAGGAGGTACCGGTTACACAGGAGGGGAGCTTTCGCGCATCCTGTGCACGCATCCCGACGTGGAGATCGCAGCGCTGACCTCGCGCCAGAATGCCGGCCGCAAGGTTTCGGACGTGCACACCTATCTGAAGGGATACGTGGGCGACCTGGAATTCACCCAGAGCATCTCAGAGACCAGGGACCTCGACTTCGTATTCGTCGCCACGCCCCACGGAGTGGCCATGAAGGAGATCCCTCAGCTCATGGAGCAGGGCATCAAGGCCATCGACCTGTCCGGGGACTACCGCTTCCACGATGTGGATGTCTATCAGAAGTGGTACGGCCACGAGCACACCGATGTCGAGAATCTCGGGAAGGCCGTGTACGGCCTGCCGGAGTTCTTCCGCGACAAGATAAAGGGCGCGGACCTGGTCGCCAACCCCGGATGCTACGCCACGTCGGCCATCCTGGCATGCGCTCCTCTCATCAGAACGGGTCTTGTCAATGAGGATGTGATCGTGGATGCTAAGTCCGGAACCTCCGGCGCAGGCATGGTCCCCACCGAGCGCACGCATCACTCCACATGCGGCGAGACGATCATCCCGTACAGCGTGGGCAAGCACCGCCACACGCCCGAGATCGAGATGGCGGTGGACATGTTCGCAGGTTCGCACTCGAAGGTCACATTCGTGCCCCAGCTCCTGCCCATAGTCCGCGGGATACTCTCCTCGTGCTACTTCTCGCTGAAGAAGGATGCGACCCAGGAGGACCTGGATTCGATATATGAAAGACAGTACGGCAAGGAGACGTTCGTCCATTACGTCCCCGAGCCGTCAATCCGCGCGGTGGTGGCTTCCAACCACGCGCAGGTGGCGTCCAAGCTGATCGGCGACAAGGTCGTCGCGTTCGGCGTGCTGGACAACCTCGTCAAAGGGGCATCCGGACAGGCCGTGCAGTGCATGAACCTGATGCTGGGCCTGGACGAGAAGGAAGGATTGAACCTACCCGGATTGGGGGTATGAGATATGGTAGAGGTAATAGACGGAGGGGTCACGACCCCGCAGGGTTTCAAGGCAGCAGGAGTCCACAGCGGAGTTAAGTACCGCTCCCTGGACCTGGCATTGCTCTATTCAGAGGTGCCTGCGACGGCATGCGTCGGATACACCAGCAACAACGTGAAGGCCGCACCGGTGCAGGTGATGATGAGGGAGAACGCCGACAAGCTTCAGGCAGTCGTCGTGAACAGCGGTAACGCGAACGCCCTCACGGGCCGCCGCGGAATCGAGGATGCGCTGGAGATGAAGAAGGTCACGGCCACCGAGCTCGGACTGGACCCGCTGAACGTCGGTGTGATGTCCACAGGTCTGATCGGACGCTTCATGGACATGCACAAGGTCCGCTACGGGATCTCCCGTGCGGCAAGGGAGCTGTTCGACGGCCGTCAGGCTGATGCCAATCTGGCAGAGGCCATAATGACCACCGATACGATCAAGAAGGAGTGCGCCGTGCGCGTGCGCCTCACCGACGGAACACTGGTGTACATCGGAGCGATATGCAAGGGAAGCGGGATGATCGCCCCCCATATGAAGGTCCTCCACGGCACCACGCTCTCGCTGATCACCACGGATGCGAACCTGTCCCCCGCGTTCCGCGAGAAGTGGCAGAGCATCCTCGACGGATCCCTGAACATGGTCTCCGTCGACGGCGACCAGTCCACCAACGACACCAGCATTCTCCTGGCCAACGGAATGGCCGGAGGCAAGTGCGCGGACGACGATCCGGAGTTCTACAATGCGTTGGACTTCGTAATGACGAAGATCGCACGCACCGTGGCCGCGGACGGAGAGGGAGCAACCAAGCTCATCGAGGTCAGGGTCACCGGCGCCGACACCAAAGAGGATGCCACCAAGCTGGTGAAGACTATAATCAACTCCCCGCTGGTCAAGTCCGCCATATTCGGATCCGATCCCAACTACGGACGTATCATGATGGCCCTGGGCAACAGCGGATGCAAGTTCAACCTCGAGGATGTCCGCCTAACCATAAAGGGCGGCGACATGGAGGTCCCGATCCTGGATTCGGGTGCGCCGGTCTTCCAGGACGAGCGCTCCGTCGAGGTCGTCCGCATGGCGATGGACAACAAGGAGGTGGCGATCCTCGTGGACCTCGGTATCGGCAAGGAGTCCGCCACCGGGTGGGGATGCGACCTGACATACGACTACGTGCGCATCAACGCGGAATACTCGACGTGATGAAGATGGATCTCTACGTCATGAAGTTCGGCGGGAACGCCATCCGCGGAAAGGAGGCCATGATGCGTCTCTGCAGGGAGATCGCGCAGATGAGGTCTCAGGGCGCGAAGGTCATCCTGGTCCACGGAGGAGGTCCCGAGATCTCCGCCGAGATGGAGAGGAGGGGCATGCAGCCCAAGAAGGTGGCCGGTATCAGAATCACCGACCCGGAGACGCTGGACGTCACCGAGAAGGTCCTCTCGGACCTGAACAAGGATGTTGTGGGATGCCTCATCGAGGCGGGGGTGGATGCCATAGGCATGCCCGGATACCACTGCGCCATGTTCGTGAAGAAGCCTCCGATGAAGGTCGTCGAGGACGGCGAGGAGAAGGAGGTCGACGTAGGCCTCGTGGGCGAGGTCAGCGAATGCGACCCCACATCCCTCATGGACCTGCTGGAGCAGGACATAGTCCCCGTGATATACCCCATCGGGAAGGACAAGGACGGCAGGAGGCTGAACGTCAACGCCGACACCATGGTGGCCGGCATAGCAGCATCCGTTCCTTGCAAGGAGATGCTGGCAATCACCGATGTCCCCGGCATACTGATGGATGTCAACGATCCAAATTCCAAATTGGACAGGGTCACGCTCGAGGAGATAGACGACCTGATCGCGAAGGGAGTGATCTCCGGAGGAATGGTCCCTAAGGTGGAGGCCTGCCGCAAGGCGATCCTCGCCGGAGTGGGAACCGTCCGCATGGTCAACGGGACGGATCCCGAATGCATAGTCGCGGATGTGATGAAGGAAGGAAGCCTCCGCGGCACAGTCATAGTGAGATGATCAAGATGAAATTCGAAGAAGTGAAGGAGATGAGTTCCAAGTACCTCTTCCAGAACTACGGCCGTATAGACCTGTCGTTCACGCACGGGAAGGGATGCTATCTTTACGACACCGAGGGTAGAGAGTATCTGGACCTGGTGGCCGGGATAGCTGTGAACTCGATCGGATACGCCCACCCGGACTGGGTGAAGGCGATGCAGGATCAGGTGGCGAAGCTCTGCCATGTGTCGAACCTCTACTATGTGGAGGAGCAGGCCAAACTGGCGGAGAAGGTCGCTTCCATAACGCCCGGGGATCTGGACCGCACGCTGTTCGTCAACAGCGGTGCGGAGGCCAATGAGGGTGCGCTGAAGCTCGCAGTGAGATACACAGGACGCTCCAAGGTGCTCTCGGCGCTCAACAGCTTCCATGGAAGGACGGCCGCATCGCTCGGAGCGACAGGCCAGACCAAGTATCAGGCCTCGTTCGAGCCGCTGATCAGCGATGCGTACCAGTACTACGAGTACGGGAACATCGAGTCGGTGAAGGAGATGGTTTCCAAGGACACCGCGGCCCTCATAGTGGAGCCGATCCAGGGGGAGGGCGGAGTGCGCATGGCATCGAAGGAGTTCTTCAAGGCCGTCCGCGACATCTGTACCGACAACGGCGTATTGATGATCGTCGATGAGGTCCAGACCGGTATCGGCCGTATGGGGACCTGGTACGGGATCCAGAACTACGATGTGATCCCGGACGTTATCACCATGGCGAAGGCCCTGGGCGGAGGTGCACCCATCGGTGCCGTGACCACCACGGACGACATCGCCAAGGTCATGACCCCTGGGACCCATGGCACCACCTTCGGAGGGAACCCCCTGGTCACCGCATCAGGATGCGCCACGCTGGACATCATGAAGAAGGAGAACCTGGTGCAGAACTCCCACGACCTAGGTGCGAGATGGATTGCAGACCTCAAAGGTATCAAATCCGACAAGATTAAGGAGGTCCGCGGATGCGGTCTCATCATCGGTGTCGAGATGGATTCCAACGAGACCGCCGCAGCGGTCCAGAAGCACTGCCGCGACAACGGCGTCTTGGTCAATGTCTGCCACGGCAACACCGTGCGTCTCATCCCTCCGCTCATCATCAACGATGCGCAGAAGGATGTCTTCACCAAGCTCCTGAAGGAGTGCATCTGAAACCAATTCCCGTGGTCATCCACGGGTCTTTTTCATAATCGTCTAGAAGGAAAGTAGGTCCGCGCTGTTGCGCACGGACCTGTTTGGATGATCAGTATGCCATGTCGTACGTAATCACATTGCACATCTTGCCGTAATCGAAGTCTTCGATGTACGGGTAGAAGACCTTGACCATCTCGGTAATGAGGTCCTTGGCGAATGTGGATCCGAACTCCTCGGGATACAGGTAGTTGGCGACAAGGGCGATCCTGGCGATGTCAGGCAGGTCCTTGTTGAAGACGACGTATTTGTTGGGGTACGTCTTCATCAGCGTGTAGTACTGGCCGTAGTACTCGAACTCCTCCTTCATCTCCTCCTTGGTGGGGGCCCAGTAGAAGTCCATTCCGGTGAATTGGATGATGTACTCCGCCTGATACTTGTCCTCGGCGGCCCATTCAGGGTTGTCCTTGATCTTCTTGGTGTTGTCGGTGAAGTCGGAGAGGTTCTTTGCTCCCGCGGACACGGTGTTCTTGGTGAGATAGTAGTTGACACCGCACATGCTGTAGGAGTACATGGTGACAGTCGTCTTCTGCGTCTTGATCTTCTTGACGTTCTTCTCGATCGTATCCATGTACTTGTCGTAGAAGCTGACGATCTTGTCGACCTGATCGGTATGCTTCGTCAGGAATCCGACGAGGAGGAAGGTCTGGAGGGACTTGTCGGTGTCATCGGGGTTGATCCTGATGCACGAGATGTTCGTCTTGGAGAGGGCTTCCTCGATGTCGTCGTAGACGGATGTGTTCAATGTGAAGACGGCATCGACCTTGTATTTGGACAGCGCCTCGATGTCGATCAGGTATGCCTTGGAACCGACGGACGGGAGGTTGTACGTGTTCTTGTTGAGGGTCTCGTCGACGGATCCGGATTTGCCGGTCAGAGCGACAGCCTCCTTGTAGGCGCCGGTGGCGTTGATCACGGGGTGGACAGCGGTACCGCCGACCACGAGCCCGGTCACGGGGTACTTACAGGTCTTTAGGTCTCCGTTACCGTTGATGTAGTAGACGTTGGTCGTCTTCCCGTCTATGATGCCTTGCACCATGTCGACGTCGGCTTGGGTGATCTTTCCGTCCTGGTTCGCATCGGCGAAGGGGTACTTCTCTTCGTCCCAGCCGGATTTGATGAATGAGTTGAGGGCCTTCACATCGTCGTTGTCGATGTGATCGTCGCCATTAGCGTTCCCGTAGACCTCCAGACGTCCTGTGATGTTCTTCTGCCAGGAGGTGTCCTCGGCAGTGAGCAGGACGTATGCGGCGACCCCGGCCACGGCTATGATGGCAACGATGATTATCGCGATAGCCTTGTTGGATAATGCCATAGAACGTTGGATGTATTATCCGACTTTAAACTGTTTCGATTGCCGAAACAATCTCAGAATTCGCAGACGGAGCCCTCTGTGGACTGGTTGGGATCGAACTTGGGGTCGCGCAGGATGACGTACGGCCTGCCCTCATCCATGACCACCTTTGATTCTACCTTGTACACGTGCCTGATGTTCTCCTCGGTGATTACCTCCTTGGGGGTGCCCATCCTGTAGATGCCCTTGTCGAACATCATTATGATGCGGTCCGAGTACCTGGATGCGATGTTCAGGTCGTGGCTGATCATGATGACGGTCATGGACTCCTTCACGGACAGATCCTTGAGGATCCTGGTCACGTCCATCTGATGCTTGATGTCCAGATTGGACGTGGGCTCGTCGAGCAGGAGGATCTTCGGCCTCTGCGCCAGCCCCCGGGCCAGGACGACCTTCTGGTGCTGGCCTGCGGACAGCTGGTCGAACGGGCGCATGGCGAACTCCCCTATGTCTAGGAGCTTCAGGATCTCGTACGCTTCCATGACATCCTCGTTGGTTATCTTGCGGCCGGAGTGGGGGTGCCTTCCCATGAGGACTGTGTCCATGACGGTCATCGGGAAGACGTCGCTGGTCGCATGCGGGACGAACCCCATCTTCTTGGAAAGCTCCTTGATGGAGATGTCGTTGACATCGTCCCCTTGGATCATGACCGTTCCCTCGGAAGGGGTGAGGATCTTGTTGAGGCAGTAGATGAATGTGGATTTGCCCACGCCGTTCGGGCCGATAATCGATATAAGCTGAGGTCCGCCGACCTTCAGATCGATCTCCTGCAGGACCTTGGAGTCAGCGTTGTACCCGAAACCCAGATCCTTGATGTCCAGATCGTACTGCTCCATGTTCCCGAACAAAACGATTACTCTATAAATAACATTGGAGAATATATCCAACTCATGCAGTATGTGGTGAGCGAGGAGGGACTAAGCGTTGTCGAGGAGTACAACGCCTCGCTCACGAGGAAGGTCATATTCATCATCCTTCTCGTCATCGCCATATTCGCAGTCCTATGCCTTTCCGCCTCGATGGGCGGTAGGCCTGTGGACGTCTGGTCCATACCGGGGATAATGTGGGACCACATGATGGGTGCCACATATGAGCCAGGGACATCGGAATGGTGGGACGATTACGTGATCGTCGAAGTTAGGCTGCCCCGTATCGTGATATCGTGTGTGGCTGGTGCGATACTGGCCATCTGCGGTGCGGCTGTCCAGAGCCTCATGAACAACCCTTTGGCGTCGCCGTACACCCTGGGAATATCATCCGGAGCTGGATTCGGAGCCACTTTGGCAATCATTCTGGGATTCTCTCTGATGTCCAACGTGGGTGTCTACGGGATCACGATTAACGCATTCATATTCGGGCTCATGCCCGTTGTCGTCGTCCTCATGATATCGAAGATGGTCAGACTGACGCATGTCACGCTGATCCTGATTGGTGTGGCGATATCGCAATTCTTCGGATCACTGACCACGCTGGTGTATCTTGGTGCGGACGAGGGTTCCATCCAGGCCGCCTACCTGTGGGAGATCGGGAGCATGGTCAACGTCGAGTGGAGGGACCTCTACCTCATGGCGTTCATGCTCGTGGTCGGAGGTATCCTCCTCTATGCCGCATCTTGGAAGTTCAACGTCCTCACATTGGGGGAGGACAGCGCCAAGACCATGGGCGTGGACGCGGACAGGTTCAGGATACTCGCCATGTGCCTCCTGGCGTTGATGACCATGTCCGTGGTTTCGTTTGTAGGTATCATCGGTTTCATCGGGTTGATCGCGCCGCATGTGGTCAGGTCGGTGATAGGAAGCGACAACCGTTTCGTGCTGCCGGCATCACTGGTGGCAGGTGCCCTTCTTCTGCTGTGCGCCGATTCGGCGGCCAGGCTGCTCACGACGGACCTCCTCCCCGTAGGTACCGTCATCGCATTGATCGGTTCGCCGGTGTTCATCTACCTCATCGTGCGCCGCAACGCCCAGTTCAAGGGGGCATGGTGACACGTTCACCGACAGGATCATCAGAAGATACTCCACAGAGGACGGTGCCGAATCCTATCTGAGATACACCAGATTCAAGAAAAGGCTGATCATAGGGTTCCTGATTGCGGCGGTCGCGATCCTGTTGCTCTCCATAGGCGTGGGGAAGTACCATGTAAACTTCTTCGATGCCATCGGCATCATCGTCCAATACTTCACGGAAGGCCCCAACGGTTCGATCCCGGAGAGGATCGTATTCGACGAGAGGATACCGAGAGGCCTGAAGGCCGTGATCGTGGGCGCCGGCCTGGCGATAGCCGGAGCTGTTATGCAGAGCATGCTCCACAACCCTCTGGCAGACCCGTATACGACCGGAGTGTCATCCGGTGCCGCGTTCGGGGCATCCGTCTTCGTCGTGCTGGGCATCAGCATCCTGCCGCTCGGCGGATCCACAGGACTTGTGGCCAACGCATTCCTGTTCTCGCTAGTGCCTGCGTTCCTGATCCTGGCCTTCTCCGTCTACAAGAGGATAACGGCCACGACCATGATCCTCCTGGGGATAGGCGTGATGTACATCTTCAGTGCACTGACGCAGATGCTGAAGGTCATGGCCACGCCTCAGCAGATGGAGAAGCTGTACCTCTGGCAGCTGGGGTCCCTCTCGGGAGGCACGATGTGGGATGTTCTTCTCCTTTTCGCCGTAGTTATCGTCTGCGGCATAGCTCTGTACAGCTTCAGGACCGACCTGAACCTCCTGTCCGTGGGGGACAAGCCCGCCCTGACCATGGGGACAAATCCCTGGAAGACCCGTATCATCTGCCTCGTCATCGTGTCGTTCATGACGTCGGTCATGGTCAGCTTCGCCGGGATCATAGGTTTCGTGGGACTGGTGGCGCCCCAGCTCATCAGGGTGCTGATAGGTTCCGACAACAGGTATCTTCTTCTGGCATCTGCCACGTTCGGAGGCATGTTCCTCCTCGTATGCGACTGCCTGTGCAGGGTGGTCGGATCCACAGGCGTCCCGGTCGGGGTCCTGACAGCGGTGATAGGAAGCCCCCTGTTCCTGTACATGCTCGTCAAGAGGTCCAAGAAGGCCACGATCTGAGTTCTCAATTTATCTGGCGAGTGGAAGAAAAAGTAGTTCCCTTTCGGGAACTGGGATTACAATGGACATTTAACAGTATTAATACATTATATTTAGATATTACTAATTCGATTTAGGCTATATTAAAATATAATGTTCAGCATCCTCAGGAATCAGTTTTGGCTGGCATCGCCAACCCAAAAACGGAGTGATTGAAATGGAGAAGAACAAGACAATACTGATCGTGGCAGTGGTCGTCATCATCGCCATCGCTGCGATCGGTGCCTACATGGTCATGTCCAACGGCGGTGGCGACAAGAGCACCGTCTCATTCCTCGTCGAGGATGATGAGGGCGTGTACTTCTGGGCCGAAGGAAGCGGATCGAACGCCTTCGACGCCTTCACGAACGCCATGGACAAGCTAGGATACGAGTACGAGGTCGGCAACATGGGTGCCGATTCCAAGATAGTCAACTCTATCAACGGGCTCGCCAACCCTGCCGGCTATGCCAAGTACTGGCAGCTCTACTACTACAAGGACACCGGTCTGGCCCTCAGCGACCTGGCCATAAACAACATCAAGGGATCCCAGACCCTCGCGCTCATCTTCGACGAGTCCGGCGACCTGCCCGACAACGTCCCCGCGCTCTCCGAGAAGGTCGTGAGGACCAACAGCAACGACACGATGTTCTACATCCAGTCCTCAACCGGATTCTGGGCCGCGTACAACGGCAAGGGAACGACGATGATGGACGCCTTCAAGAATGCCATGGACACTTACAAGATCCCCTACAACCCCAACGCCGGGGGAATCGACTGGATCTTCGACGACGACCTCGACATGAAGAAGTCCGGCGACGACTGGTACTACTGGCAGCAGTACGTCCTCAACAGCACCAAGACCGAGTGGATCCTCAACGACAAGGGAATGTCCGACACGAAGACGTCCGACTACGACAGGATGTGCATCTACTACGGAAAGTACGGGGATGCGCCCTCGGTCCCGATCAAGGAGAACGAGTACGTCACCGTCACCGACGCAGTGGGCAACGTCATCACGCTCGCGAAGGGAAGCCCCCTGTGCCTCGTGAGTTCCAATCAGGCCGAGTGGGCCCAGATCCTCGGACTTGAGAAGTACATCATCTCCATGTGCGACGGAGCCTTCGAGAACGCCGTCCTCAACGACGAGCTCTCCAAGAAGACCAACGTCGGACCCTACAAGACCGCACAGGCCGAGACCATCGCGAACTCCGGCTGCGCATACGTCATCAACCCCAAGTCCATGGGACTTCCCACCGCCGTCCAGGCCGAGCTGGAATCCGTCTACGGGATCAAGTGCATCGCTCTGAACGGATACGGCGAGAGCATGCTGAGCGACGCCCAGCTCTTCGTCGACATCACCGGTGCAGGCCAGGACAGGCTGAAAGATTACAAGAAGACCTACGACGAGGTCGTCAACTACGCGAAGAACGCCGCCAAAGGGGCCACCCACACGGACACCTTCCTCGCATGCCTCTCCACTGCGTCCGACAGCGGCAAGGGAATGAACTACTACTCGATCTCCTCCGAGATGGGAAAGAACCTCCTCTCCATCGACGGAGTGGATGCCACCGTCGAACTCGCCGGGGACAAGGGAGCGAAGACCTTCTGCGTCATCCAGGGAGAGACCATCTTCAACTACGACCAGGAGGGCAAGCTGGACTATCTGTTCCTCAGGACCTCCGCATCGGTTGACGGAGACCTCCAGGCGAACTATGACAGGTACTACAACACCAACTACGCGAAGTACGGCAAGGACCTGAACGTGACCAAGAACGGCGGAGCGTTCGTGTTCGAGACGGATATCATGTCCGGATGCCGCGACTACATCGGTATCCTGGCCTTCGCCAAGGCCTTCGGATTCGACACCGGCTTCTACGACCTGGTGAAGCTGGCCAACGACTTCAACACGAAGTACGGATTCAAGAACTCCTACACGGAAGTCCTCCTGAACGTGCCTTCGAGCTGAACAAACGCTTCGGGGGGTTCGCCCCCCTTTTCATGATAATAGGATGGTGCATGATGTCCGACGAGAGCGGTCTGGCCTCAAGGTTGAGGGAACTGGAGAAGAAGAGCAGCATCGAGGAGGTCTACGAATCCTCCGTGGCCAGGAAGAGGCTGTACATCCTGGGATGCGCGGTGGTCACCGTGGTCCTGTTCATAGCCGCCCTGAGCCTGGGCTCCGTGGACATACCGTTCTCGGATACGGTGAAAGTCATACTCCATTCCATATTCCCTTTCATAGAGGGGCCCGAGAACGAGACCTACAGTCTGATTGTCCTCCAGAGCAGGCTGCCGAAGGCGCTCATGGCTATCATCACCGGTGCAGCGCTCGGTGTCGCGGGTGCCGTTATGCAGGGCATACTGAGGAATCCTCTGGTGAGCCCGTTCACGCTCGGAGTGTCCTCAGCGGCGGCGTTCGGTGCAGTGATAGGCATCATTTTCTGGCCGATGCTCTTCGGGGCCGCGACCAGCTACATCTACATCTTCGGGAACATATTCTACACCAGGAACCTGCTGGTGATGCTCTTCGCATTCCTCGTGGGATTGGCCAGCGTCATGTTCGTGCTGTTCCTGGCGAGGAGGTCGGATGTGTCCAAATCAACGGTCATCCTTGCCGGTGTGATCATAGGATACCTCTTCCAGGCCGGGGTGTCGTTCGGCAAGTACATGTCGGATGACGAGGCACTGAGCGAGATCACGTTCTGGCTGCTGGGGTCGCTGAACGGCGTGACGATAAGCACCGTGCTCATAGTCCTCCCGCCGGTGATCCTGTGCATGTTGTACATGGAGTATCTGGCCCCGAAGATCAACGTCATGGCCGCAGGGGACGATGTGGCCAAGAGCCTGGGGGTGAATGTGCCGAAGATCCGCAACCACGGCCTGATCGTCGCCACGCTGATCACCTGCGTGTGCATCGCTTTCACCGGTGTCATCGGATTCATCGGTCTGATGGCGCCCCACATAAGCAGGATGATAATCGGTAATGACACAAGGTATCTGCTCCCCGCCGCGGCGGTGACCGGATCCGTGGTCCTTCTGGTGTCAGATATACTGTCGCGCACGCTGTTCGCGCCCGAGGTCCTTCCTATAGGCATATTCATGTATCTCTTCGGAGGAATCTTCTTCATCTGGCTGATCGGACGCAAGAAGAGGGATGTGGTAATGTGAGCCTTGTGATAGAGGGTCTGGAGCAGGGCTACGGCAGCCGCACCGTCCTGCAGGACATCGACATAGAGGTGCCTCAGGGGAAGATGGTCGCGGTGCTGGGACCGAACGGATCCGGCAAATCTACCCTGATCAAGACCGTCTGCAACATCATGAAGCCCCGCAAAGGGCGCATCATCGCCGACGGCGAGGACATCTCGGACATCGACCCGAAGGAGTTCGCCACCTATCTCGGATACGTTCCGCAGAAGTACGCCCCGTCGGATTACATGCAGGTGTTCGATGCCATCCTCATCGGCAGGGCGCCGTACATGGGCTGGTCCTATTCCAAGAACGATTTCGAGGTCGCCGCCAGGGCGATCGAGCAGATGGGTGTGGAGCAATTGATCGATAAGAACATCCAGGACCTGTCGGGAGGTCAGATACAGAAGGTCATTCTGGCCCGTGCGATCGCGCAGGAGCCGAGATATTACATCCTGGATGAACCCACAAGTGCTCTGGACCTCCGCAACCAGCTGAACACGCTCCGCACCATGAGGACTCTCATGAGGGAGAGGGATGCAGGTGTTCTGGTGGCGCTGCACGATCTGAACCTCGCCATGAGGTATGCGGATCATGTCGTAATGATCAAGGATGCCCACGTATACGCAAGCGGACCGCCACAGGAGGTCATCACGCCCGACAGCATCCGTGCGGTGTACGATGTGGAGTCCGAGGTTGTGGAGAGCAACGGTGAGCTGTACATCCACATCCGGGAGGACCCGGAGGACGTGGAGCGCATAGGTCCGTGAAGAAAGGTGTGCTGTCTGCTGATGTGGAGCATATAGATCCATAGTAATACGAATTTAAAATTAGTAATACTATAATCATACACGGTCTATTTGGCCCGGTGAGATTGGATCTATCCATCTGGCCCTGCCAGGTCTTTTTCGTAGCCGTATTTATAAAAGGGTGTTAAATTTGACCATAAGGTTGGATGGATGCGCCAATTATTTTATATGGTGTAGAATCTACGAACTCCAACCTCGTAATTAGCAGGAGTTTACGCTGTTAATTATGTTCGGAGTGTTACAATGGATAAGAAGATCGCAATCGTGTTGGTTGTCGTCGTCGTTGCCATCGTGGCTGTCGCAGCAGCCGTTCTTCTGATGAACAACAACAATAACAACACGGATCCCAACGAGAACATCCAGACTCAGTTGCAGATCCGCGGTAATGTCGACGGTAACTACACAATAGACAGCAAGGACATGACCCTCTTCAACGAGGTCATGGACGGTAAGAAGGCACTGAAGGACTACCCCCTCGCAGATGTGAACGCCGACGGAAAGGTCGACGCCACGGACAAGTCACTGCTCCAGGACCTCCTCGACAGGAAGACCGGAACCAGCGTCTACGTCGTCTGCCAGGACAACAATGGAGAGACGACCACACAGGTGGTCAAGTACCCCCTGAGGAACGTCGTCACCTACGCCACCAACATGCAGCTCCCCGCCCTCTACGCGGGAGCGGCCGACTACATCGCCGGATACTTCAGTAAGTCCTATGATTTCGCCGAGGGAGGCCTCTCCAAGGGAGTGGACCTCAAGGGATCGTCCAGGACGATCTCCGATGCGGCATGGAGCAACTTCACCAAGCTCGACGCCGACCTCAAGTCTCAGGGAGGAGTCGGAGCCGTCCTGATCGACTATAGCGGTATCGCCCAGTTCACGGACGCCCGTATGGCCGATATGGAGGCCGCAGGCATCCCCGCACTGATCTACTCCTCCGCGGATGCGACGGATGAGATCACCACCGTTCTCACGCTCGGATTCCTCTTCGGAGGCGACTGCGAGAAGAACGCCATCAACTATGCGAAGAAGTCCTGGGATATCATCGATTACATCGACGGCAAGCTGAAGAACAGGACCAAGGACTCCTACATATCGTTCACCATGCGTATCTACATCGCACAGAACGATTCCACCTTCAACTACATCGGTGCATCCGCCGGAGGAATCCCCTACTACAAGATCAACTCCGAGTTCGCCGAGAAGTACAAGGGAAGCAGCAGCGTCGCTATGACAGGCCCCGAGTCCCTGTCCAACTACAAGGATGTGAACGCCCTTGTCAACGTTCGTTCGATGGATTGGAACCTCACAGCCGCCGATATCAAGGAAGAGATCGTCGGAACGTGGGAGTACGTATCCTCCAAGGGAGTAAGCTCCCAGGAGTGTTTCAAGGGATTCGAGGACAAGCTGTTCTACGTCAACAACCTCCTCCCCGGAGCAGTCAAGGTCGCATACGCCGCCCACGGTCTCTACGGAGATCTCTTCTCGATGGATTGGGCCGATGGAATCCTCAAGGACTTCGTCGACATGAAGCTCAACCCTCTGAGGGAGCAGACCCGTGACACGGTCATCCCGTACTTCGACTACGAGGACTACAAAGCAGCCAAGGGCTGATCTTAATCGAGGGGCGCTAGCCCCTCACAATCTTGCAAGGTGTCCAGATGGCCGAGTATCAGACAAAGGAGCAAGTCATATCGGAATATCATCGTCAGATGTTCAAGAAGACCATGTTGTTCGTCGCATGTGTGATAGGCGTGGTGCTCTTCGTGGGGTTCTTCTCCTTGTCGGTGTATCCCGGTATCGAGCTCTGGCAGGCGTACGAGGTCATATGGGGGCACATAACCGGCCAGGAATTCGAGCCCCGCTCGCTGTACTGGTGGGCCGACCGCTATATCTGGAATTCTGCGATCCCTCACGCCCTAGCAGCCATCATAGCCGGGGCATCGCTGGCCGTATGCGGTACGCTCATGCAGTCCGTCATGAACAACCCTCTGGCCGACCCGTACAGCACCGGTATCTCGTCCGGAGCGGCTTTCGGAGCGGTCGCCGCCATCATCATGGGAGTGACATTCGCCACTGTCGGTGGCGAGACTGGGATCGTTGTCAACGCCTTCATAGGGGCGCTGGTCCCTGCGGCCATAATCATACTGGTCTCCAACCGTATCCATGCGACACCTGCCACACTGATCCTTCTGGGTACGGCGATTTCGTATTTCTTCAACTCAATGATCACCTACATGATGGTGACCACGGATGCGGACACGCTCAAGTCCGCGTACATGTGGCAGATCGGATCCCTCGACGGAATGACCTGGTCATCGATACCCCTGATGCTCATAATCACAGTCATCGGAACGGTGTTCGTTCTACGTGCATCGAGCCAGCTCAACATCATGACCTTGGGCGAGAACAGCGCTACCAGCCTGGGGATAGACGTCCAGAGGTTCAGGATGCTCTGTCTCGGCCTCATGGCGCTGATGACCGCCGCCATAGTCTCATTCACAGGGATACTGGGTTTCGTCGGTCTAGTGGCACCGCACATCGTCCGTCTCGTGGTCGGATCCGACAACAAGTTCGTGATCCCGATATCCATGGCCGTCGGCGCTTTCTTCCTGCTGGTGGCCGATTATCTGGCGTCGGTGATCGTGACTATTCCCGTAGGAGTCATACTGAGCCTGATAGGAAGCCCAGTGTTCTTCATCCTCATAGTCGTTCAGAGCAAACGCGCGGGGGCGATCTATTGACCTTCGGTAACAGGTCATCCAACGTAACGGGCACTAAGGCCGACTACTATCGCAAGCGCAGGCTCAATGTCCTCTTCATAATCGCATTCACGGTGCTGGCCGTCGCATCGTTCTTCATCACGATCGGCTTCGGCACTTATCACATATCGCTGTTCGACTCGCTCCAGGTCTTCATAGATCATCTGACCGGCAACATCCGCGACGAGACGGCGGACCTCTACATCTGGGAGTACCGTGTCCCCAGGGCGCTGGGCGCCATACTGGTGGGATGTTCTCTGTCCATAGCGGGAGTCATAATGCAGAACGACTTCCGCAACCCCTTGGCGGAGCCGTACACCATGGGGATATCCTCGGGGGCGTTCATGGGCGCCATACTGAGCATAGTGTTCGGCATATCCCTCATACCGTTCCTTTCGGGGATCTGGGGCATGGTCGGGAACTCGTTCCTGTTCTCCCTTCTCCCCGTCGCGATAATCGTGGTCATCGGCAGGTTCAAGAAGATGACTCCCGGCCTGATGATCCTCACGGGTATCGCCATACTGTTCATGTTCAGCTCCATCACGCAGATAATCATGGTCACGGCGCCGGCGGAGACCATGGCAGATGCCTATGCATGGAGGGTCGGTTCGCTGGACAGGATCCGCTGGGATCATCTGCCCGTCATCGCACCGCTGGTGATCGCCCTGTGCATCCTCTTGTGGTTCTTCTACAAGAGGCTCAACGTCATGTACGCCGGGGACAAGCCCTCGCAGACCATGGGTGTCGAGGCGCAGAAGACGAGGATGGTCACGCTGGTATTGGCGTCCCTCCTGACGGCGACCACGGTGAGCTTCACCGGTACGATCGGATTCATCGGCCTGGTCGGACCTCATGTTGCAAGGATATTCGTCGGATCGGACAACAGGTATCTGATCCCGGCGGCCGCCGCATTCGGCTCGGCCTTCATCATCCTGGCCGACACCGTCGCCAAGGTATCCGGCCCTGACGGTCTCCCGGTCGGTGTGATAAGCTCCATGGTCGGCGGACCGCTGTTCATATGGATCCTCGTCAGGCAGAGGAAGAGCGCATGGATGTGATCGCATGTTACAATTCAATGATAGAAACAAAGGAGATGTCGCAATGGAGGTGTCCAATTGCATCTGAAGATCGACGGAATAGACTTCTCGTACACGAGCACACCCGTGCTGCACGATGTCAGCCTGGAGCTTGAAGGGCCCAGGTTCGTATCCATACTGGGGCCCAACGGTGTGGGGAAATCCACGCTCATACATTGCATCAACAAGATCCTGACCCCTACCAAGGGGACGGTGTTCATCGACGGGAAGGATGTGAAGGAGACCACGATCAAGGATCTGGCCAAAGAGGTCGGATATGTTCCCTATTCGGCGAACGACACGTTCCCGCTGTCCGTGGTGGACACGGTCCTGATGGGACGCCATCCTCACAGCAAATGGAAGTCTTTGGACTCGGACCTCGACCTCGTGTACGAGACGCTGAAGAGGCTGGGTATAGAGCATCTCGCCATGAGGTCGTTCAGCGAACTTTCTGCCGGACAGCACCAGAAGGTCATGCTCGCGAGGGGCCTGGTGCAGGAACCCAAGATCCTCTTGCTGGATGAGCCGACGTCCAATCTGGATGTGAGGCACCAGCTGGATGTCACCAAGATGCTCAAGTCTCTGGCCTATGACAAGAACATGCTGGTGATCATGATCAGCCACGACATCAACATTGCAGCCAAGTACGCCGACGAGATCATCATGCTGAACGACGGGACCATCTACGCTGTCGGAACCCCGCAGGAGGTCATCACGGAGGATAACCTGAGGGTCGTCTACGGTGTCAAATCGAAGATTATCGATGATGACGGGGCCCCCCATGTGATCCTGAAGGACGCCATCCCGATGAACGAGGACATCCGCAGAGCCGACGATGTCGAAGTCGGTAAGCAGCAGGAAGTCGAGGCAGGACCCTGACCTTTGTCGATAATATGTGCACGGGTGTGGCAAGGTCAATCAGATTGGGTCGAATTCGGTAAAAAATGCCTAGAAATAGGTGTTGATAGGTAAAAATCTTGAACATTTATCGGTATATTAAACTTCGTTAAAAAGTACTAAATAAGGTATTTTTTGTACGACAGAGATATTGGACATTACGTCCAACAATGAGGGATTCAATGGATTCTAAGAAATTAGCAATAATCGTCATCATCGTCGTGGCGATCGTTGCTGTAGCCGCGGCCGTAGTGCTGATGAACCAGGGAGGCAAGAGCATCCCCAGCGAAGTCAACGAGTACGGTCTCGTCTACGGAAACGCCGACGGTGACACGAAGCTCGATCAGACAGATATCGACATCATAGACGCGGTCATCAAGGACCAGTCGCTCCTGTCCAAGTATCCCCTCGCCGACACCAACTACGACGGTAAGGTGACCGAAGCGGACAAGGAAATGCTCCAGAAGATGATCAAGAAGGAGAAGATGAAGGTCCACGTCATCCAGTTCGACGCTGCGGACAAGATCACAGTCGTCGAGTCCAACTTCCCGCTGACCAAGATCGTCGCCAGCGGTGGAACAAACATGAGGGTCCTGATCTCCGTCCTCGACCTGCATACGGTCATGGTCGGAAACGCCACCAACAAGTACATCTCCCCCGTCTTGGACAAGGACCTCTACGACCTGAGGGCGAGCGGAAAGATCCTCATCCTCAATACCTCGCCCACGGACGACGACCGTACCAAGCTCGCAGCAGCGGACTTCGATGCGATCATCACCGAGATCTCCGGTCTCGAGGGATACGGAGCCGACAGCTACCGTTCCCTGTACAAGGAAAAGGGTGCCACATTCATGCAGTTCAGCGTGGATAACACCAAGGAATGCCTCCAGGCCATCGCCACGATGGGAATCCTCGTCGGACAGGAGAGCAACGCCAAGGCATTCATCGACTTCAGCCAGAAGGTCGAGGACACCATCAAGACCAAGGAAGGCAACAAGTTCGGAACTGCCACCATCATGAACGTCGTCATGTCCAACTCCGTCAGCGGAACCACCTCGGACTACTACAAGGCGACCATCGCAGCCGGAGGAAACAACCTCGCGGACTTCGCGCAGAACACCAAGAAGTTCCCCGACGGATCCGACAACACCTGGCTCCTGGACCCCAAGTACAACCCGCAGTACCTGATCCACATCTCGTCCACAGTCTTCGGCGATTCGCCTACCACGTCCACCGTGAACGCGATCAAGAAGAACTTCTCCGAGACCGCCGCTTACAAGGCAGACCAGTACTACCTGATCAACGGAACCATACCTCTCCCTGTGAGGCTCGCATACATGGCAGAGATCATGTATGAGGACTGCTTCGACAAGGGATGGTGCGTCTCGCTGCTCCAGGACTACATGGACCAGTTCACCAGCAGCAAGGTCGATGTGAAGGACTACAAGATCCTCTGGACCACAGAGGAGCTCAAGAACTTCTGAAACCAGGAGGGGGCGACCCCCTCCATTCTTGATTAACATGACTCAAATCGATATCGACGATCTGCATTTCGAGTACTCCAAGGATGCGCTCATCCTGAAGGACATCAGCATCTCGCTGAAAGGGGCTCAGCTGATCTCGATCATAGGTCCGAACGGTGTCGGGAAGTCGACATTGATCCACTGCATAGACCGCATCCTGTCGCCCACCAAGGGAACGGTCCTGGTCGACGACCAGAACGTGACGGAGTACCGTCCCAAGGACCTGGCCAAGAAGATAGGGTATGTCCCGTACACATCTGGGGATTCATTCCCGATGACCGTCGTGGATACCGTTCTGATGGGACGCAACCCCCATCACAAATGGAAGTCTCTCCACGAGGACATGATAGTCGTCGAGGAGGCGATGAGGATGATGGACGTCTCCGATCTGGCCATGAGGCAGTTCAACGAGCTCTCGGCCGGACAGCATCAGAGGGTCATGCTGGCCCGCGGTATCGCGCAGGAGCCCGAAATCCTTCTGCTGGACGAGCCCACCGCGAACCTGGACATCAGGCATCAGATGGATGTCATACGTCTGCTCAAGGATCTCTCCGTGAAGAAGGACATTATGGTCATCATGATCAGCCACGACCTGAACCTGGCCTCCAAGTACTCGGACAACATCATAATGATGTCCAAAGGCAGCATCTATGCCGTAGGGACTCCCGAGGAGGTCATCAACGAGGACAACATCAGGCATGTGTACGATGTTGAATCGGAGATCATAATCAGGGACGATCGTCCGTTCATGATCCCCAAGGATCCGGAGTTCGTAAGCCGTGGGGAGAACAAGGAGTTCTCCGTCAGCATTCCATGAGGTGCGAGGATGGGCGACGATCCTTACGGTCTGGAAAAGCTCGAGGAGCAATACAACAGATACACTTCGCGCAAGATCCTGCTTATCATCGCATTGGTTGCAATCATAATCATTCTCATCGGTGTCTCGCTGATGTTCAACGGAAGGGGGCTGGGCTTCGTGGAGGCCATGTCCTACTTCTTCAATCACATCATAGGCACCACATACATAGTCGGTTCGGACGAATGGGTGAACGACTACGCCATTTGGACCGTCTACACCCCCCGTGTCTTTATGGCCATAATAGTCGGTGCCGGACTGGCATCGTGCGGAGTCGTCATGCAGGCCCTGCTGAACAACCCTCTGGCGGACCCGTACACCACAGGTCTGTCCGACGGAGCATGCTTCGGGGCCGTGGCGGCCATAGTCATGGGATTCACGCTCTCCGGTATCTCAGGTTCCCTCGGGATCGTGACCAACGCATTCTTCGGAGGTCTCATCCCGGCCATCGTCATAATCATGCTCTCCAGGGTGATCAACATGTCACCGGCGGTGACAATCCTCGTCGGAGTGGCGCTCTCATACCTCTTCAGCGGTATGGAGACCCTGATCATGGTGTCCACCGATGCGGACACCCTCAAGAACGCCTTCCTCTGGCAGATCGGTACCTTCACCAACACCGATTGGTCGGAGATCCCCATCCCCCTGATCCTCGTCGCCCTTTCATCGGCGATCATGCTGCTCATGAGCAGGAAACTGAACCTGCTCTCGCTGGGCGACGACAGCGCTTCCAGCCTGGGGCTGGATGTGGACAACTTCCGTACCATCTTGATGATCATCGTGGCCATCAGCGTCGCGGGAATGATCAGCTTCTCGGGAATCATCGGTTTCGTCGGTCTTGTGGCACCGCATGTGGTCCGCATGGCCATCGGAGGGGACAACAGGTATCTGATCCCGGCATCCATGGCAGCGGGAGCCGCATTCCTTCTCGTCGCGGATCTGCTGTCGCGCGTCGTCGTGTACCCCGATGAGCTGCGTGTGGGACTGATAGCATCCATCATCGGAGCACCCGTCTTCCTGTACATGATCCTCAAGAAGAAGAGGTACGGGGAGGGATACTGATGGAGGAGATGTCGGTCCTCGAGAGGACGTACAGGCAGATCAGCAGGAAGAAGACCATAATCTCCCTGGTCATCCTGGCGGTCGCCGCGTTGATATCGTTCTTCAGCATCTTCGTCAACCATTACACCGGGCTGTCGTTCGATGTCACCTGGAATGTGCTGGTGGCCCATCTGAGCGGTCATGAATACGGGGTATACTACTACGATCTGATCGTTTGGGACTACTTCTCGCCCAGGGCGATAATGGCCGTGTTCGTCGGGGCCGGTCTGGCCGTCGGAGGCGTGGTCATGCAGAGCATGCTCCGCAACCCCATCGCGGACCCTTACACGACCGGAGTCGCGTCGGGAGCATCCTTCGGAGTCGCCCTGTTCTTCATGATGGGGTTCGCTCTGATTCCAACGGGCAACTACTCCCTGGACATCACGCTAAATGCATCCCTGTTCGCTCTGATCCCTACTGCCGCGATCGTCCTGATATCTAGACGCAAGAACATGACGCCTACCACAACCATCCTCGCAGGAGTGGCGGTGATGTACGTGTTCCGTGCGGCGACATCCATCATGACGCTTTCGGCGGATCCGGAGGCCGTGGAGCAGCTGTACATGTGGAACGTCGGTACCCTCGTCGACGCCCGTTGGGACAACGTCTGGATCGTCGCGGGGATGACCCTTGGATGCACGATCCTCATAATGTTCCTCGGTCATCAGATGACCATAATGACCACCGGCGACAACGGTGCCAAGTCCATGGGTGTGAGGACGAAGCTGATACGCACGATTTCCCTCATCATCGTGGCCGTGCTGACCGCCACCATCGTGGGATATGTGGGCACCATCGGTTTCATGGGTCTGATAGCACCTCATGTGGCCAGGATACTCGTGGGTTCCAACCTGAAGTATCTGATACCTTGCTCGGCCGCTACCGGTGCGCTGATCCTGATAGCATGCGACTGTGTGACCAAGTTCATGGTCTCCAGCGTGCCTGTCGGAGTGATCACATCGGTCATCGGAGGACCCATGTTCATCATACTCCTGATCAGGGGAGCCAAGAAAGTCTGGTATTGACCAAAAGAAACAATCATCCGGCCTCGGATCCTTTCTTCCGAGGCCGGAATCTTCCATTCATATGTTCTGATGAGGTCAGAACGGTCATTGGGTGGCGGCCTTGGCCGTCTCCCTTCTCTCGACCCTGTCCAGAACGATCTTTCCATGGACGACCATGGCTATTCCGCCCAGGACCTCGACGATGATCAGCGCTATGCCGATGCCGAATAGCCCTGACGTGGTGCAGTAGGCAACGATCGCATATGCGATGGTGACCACGATGTTCCTGACCAGCGTGTTGAGCATGGCCTGCCCGGCCTTCTCCAGCGACTGCATCAGGGCCGAACCGACATACACCATGGAGAACGCAGGCAGGAAAGCTGCCATCTCCAGCGAGAAGATGACCATGTCGTTGTGCATGTGGATCATGTCGTCGGTACGGAGGAACACGTCCGCTATAGGTATGCTCAGGGCCGCGAACAGCAGGCAGAGGGCTATCAAGTGGATCATAGACCTCTTGATCGTGAACTTGTACGCATCCCTGATCATGTCGAACTCCTTCATGCCGTACTCCGCGGAGCACACGGCGACCATGGCGCCGCCCATCGCCTGAGCGGGTATCGCCGCAAGGTATCCGATCCTCCACACCATGGTGTAGACCGCAAGCCCATCGTTCCCGGAGCACATTATCACGAAGAAGTTCAGGAACACGTTGAAGAAGTTCATCACTGTGAGCTCTACGGACTCTGGGAGACCGACGCTCAGGATCTCCTTCATGAGCCTCATGTTGGGCTTGAAGCTCTTCCTCTCGAAGCGGATGTACATGTCCTTGCTCCTGAGGTACCAGTAGAATCCCATCAGGGACGAGATGATGAATGCTATGACCGTGGCCCATGCGGCTCCCGCTACGCCCATGTCCATCCAGAAGATCATCACGGGGTCCAGGATGATGTTGACCATGGCGCCGACGACCTGGATGGCCATGGATCTCTTCGCGGCCCCCTCTCCGCGGAGCATACCGGACATGACTCCGCTGAGGATGATGAAGAATGCTCCCAGATAGATGGGCATGCCGTACGACATGCACGCGTCGCGCATGGATGATCCTCCCATGATGTCTATGATCGGTCCTGCGGAGAGGACCAGCACGATCGACATCACCACGGATATGATCAGGGTGAGGACAAGACTCTGGGCCGCCACTCCGTTGGCGTCGTCATGGTTCTTCATCCCTATGTTGCGGGCTATCGCCGCCGAAACACCAATACCGACACCGTTCCCTATACCGATGAGGATGCAGTAAAGCGGATAGATGATTCCCAATGCGGCCATCGGGTCCTGCCCCAGGTCCGAGACCCAGAAGCTGTCCACGATGTTGTTGAGGTTCTGGACGAAGAGGGCTATCGCTATGGGTATGCTCAGGGCAATAACACCCTTCCTCTGATCGCCCAGTAGGACCTTCACTCCCTCCGTTCCTTCGGCCATGGACCTCCCCACACCCCCTCACCTATATACATGTTATATAAGGCAGGAGCCGGAAACAGCCAGTGCTGGGTGCACGATTCGGTAACACCGTTAATCCGTTCCTGTTTTCTATTGTTATATATAGGACCACCTATTCCAGCACTCATGCGGATAGCAGCGCTCCTGATCGACAGGTGTCAGAACAGGAAATGTAACCACGAATGCGAGAAATTCTGTCCTCTGAACAGGACTGGCGTAGAGTGCGTCACCTTCGGCGAGAAGGGCAAGCCCATCATCTCAGAGGAGCTCTGCCAGGGATGCGGAATATGCGTCAACAAGTGCACCTTCGATGCTATCAAGATCATCGGTCTGGCGGACGAGCTCAAGGAGCAGATGATCCACCAGTACGGCGAGAACAGCTTCCGCCTGTACAGGCTGCCCGTGCCCAAGAAGGGATTCGTGACGGGTATCCTCGGACCGAACGGAATCGGAAAATCCACTGCTATCAAGATGCTCTCCGGTGCGGAGGTCCCCAACCTCGGCAATTACGAGAACCCTCCCAGCAAGGAGGAGGTGCTGAAGCACTTCGCGGGAACGGAACTGCACGAGCATCTCAAGAACGTCTACGAGGGGAAGATCAAGACCGCGATCAAGCCGCAGTACGTCGACCTCCTTCCCAAGGCATCCAACGGAGTCGTCAGGGACCTCCTGTCCAAGGTGCAGGAGCGCATGACATTGGAGGAGGCCGCCGAGCTCTTCGACCTCACCGAGGTCCTGGACAGGGAATTGTCCAAGCTGTCCGGAGGAGAGTTGCAGCGTTTGGCCATGGCGGCCACGATGATGAAGGATGCGGATGTCTACTTCTTCGACGAGCCTACATCATATCTTGATATCTATCAGAGGGTGAAGATGGCGAGGCTCATCAAGGCCCTCAGCGCGGAGAAGCAGGTCATGGTCATCGAACACGACTTGGCCATCCTGGATTTCCTAGCAGACAATGTCAACGTCGTCTACGGTACCGAAGGCGCCTACGGTGTATTCACCATGGCCAGGCAGGTCAGGACCGCCATCAACGTCTACCTCGACGGATACCTCCCCGAGGAGAACATCAGGTTCAGGGAGAGGCCCATCGAGTTCGAGGCATCGCCTCCCAGGGCCGACTGGCAGACGGCCGACATCATATCGTTCAAGAACCTCAAGAAGGACTTCGGAGAGTTCGAGCTTGACATCACCGGTGGGGCCGTGAAGATCGGAGAGTCGATCGGTATCGTCGGACCCAACGCGACCGGTAAGACCACGTTCGTCAAGATGCTTGCAGGCGCGATAGAGCCTGATTCCGGAGAGATGGACAACAAGATCAAGGTCGCATACAAACCGCAGTACATCTCTGCGGATTTCGACGGCACGGTGCAGGACCTGCTGTTCATGAAGTATTACGATACCGTCAACACCAGCTTCTTCAACGGAGAGGTGCTGGAGCCCCTGGGCATCAAGCATCTCATGGACAAGCAGGTCAAGAACCTCTCGGGAGGAGAGCTCCAGAGAGTCGCCATCACCATGTGCCTGGCGACCGAGGCCGACATGTACCTCTTCGATGAGCCTTCCGCATATTTGGATTCCAACCAGAGGATGAACGCCGCCAAGACGATCAGGAGGATGATGGAGAAGACCGGCCGCAGCGGAATGATCGTCGACCACGACATCTACTTCCTGGACATGGTCTCGGATTCCATGATGGTCTTCGGAGGCGATCCCGGGCACCACGGTGTCGGAGAGGGACCTTTCGATATGCGCGAGGGAATGAACAAGTTCCTTGCCGCTGTGAACATCACATTCAGGAGGGATGCCGATTCCCACCGCCCGAGGATAAACAAGCCCGAGTCCAGGCTGGACAGGGAGCAGAAATCCAAGGGAGAATACTATTACTCCGATAATTCGGCACAGACTACAGGTCAATGAATGGAGGCGAAGAGATGGGAAAAGCCGACACGCATCTGCACACGCAGTACTCCGGATTCTCGAAGCTCGGGGTCATGAAGTTCCCCGAATCCGTGATATCGCCGGAGACACAGGTGGACCAGGGAAGGAAGAACGGCATGGACGTCATCGCGATCACGGACCACGATGAGACCAGGGCAGGTTTCCTGGCGCAGGAGTACGCGAAGAAGTTCGATGACATCGAGGTCATCGTCGGGGAGGAGGTCACCTCCAAGGACGGGGAGATCATCGGTCTGTTCCTCAACGAGAGGATACCGGAGCATCTGCCTGTCGAGGAGACCGTGGACATCATCCGCTCCCAGGGCGGGATAGTCATCGCCCCGCATCCTTTCAGCTACCACGTCTTCGGACTCAAGGAGAAGATCCTGACCCTGGACATCGACGGATTCGAGACGATCAACGGCGGACATCCGGATTCCTATTCCAACATGTTCGCGAAGATGGTCATGGACAGATATCCCAAGAGATGGGCCGAGATGTCCGGTTCGGATGCGCACTCGATCTATACCTCCGGTTACAACTGGACGGAGTTCGAGGGCACCACGGCGGAGGACTTCAGGAAGTCCATCCTCAACAGGACCACCAAGTCCATGGGAGTGCCGTCCCCCGTGCTGGGGCAGGTGCAGTGGAGCATAGAGGTCGCATTGGGCGGCGCCAAGCTTCTGAAGAAGGCCCTGAAAGGGGAGCTGAAGCAGGTGCCGGACGACCACCTCATCGAGAAGATCCTCAGCATCAACGACCTGAAGAAGGCCACAGGGATATTCGCTGCGTACGCTTACGCCACGCCTTGGATGGCCGGTCTCGCCACTGTCCTGAGCACAGAGTATCTTGCGATCGGGGCCAGGAAGATGAGGAAGCAGATCCCCCAGCGCCTTGAGAACATCGACAGGATCATCAAGGAATATGATGCAAGCAGGGCCTGATGTCTTCAAGATAGCCGTCAACCTTCCGCCTGAATTCCTGGAAAGGATGATGGCGGCTATCGACGATTCCATGGATCCGCTGTATCCGGGCTACGACCATACATTCAATTATTGGCCCGTCAAAGGTACATGGCGTCCTCTGGAAGGTTCCGATCCGTATATTGGGACTGTAGGTAAGATAGAGGTCGCCGACGAGGTCAGGCTAGAGTTCGCCGTGAGGGAGAAGGACCTAAAGTCCGTCCTCAGGGCAATCAGGGATGCGCATCCTTACGAGGAGCCTGCCATCGACGTCATACCGATGTACGCCTGGAAGGAGCTGCTCACTTCTTCGGACTGAGGGAGAATATACCGTCGAAGGTCCTCTGCATCTTGTGGATCTTCAGGCTCTGCTTCCTGTAGTCGAGCTCCGACGCATCCAGGATGCCGATCTTCACGAATTCCTCAAGGGCCTCGGTGGCCCCGTCGTAGTCGCCGTCGACACCGACCATCACATCGATCAGCCTGTTGCGGCAGTAGATCGTCTTAGGCAATTCTCCGCCCTGCTCGTCGATGTACCTGTCCTTGACCGATGGGTACAGATCAAGGTTGTTGCAGCACTGGACCTTGGTCTCCTCGAAATCCTCAGCGCCGAAGAGTCCGTCGATGTACGCCTCGGTGACGACGAATTTGTCGTAATCGGTGAGCTCATGCGACAATGCGTACTTGCCTGCCATCACGGATAACTTGTAGTTGTGGTCATCGGACGAGCGCTTCATCAGGTCCACGAGGAAGTTCTGCTTCGATGTGGTGTCGATGCAGTTCAGATATCTCTTGACCTTGACCTTGTCCATGTCATTCAATGAACCGAACCATTCCTCAAGTCCGACGGCCGTGATCTCAGCAGGTGTTTCCGATGCCATGTCCGGAGTATCGGCTGTCTGGCATTTATGGATATTCGTTCACTGCTGGTCCTTGATGTCCTGGATCATGATGACCTTGGGCGGTACGTGAATCTTCCTGGCCATGAGCATCTCCGGGGTCCACTTGAGGTGCTTCTCGAAATCCTCGGTCCTGTTGAAGCAGTTCCTGTCGCAGTATCTGCAGAAGAGCCCGTGGCAGGGCATGGGTGTGATGGATACCTCGACATCGTTGCCGAACCTCCTCATGAGGGCCGTTTCCAGCTGGTGCTGCTCCTCATGGGCGAGATTCAGGGGGAGGTAAGTGGGGAGGACCAGGTGCATGTCGACGAAAACTCCGTGGCCGTATTTGATGATCCTAAGACCGTAGATGTCGATCCAGTCGTCGTGCCTGTACTCGTTGAGGATGTCGGCTATCTCTTTGACGAGGGCCTCGTCGGTCCTGTCCATGGAGTCGTCGATGCTCTGCTTGATGACCTTGATCCCGGTGAAGGCTATGATCGCTCCGAACACCACCGCAATGGACGCGTCCAACCAGGCCGCGTCGTAGCCCAGTGCGAACGCCACATAGACCACCAGCAGACCGATTATGATCCCCACAGAGGAGTATGTGTCGGAGCAGAGGTGCTTCCCGCTTGCTACAAGCGCTGGGGACCTGGTCTTCTTGCCTTTGGAGATGGCCCTCCTTCCCACCAGGTAGTTCACAAGTGCGGCCGCTGCGATGATCACAAGACCGATGTCCAGCTGCCTGATCTCAGGGGGGTTGAAGAACGCAAGTACGGATTCGTAGATGATGAGTCCGCCGGCGACGACGATCATGCTGCCTTCGATGATGGCGGAGATGTTCTCGATCTTCCCGTGCCCGAAGGGGTGGGACCTGTCGGCGGGCTGCGCTGACAGATACAAAGCATAGAGTCCGACGAACGCCGCGACGACGTTGACTATGGATTCCAATGCATCTGTGAGGATGGCCATCGAGCCTGTGAGGTAGTAAGCTACGAATTTGATTGCCATCAAGGTGAAGCCAACAACCGCGATGACCTTCTGGAAATCGTAGTTGCTCTTAGCTGCATCATCCATGTAGTTTTATCGAATATTTCGTATAAATTGATTGTTTTCGAGCAGTTGTATTTAAAATTTTTTAGGAGTTCCTCTAACTGCAGAGGTTACCGCTCCGACGATGCACATCACGAAGCAGACCGAGAACGAGTACTTCATGACCTCCAGGAACAGCCCGTAGGTGTCCGGTCCTAGGTTGTCCATGGAGCCCATTATCGTCGATATGAACAGCATCGCAATGCCCATGCTGACCATCATCCCCGTCTGCCTCATTACCGCCATCATGCCCGATGCCTCGCTGGTATGAGTCTTCGGGACAGAGGACATGATGAGCGTGGTGTTCGGTGCCGAGAACAGCGCGAAGCCGAATCCGATCAGCAGCATCGTGACCATCACTGTCTCCAGCGTCGTGTTCATATTGTAGAAGATCAGGGTGAGTATCCCGATACCAGTTATTATCATCCCCAATGTGGGGAGCACGGCCTTCTTCTCCAGCCTGTCGGTGAGCTTCCCGACGAACGGGGTGAAGAAGCATTGGATCACCGGCTGGACGATCATCAGCAGCCCGGCCTGTGTGGCGGACAGCTGTCCGATGCTCTGCAGGTACAGAGCCATGAAGAACGAGACGGAGAACGATGCTGCGTAGCTCATGAACGTCGCTATGCACGATCCGCTGAACGCCCATATCCTGAACAGGCTGATGTCGAGGATGCAGTGCTCGTTGTTCCTCTGGCTCCTGACGAACAGGACCAGAAGGATCAGTCCCGCCACGAGGGAGACTATCGCCCATGTGTTGGGCAGGTTCATCACTCCGGCCATGCTGAACAGCACCGCCAGACCGTACAGGACGGATCCCCTTGTATCAAGGATACCGTCCCTGTCGGTGGCGATATCGGTCTTGAACCTGAACTTCAGAATCAGTATCGAAGCTACGGCCAGCGGGATGGGGAGCAGGAAGAGGAGCCTCCATCCGATGAGGTCGTTGAGGGTGCCGCCTATGGCAGGCCCGAGGGCCAGGCCCATGTAAATGAACATGGTCTGATATCCCATGGCGGAGCCCCTGTGCTCCTTGGGGACGACGTCGGTCAGCAAGGATATGCTGACTGTCGCCATCGATGCCGCTCCGACCCCTATGATGGCCCTTCCGATGATGATCCACCAGAATGAGGGCGATATGGATGCCACGACGCACCCTGCTACAAGGATCTGGAGCCCGATTATGAACATCATCTTTTTTCCTATGATGTCCGAGAGCTTGGCGAAGGGCACCATGAAGATGACCGATGCTAACAGGAATGCAGAATTGATGTAGGCCAGGTCGTGCGAGCCTGTGCCGAACTCCTCGCCGATGTTCACCAGGGACAGGTTCATCATCGTGCTCAGAAGAGGGGCTATGAATCCGGACAGGTAGCATGCAAGCCTGACCGCCGTTACCTCCGAATCCGTATAGTCCATGATTCGTAATCATCGGTGCTCGTATTTAGGTTGGACGATGCCTGCCCCATCCTCTGGATAAGCGTGAAATACGGTTTCGTCGCTCACAGGTGACATGGCAGTTTACAGGGACATCACTGAAACGATCGGAGAAACGCCCATAGTACGTCTGAACAGGTTGCCCAAGGCGGGGACCAGGGTCTACGTCAAGGTCGAGAGGGGGAACCCTGGAGGCTCCATCAAGGACCGCGCCGTCCTGTCGATGATAGACGATGCGGTCGCCAGGGGTGTCCTGAAAGAAGGGGGCACCATAGTGGAGCCCACATCCGGGAACACCGGCATAGCGATAGCCATGATCGCCGCCGTAAGAGGGTACAATGCGGTCATCGTCATGCCTGACACGATGTCCAAGGAGCGCATACAGTCGATGAGGGCCTACGGCGCAGAGGTCGTGCTCACTCCTGGTGCGGAGGGCATGGCAGGCGCGATAAGGAAGGCCGACGAGATCGCCGAGAAGGTCGGGGGATGGGTCTGCGGGCAGTTCGACAACCCGATGAACGCCGTGGCCCACCGTGTCGGAACAGGGAAGGAGATCCTGAGGGACCTGCCTGATGTTGATTATGTGATCTCCGCTTTCGGCACCGCCGGTACCGCCTGCGGTCTCGCGATGGCATTCAAGGATGCCGGTGCAAAAGCGAAGGTCATAGGCGTGGAGCCTGCCGAGAGCCCCCTGGTCACCGAGGGGAAGGCCGGTCCGCACAAGATCCAGGGCATCGGTGCGAACTTCATCCCGAGCATCTTCGACAGGGATCTCCTTTATGATGTCGTCCAGGTCAAGGGCGACGATGCCATCTCCACTGCGGTCAGGATGGCCAGGGAGGAGGGCATATTCTGCGGAATATCCTCAGGTTCGGCCGTGAAGGCCGCTCTGGACCTGTCCGAGAAGGAACCCGATAAGATCATACTGGCGATTCTCCCGGACGGCGGCGAGAAGTACATGAGCACCGGGATATACGATTGATCGAAGGCGGTCGGGGGCCGGTTAGACGTTCTTCGGATTGATCAGCTTCCCGATCACCGCTTCTTTTATGAACGGGTTGTAGCGGTCCATATCGGGTTTCTCGTCCAGTATGTGCTGGATCTCGGATGCCACGTGGGCGAATATCCTCTTGTAAGCGACGCATGATTGGCCGCCGTTCTCCTCCAGGCCGTTCTCGTAGCAGGCATCCACGCTGCACCCTCCGTTGCAGAAATCGTAGATCTCGCAATAGGCGCATTTCTCGCGCCTTTTGATCGATCCCGCTATGATGTTCCTGAACCCTTCGGACTTGAAGGCATCCGCTATGGATGATATATCGTCTATGTTACCGAGGCAGAACTCCTTCGGACAAGCCTTGGCGCATGGATACAGTGACCCGTCGGGGTACATGCAGATCCATTTGGTCAGGCAGGATGTATGGGCGCAGTCCGAGGGGACCGGGTTGCCGAGATAGTTCTGGATGTACAGATAATGGGGCATCAGGGGCACCCTGGACGTGTTGTCGTACATCCATTCGTCGAAGGCGTCTATGCTCCCCTGGATGAACTCCTCTGTGTCCGGGACGTAGCATTTTCCGCATCCTGCGGGGATTACAGGGGAGAGGGACACGGTTATGTCCTTGTCCCTGAAGTACTCGTAGATCTCCTTCTGCTTGGTCGCAGTATCCTTGGATACGGCAGCGCTCACTGAGTACATGTTCTCCTTGGCGGACAGGGTCTTCAGCGTCTTCTCAACATCCTCCTCCCTGAGAATGCTATTGTACGGCCCCTCGTAGGACACTCCGACGTTGATCTTCTTCTCCCTGCAGTACGCCATCAGCCTCCTGTTCAGAAGGGTGCCGTTGGTGTTGATGGTGTTCCCGTAGCGCATGGAATCCTTGCCGAAGTACCTCTCCTCCATGCCGATGGCCTCCTTGTAGAACGACATCGGCAGCGTCAAGGGTTCCCCTCCGTGCCAGATGAACCATGCGGTCTGGTATTCCTCGGATGCCATGCGGATGAGTTTCTCGACCCTGTCCAGGGAGATGTTGCCTTTGATCCTCTCGGAAGGTTCGTGATAGCAGTGTTTGCAGTCGATGTTGCAGAAAAGTGTGGGTTTGATGACTATGGTGATATGGGGTTTCATGATGGTGGTCCCGCCGCGCACGATGCAACGCGGCGGAGATGATCGTCAATCTCAGAACGGCCAGTAGGGCCAGGCTCCGAAGAAGCCATCCGTCGCATAGCAACAGCAGGCCACGAGGACCACGACGGTTCCGATGACACAGAGGTGCCATCCCCATGAGTTGCAGTATCCCTTGTCGCTGCAGCAGCAGTAGTCGCACTTGCTGAGTTCGCTGTGCTCCGCGTCCGCACCCTTGTCAAAACGCTCCGCATGCTCGTTGTCCTGGGGAAGACCCTCCATGGAGAATGCGATGAATGCGTTAGGGGATTGGCTCTCATACATTGCTGTCAGTTTTTCAATGGATTCTGCATCGTAGGACATTAAGTTCACCTTATCAGTGATGTTCTGATATTCTGGCTAACAATTTCGCCCTATATAATATTTGACGGATGGTACAATCCCATTAACGACGTATCGCTGGCCTGCGCTGCGATAAACTTTATCCGTGACCGTCGATAGAGAAGTCATGCTGGGGTACACCCTCCCTTACTACAACAGGCTCTCGCCTGCGGACAACAGGCTCTACCGGAGGTACTACTGCGAGGGATGCCATCAGCTGAGGCAGGGGTTCAACCTCAGGAGCACCCTGACCGTCAATTATGACATGACCTTCAACACGATCCTGCTGAATTCCATAGCGGGGGATGTCCTGGATTTTGAGGGCACGACGAAGAGGATATGCGTCCTGGACAGGCCGAAGGCCGATTCGGACCTCATGAGGAGGATGGCGGGATACACCCTGATCCTCACCAAATGGGAGCTGAAGGATGACGATGCGGACAAGCCGTCGCTGAAGTCCAAGGCTGCATCTACGGCATTGAAAGGAGCGATAGAGAAGGCCGTCTCCCTCTACCCGGAGTATGACAGGATGGTCGGTGAGGGGTTCGGCAGGCTGAGGGGTCTGGAACAGCAGGGCTGCAAGGATGCCGTCCTGATGGGCAGGACCTTCGGGAACGGCCTGATAGGTGCGCTCAGGGACATCGCAGGGGAGCACGCCAGCGAGGATCTCGATAACGTCTTCAGGGAGCTGAGCACGGTGGTGTACCTGATGGATGCGATAGACGACCTGGACGAGGACTTCACTGAAGGCACATACAATCCGTTGCTGCCCGAAACAGGCTACACGAACGCGGCGGACTTCAGAATGAAGCACGTCTATGAGCTATCGGAGATGCTCAACGGGGAGATTGGCAGCCTTCAGACGTCCTATTCCAAGGTGAGGCCGCTGATGAGGGCCGGAACAGGCATCTGCGACAACATCGTCTACATGGGTATCCCGGATTCGGCCAAGAAGGTCATGATGGGAAGTTCCACAGCCAGAACAAGTGTCAAGAACGTCCTCTCCAACAGGAAGCAGAGGATGTCAGAGGGTACCTGAGGGATCGTACTCGGTGCAGACGTCCAGTTCGTACTTCTCCTCGCCGGTCAGGGCGCATATGGAACCGTCGTATCTGGAGCAGTTCTCGCAGCATCCGGGACGGTACCTGTCGCAGGTCGACTCCGGTGCTGTGGATCTCGAATTCATCACGCAGGCCCATACTTCGTCCCTGTGGTTGCAGAACCTGCATGTCTTGCACTTGCGGTAGGCCTCGTTCGTCATCGTTCAGAATATATCGGTGTTGTTCATTATCCTTTTCGTCACATGAGCGAGATTTCTGATGCAATAGAGCAGGACCTCAGGACCCTGGACGATATCCTGAAGGAACTCAACAAGGAGGCCGCGAACCACAAGGCCGAGCGCGACAGGTACCACCAGCAGGCGGACGTCCTTGCCGAGAAGAGGGATAAGCTGCAGGAGAGGGCCAGGAGGCTCTCGTCCGAGGCCAGGGCCCTGAAGGACCAGAGGGACGACTACAACCTCACCGCCCAGGAGGCCAAGGCCAAGAGGGACGAGTGGAACGACAAGGCCAGGATGATGAGGGAGCGCGGCGGTCTAGGAGACATCAGCGGAGCAAAGCAGATGGCGGAGACCTACCACCAGCAGATGGTCAAGTCCAACAATAGCGGCCAGGTCGTCCACCAGAAGATGCATCTCCTTTACGACGAGGCGGACGAGCTCAGGAAGCAGGCGCAGGTCTGCCACGAGCAGTTCCTCGATTGCAAGAAGGCCGCCGATGCGGAGCACGAGAAGTACATCCAGGCGGTCAAGAGGATCAACAGCGTCAGGGACAACCTTCCGGATTGATCATAATACGTTGACGCCGTTGGCGACGAGGATGTCCATGGCCTCCTCGGCCAGCATGGAGTCCTTGGCGGCGACGCAGTTCTGCATCACGGTAACCTTGGCGGAGGGGTTAGCCGCCCTCGCCAGTAAGGCGTTGGGAAGGACGTCGGTGACGGTGTCCAGACCGCAAAGCTCCACCTCGTCGTAATGCTTTAGAGCGGTGAGGAGGTCCGAGGACCCACCCGTCTCCTTCCTGATGATGCGGGCCATGGGGGAGTAATCGTTGAGCCTTCCGTAGAGGTCGGCACCGTGCGTGCCGCGGATGCAGTGCCTCACGGGGTTCCTCTTCCCTTCCGCAGTCCTCTCGTAGTCGTCCTCGAACAGGTTTATCAGGAAGAATAGGTCGCCGTTGGTCCTGAGATATGACTCGATCCTGTCGCAGATGTTCTTCTCGATCATCTTCGCATACGGGTGCCCCATGGGGCCGGAGACCATATCGTTCTGATAGCCGATGACGACCAGTGCCTTCATGCTCATACATGAATGTGTGTACGTAGAAAACGATATTGTTATTAGACATCGGCACATATGTCCTAGCAATCAGGATGGATCGGATGTATTTCGGAGTCCGCGATAGGATGTGTGTCTGAGAGATGGAACCTATAGTTATAGCGTACGCCGTAGCCATAGTCCTGCTTATCATAGTCTCAGCATTCTTCTCCATGTCCGAGACCGCTTTCACCAGCGTCAACGAAATCAAGCTGAAGAAGCTGGCCAACGAGGGCAACAAGAAGGCCCAGAGGACCCTTGACATCATCGGGAACTACAACAAGTTCCTGACGACCATCCTGATAGGGAACAATCTTGTCAACATCGCCGGCACCACCATCGCCACCACGATGTTCGCCATCCTTCTGGGAGCGGAGACCGGAGCGTTGGCCACCACGGTCATAATGACCCTGCTCCTGCTGATCTTCGGCGAGATCGCACCCAAATCGTATGCGAAGAAGGCGCCCGAGAAGGTCTGCATGGCGGTCTGCACGCTGATCCATTGGATCATAGTAGTATTCACGCCGATCTCATGGTTCTTCATGAAGGTGACCGCTTTCGTCGGGAGCACCGAGGAGAAGCCCATCACCGAGGATGAGCTGGAAGTGATGATTGACGAGATCCAGTCCGACGGTGTTCTGGAGAAGAGCGAGAGCGAGCTCATCAAGAACGCCATGCGCCTGGACGACATCACTGTTGCAGAGGTGTACGTCCACAGGGTGGACATCGTCGCCATCGAGGTGGAAGAGTCCGTGGAGGAGCTCGGGAAGGTCATAACCTCGTCCGGTTTCTCGAGGATCCCGGTATACGACGATACGATCGACAACATCATCGGCGTGGTCTACGCGAAGAACTACTTCACCAACACCGCGCTTGGGGTTTCGTTCTCCATTCGCGACATACTGATGCCTGTGAAGTACATTCCCGAGACGGTCAGTGTGGCCAATGCGCTGAGCGAGCTCCAGAAGTCGAAGATCCATCTCGCGGTGGTATTGGACTCTTACGGCGGCACCAGGGGCATAATCACCCTGGAGGATCTCCTGGAGGAGCTCGTCGGAGAGATCTGGGACGAGAGCGATTATATCCAGCAGGACGTCAGCGCCACGACCGGCGGAAGGTACATCGTGAAGGGAGCCGCCAATTTGGACGATGTGATGGACAACATAGGCATCCACATCGACAGGGAGGAGTACGACGAGCCTTCGGTCTCAGGATTCATAATGTACAAGCTGCAGAGGGCCCCGACCAAAGGCGATGTTGTGGATCTCGACAACGCCACCATCGAGGTCAAATCGGTGAAGGGCCACCGTGTGCTGGACTGCTCGATAACGGTCAAGAACGAGCAGCCTTGATGCCTTCCACGAATTCCCTCAGGACCCTGACGGCCACTTCCTTCTTCGCAGGGTGGGCCTGGACCTTTCCGAATATGGATATGACATCGCCGTGATGGGCGATCTCGTAGATGCCTTGGACCGCCTTCTGCTTGTCCAGGCGGATGTAGAACATGTCGTCCTCGTCGACGCGGTTGTCGATGTCCTCGAGGATGTAATCCAGGACCTCATCGCTCAGTTTGGAGAAGAGCTCGGTGAACTCCCTCTGCTTGGTGACCCTGGTCTCCAGGATCATCATGGTGTTCCCGTGCTCGCTCTCGCTGATCTCCTCCTCGAACTCGATCTCCCCGAGGAGCTCCTTCAGCGTGTCCTCTATGAGGTCCTGCCTCTCCGTGGCGTAGCAGAAGGTCTGCACCCTGATCCAATGGAAGGACGTCTGCATGCTCATTCCTCCTTGGGGAGCAGGTCCGCTATGGCCTGCGGGTCCTTGGATGAGAGGTAGTATACCCTCTTGCCGGTGACCTTGAGTCCGATGCCCATGTCCTCACCGATGGCCGAGTATGTATGGTACTTCACGCCCTTGAGTGTCCAGTTGGAGTAGTTTTTGATGACGTTCAGCTCGCCGACCCTGGTGTCGATGACCTGTTCCTTGGGGATGGACGTGGTACGTATGATGTACATTATGTCTATCCTGTCGGGGTACACCGTTACCCTGAACCTGAGGACGAACGCCAGGATGACCGCTATTATGACCACGACGCCGACGATGATGATGGCCGATTCCGGGATTCCGGAGTAGTAGACGTATCTGGTCACCACGATGGACAGCCAGGTGGCCGCCAGGACCAGCGATAGGATTATCGCAAGGTTCTTCGGGAGTATCATGCGCGATTCCTGGTATTCAGGTTCCATACGTGAGGGTATGGGTTGGCCGATAAATAATGCTCTACCGCTCGGTTGGGCCGTCAGGGGCGCCATATGCGATTGGAACGGTCCGGACATGTGTACCGCCAGCATTCTGGACGGCAAGGGCGTCTTTGCCCTCGGCCACCCAGACGGCCAGGTCGAGAAAAGTAAGGTTTATATGCGACTTATCTATCATCCGTTCTGTTGGTCCCGTAGCTTAGCACGGTTTGAGCGTCCGGCTGATAACCGGAAGGTCCTGAGTTCAAATCTCAGCGGGACCACTCACTTCTTCATACATGTCTCCTTGTGGGGGACCCCTTCTTTTCCACTCGTAAATACTTCTCGGGTCGCTTGATAACAGTATGTGCAGCGGCAACCGTCTGTTGTGTCCCAATTCGATGTAGAAATGATCCCGGGACCGTCATCCGGCCCCGGTAAGATGGTTCGGAGGATCGTCACTGCGGGTTCTCTTCTTTCTTTCCCTTGCGGAGGTTCGCGACCACCTTGGGGCCGAAGTGACAGATCAGGACGCATATGATCAACGTTGCGAAACCGATGGCTACCCTGGCCCCCATAGGCATCGAGGGGAACCAGCTAAGGTCGGTTATCGGCCAGACCGGTGTGATGATCATCTTCGCCACGAACCCATGGAGCAGCAGTATGCCCAGGGTGTGCTTTCCGACCTTCGCCAGAGCCTTTCCCAGAAGGGGAATAATCGACAGGAATTTCGCAAGGTAGAGGTAGACTACCACCATGAAGACAGCCTCCAGGAAGTACGGGAATACGGAGTATCCGCCGTATGCCCCGTAGATCTCCTCATCGAACTTGATGTCGGGGTGGAAGAAGAAGCACAGCACTACTCCGCACACGAGACAGATCAGGAGGGGTAGCCAGAATCCCTTGGTCCTGAACTCGAACCTCTCTATGGTCCCACCCAGGTCCAGTTTGGCGAGCCAGGCTCCGGCGAACATCAGCGCCGCACCCATTGGTGCGAGGTCGATGAAGAAGGGCAGCCTGACGTTGACGAACTGGGTCCAGACGCATGCTATGACAAGGAGTGCGACCACGGTGGCGATGACCTTCCACGCATCCTTCATGACGTAGTCGGCAAGTCCGTAGAATATTATGAACGCCATCATCATGGCCCAGAGGAAGTAGTATCCCACTTCGGGTCCGCATATCGGGAACGGTATGGTAGTACTAGGGTCCATGAAGGCCTTATTCAATCCGAATCCGTACTGGAACGAGGTCAGGATGCCATCGAGTCCGGCGTTTGTCCCGAAGGCGTATTCCCAGACAAAAAGGATACCCGTGAGGACCACGGTGCAGATTGCGATTGCGATCACGAGCTGTTTGACACGGGAACTGATGTTGTGCATGAATCCCCTGTCCGGCCTGTAGAAGTATCCTGATATGACGAAGAACGACATCAGGCCGATGTATACTATCTGAAGAACTAGGGCGGTTTCGGTGACCGCCTGATCGCCGACTGTATCCTTGTTGGTGAATATCAGGTGCAGCATTACAATAGCGAAGATGATGAACCCTTTCAGCACGTCGAAGGAACCGAGTCTCATTGACTGGTCTTTGCTCATACTTCTTAGAACTGAATATTTAATACTTAAAGTATAGTAATTTATGATGCAATATGATGCACTATGAATATTTTTGAGCATCAAGATGAAAAAGGAAAGGACGCTGGCCATAGGCCAGCTTGTGAAGAGTATCAGTCTATCTCGAGACAATACTTGGAGAGGTTCTTGCAGATGTCGAGGATCTTGCATTTGCCCTTGAACTCGAAGTGGGCCGTGTGTCCGTTGGCGAAATGGAGGTCCATCTCTGAGTCCGAGATGATTTCCGCGAACCCGGGAGTCTGCACGTCGTAGTATTGGATCATCTTGTAGGGCATGTTCGTGAAGAACTGTTTCTTTCCTGTGATCCCTTTGACGTCGACGAAGATGACCCTCTTGTTGGTGAAGACAACCTGGTCCCTCACCGTCTTGAAGGCATCCACTATCTGTTCGCCGTCTATCAGTAATGCGTAGATGTTCTTGTTGACCGACGTCGGGTCGATAGGCGTCAGGTCGAAATTGATGTCGGTATCGAAGCTGATTCCCATGGTATCGGTTGCGAATCGCACTATGGTTATTTGAAGAGGATGGTGGATTACAGGTCATGAGCAACAACTGTCCTTCATGCGGAGCGATGCTAACACAGCTGTCTAACGGGGATTCCAAGTGCGAATTCTGCGGGATGCTTATAAAATCAGGTGTCGACACCGTGTCTTTCGACACGCTCCTGGGCAGGGTCACCGAGGCTACGGGCTCGGGAAACATCGATCTGGCCAAGAGAATGGCCGACAAGCTCACAGAGGACCACCCTAGGAGTCCCCAAGCCTGGCTGGCCAAGGGGAACTGCTCCGTCAAGGCCGCCGACAGGGATTACGCATATTCCATGGCTGTCTCGCTGATGGGCGAGGATGACGGTATCATAATCGGATTCGCATGGGATCCCATGCTACTCAACTGGGGATGCAAGCTGGACCTGGACGGCACCATCGTCCCGCTTGGACCGGCCATGAGGTACAGAACCATCGTGGACAGGGGCGAGCACAGGGCTAGGCTGGAGAGCCCGAAGAACAGGTTATCTGCTGAGAAGACCCTGAAAATCGACCATCCAGTCGAGGTCGACATGAGGGCGAAGGTCGGAATCATCTGCAAGAGTCTCGTGATGGATGTCAAGGACCTCTGATAAGGTCGCGGATCGGATACTTATTTCGAATTCACTCAAGGAACGGATGTCACCATGGCGATGACAACTTTCGAGGACCTGCGCATCTTCCGCAGATGCCCTTACGCCTTCAAACTGGACAGGACGGAGGCTTTCCCGGACAAGCTGACGCTCCAGGAATGCCTTGATCGTTCCGTCAGGAACACGATCCACCGCTTCTCCAAGGCCCGCATACTCGGGGACAGGATGAAGGAAGACAAGGTCCTGGACATGTTCTGGAGCGAGTGGGATTCCGCTGTGGCCAAGGTCTACAATCCAATCAGGGAGGACACGATGGGCTACATCCGCATCGGCGAGAAGTGCATCAGGAACTTCATACGCCAATCCTCCCGCTTCGGGGCCGTGGACATCGTTGCCTCCAGGATGGAGGGCACCGTGGAACTCCCCGGGAAGAACAGCATAGCGATCACGATAGAGGAGGTCGGCAGGCGCGGGACCACCGCATACATAACCAGGTACGTCACGGGCCCGGAGGTCATGTCGAAGGAGCAGCTGGAGGACGACCTGGAGATGAGGGTCTGCGCCCTGTGGGCCATGGACAACCTCTCGGCGAGGGAGGTGGTGATGAGGTGGTCGTTCCTCGTAGCCGACCTGTGCACGGATGTGACGGCCTACCGCAGCGACTGCGAGAGGGCGGCCACCTTAGTATCCCAGCAGATCTCCCAGATCTCATCGTCGAAGGACCCCCTTCCCAGGGAGTCCGATTATTGCCAGATATGCCCGTACCAGTCCAGATGCCCCCGCTTCCTGCATGAGCTTTCCGTCAGGAAATCCGGCCCGGACGAGGGCGTGGAGCTGACCAACCAGTATCTGGAGCTGGAATCCAAGAAGCAGGCCCTCAGGAACAGAATCGAGCTCCTGGACGCGGAGCAGGATGCTCTCAAAGCTAGGATAGTGTCCTTCGCGGACAGCAACGGGTACATGTCCCTGGTCGGTGACGAGGGGAAGATCCTGATAAGGCATGAGAGCAAGGCCGAGCTGCCCCAGGACAAGACACAGGTCATCAAGAGGCTCAAGGAGATCGGGGAGTACGATTCCATATCGATGCCGAACTACTCCCGCCTGCGTTCGGACGTCGTGAAAGGCACCGCGGACCCCATAATAATCGCCATGTCTAACGTCTCGAGGGTGGATAGGATCTACGTGAAGAAGAAGGGCGAATGAGCCACAGCGCTTCCTCAGACCACTTTTCATTTGTTCATTTTATGATTAACCGACCGAGAAGTTTACATATTAGAACGTGTCACGACGGTCCAGTGATATGCTGAACCCTCTGCGGACATGCTCCGCGCGCACTCTGAGGGAAGATGCATGATCCACTCGAAAAGGCCGCTGTCCGGCCTGAGAGGAGGTTAACCTATGAATGCAAAGAAGCTCACACTGGTCATGGCGATCCTCGCAGTGCTCGCCATGTCCTCGCTTGTCCTAATCCCCGCCACAGGGAACGACGCCGCAGAAGCGGACGAAGTTCTCGCGGAAGAGGGAGAGGTCAAGGAAATTGATTATAAAGAGACGGAGGTGACTGGAGAGTATTCCTCCAGGAACATCTTCGACGAGACACAGATCGTCACAGTCAAGGACTACTGGACACTTACCAACGGCGCATATGTCGAGGTCTTCGGAAAGCTCGTCGTCCCCGCAGGGGCCACGCTGACCATCGATTCCGACGCCAACCTCATCATCTACGGAGAAGCGCAGATCGACGGAACGATCATCGTCAAAGAGGCCGGAAAGGATGGAGGACTCCTCCAGTTCGGCGGAGATTACGATGGCAAGTTCTACTCCGGAGCAGCCACCGTCAACGGAACCCTCGACATCGAGGGACAGGTCGACGTCTACGGAAACATCACGATGGCTCAGGGATCCACCGCGGTCGTCCAGGACACCGGTTGCCTCAGCACCTACAATGATTCCGAGATGGTAATCGCCGCAGGCGCTACAGTCACTGTCTACGGACTCCTCAAGTCCCTTGAGATCACGGTCCAGGGAACACTTACCTACGACTCCGAGGTCATCTACAACCAGGATTCACTCGGAAGTGAAATCACACTCAAGGACTCCGGAGTGCTCAACGTCAACAAGATCGTCATCAGCGGCAACACAATGCTGGGCATCGCAACCCTTCTCGTCTACCAGGGCGAGACCGCAGCAGTCGGTGTCGGACTGGCGGCATCCCCTATCACTCCCGCAGGAGAGGACAAGAACGCACACGTCGAGGCCACCTTCACCGGACTCAAGGTCGCGGCCGTCACCAAGGACAAGGTCGCCATGACGCAGGTCTCCGGTAACGTCGACATCACCAAGGAGTACATCTCCGAGTCCACCGAGGACCAGCCCGAGGGCATCTACGGAATGGCCGCCGTGCAACTCTCCAGCAACATCATCGTCGACGAGAGCCTCGTCATCGGAGAGAACGTCACGTTCTCCAACGACGAAAACCTCCTCGTGACCGGAAAAATCGATGCAAGGAACGGAACCTTCGAGAACGACGGTTCCACGGGAATCATCGATGTGGTCGGAGAGGGAATGATTGTCAACGACGTCAGGATCAACTCTGAGACCGGAATCAACGCCACCAGGTACATCAACGGGGACCACTACTACGTCGACATCGACGCAGCCATCGCACAGGCGGCAGACAAGTCCGTCCTGTACGTTCTGGGAACCCAGACCGTCAAGGCCGAGGATTCCTCCATGCCCGCAGGATCCAAGCTCGACCTCGCAGGCGCAGTCCAACTCGTCATCGGTGACGGACCGGGAGACACCCTGACCATCGCCGAGGGAGCGACCATCACCGGTATCCCCTCCATCGAGGGCAACAAGATCGATGTCGTAGGAACACTCCTCATCGAGAACCAGCTCAATGTCCCCTCCAACGTCAAGAACGTCATCGCAGCCGATGTCGTGATCTATGAGACCGACGCAGACGGAAAGCTCGTCCGCGACGGATGGGTCAAGTACACCAACGTCTACACCGCACTCGAGGAGGCCCAGGCCGGCGAGACAGTCAACCTCAAGAGGGACATCGTCGTCGACGGAGCGGACCTTGTCATCCCCGAGGAGGTCACCCTGGCCACCAACGCCTACGACGTCACCGTCAAGGCACCCTGGAAGATCATCGACAACGGTATCTTCGATGTCGATTCCGATTCCGCAATCATCGTCGGAGAGAAGACCGACAAGGCAGCAGCCTCCGAGGTCGTCATCAACGGTGTCGCCAAGAGCGATGCACCCTTCGAATTCATCACCGATGCCGGCAACGAGTACATCTCCGAGGGAGCGTACTACAGCATCACAACCAAGAAGGCCACGACATGGTACATCGAGCCCGTCGCCAACGCTGTCGAGGGAGTCGAGGAGTACGACGCTGTCGTCATCAACGATTACCCCACCACAATCCCTGGATTCTATGTCAGGGCCAACGATGGAATGATGATCGGCGACCTCAACCTCGAGGGAGTCAACACCGAGGAGACCAAGCAGCTCGTCGCGATGGTCGTCGAGACAGACCTCAACGCCAGCAACATCTACGTCGACATGGCAGTCGTCTACATCCTCGACGGAAAGTCCTTCAGCGGAATCATCTCCAACGGGGAGGCCACCGCCACCGTCAACGGAACCGGAGCCGGAGACACCGGACTCATGGTAAGGGAATCCTACGAGGACGACTACGAGTCCCTCTTCGTCACTGGAGACATCCTCGGAGCCAAGACCAACCTCGCACTTTCCGGAAACCCCATCGTCTACGACCTCAACGCTGAATCCGTTGTCATCAACGGAGACGTCCTGGTCGATGACAGGGGCGAGTCCGGTCAGTCGGTCATCACCAACCTCGATGTCATGGGATACCTCTCCGTCAACCCCTCGGCGACAGTCGAGACCGAGACCCTGAACGTCATGGGTAACGTCAAGGTCGTAGAGAGGGACGGTGCGACCGGTCTTGTCATGGCCGAGTTCATGTTCGTCGGAGTCGACAAGAACGGAAACCCCAGCGACTCCGGACGCGTCGACGGAAACTTCGAGATCTACGAATACGCTATCTTCAAGCCCGAGTCGGACATTCCCGAGTCCATCACCGAGGATCCCGCACTCTCCCCCACCGTCTTCTACGGGGAGGGAGACAAGGAAGTCGTGACCGTATACGCAGTCGCCGACACCGCAGCCGTCAACAGCCAGATCAAGATCACCGTCAAGAACGCCTGGCTCGGAGGATGGGTCACCGAGGACGGAGTCCCCGCCGACGATGCAGCCTTCGGAGAGTACCCCGCGGTCTACGCATTCATCCTGTACGAGATCTACCACCTCACGATCGTCGCCGACTACGGAGTCCAGAACGTCGCCATCAACGGCGTAATCATGTCCCACTCCGACATCGGAAACAACACCTACTACGCCAGCGTGAAGGCCGGTGACTACAAGATCACCGTCACCCTCGCCAACGGATACACCGGAACCGCAAAGGTGTCCCTCGTCGAGGACGGAAAGGTCACCGAGCTCACCGACGGAACCCTCAAGGCCGAGGGAACCCCTGACTCCATCTTGGGAATCCCCTACCACCTTCAGGTCTCCGGAGCAGAGGCAGCCACCGGCGACGTCGTCGTCCACGTGGATCCCTCCGACCCCGTCGTGGTCATCGACAAGCAGTCCGATGATTGGTCCATCTCGACCATCCTGATGCTCGTCCTGGTCATCGTCGTCGGTCTTGTCGCAGTCGTCCTCCTCCTCAGGCTCAACAGATCCTGATCCGAGTGAGAGAACGATATGAAACAGGGCCCCCCGAAAGGGGGACCCGACTTTCCATACTTCTGACAGAACTGTGATGCGAATGATGCCTGCTGAGGCATCGATATTGCAATCTCGTGGAGAGCTGGCGCTGTTCGGCACCGGTAGAATAAGCAAAAGGGAGAGGGGATCAGGCCGAAGCAGGTCCGGTCATCTGCCGAGCCTCTTGTCGATCTCCGCCCTGGTCCTCTCCATGTCCCTGCCGATGGAGTACTCGTCGGTCATGCGTGTGACTATGACTTCCCCTCTCTGGCAGTCCGGGTCGTCGGTGAAGCCTTCCAGGTCCCCTTCCAGGGTGAGATAGGACTCCTTGAGGGACTTCAGCGTATCCTCGTCGGTGGTCCACAGGCCCCTGGTCTCAAGCTCCAGCATCCTCCTCTCCAGGTCCTCGAAGGCGAAGGGGTTCTCCTTGCTGAGGAACTCCCTCACCTTGTCGTTCTCGATGTACTCGCGGACGATGCCGTCGAAGACCTTGTCATCGACGTCCTTGGATGTGATCTTCCATCCGTACAGCTTCTGGACCGCGCTCATCATGGCGGTGCCGCCCTTGTATCCGGCATCCATGTTCATCCTGATCCAATCAGGGTTCAGGACCTTCGCCCTCGTCAGACGGTCTATCTCGTCGGAGAGGGTCCTGACGGATGTCGTGCTCTTGGAGCGGGTGTCGCCGTAGTAAGCACGGACCTTCTTCCCGGTGAGGTGCTCGGATGTGAGCGCCAAGCCTCCCTGGGAGGTGAAGAAAGCCCCGCTGAGGAGCAGGTCCTTGTCATCGGAGGCGATCTTGTTGAACGTGGTGGACATCTTCGACAGCTGGTAGCCGAACTGACCGTGCATGGGCTTGCCCTCCTTCCCGACGCCATAGGCGTATCCGTTGTTGTTCAGGAAGATGTTGGCGAGGTCCGCATCGGTCTCCCAGGCGGACGCCATGACCGCATAGTACAGCCCAGAGCCCATTCCCGGGCCTATTCCGAAGATCCTGGACGTCGCCTCCTCTATGGAAGCGCCGGACATGACGGAGTCAAGCATGTGCGCATGGAGGTAGTTCCTTTCGATGGGTTCGTCCAGCTGGGCGACGGCCGTCAGCATGCTGTCCACAAGGTCCAGCCTGTCCTTGAAGACTGATATTACCGTCCCTGCGGGACGGACGATGACATCGATACGGGGATGGTCCATCTCCTCCAAGGGGACGATCTTGAAATCCGTGATCCTGCCGTCTGACGACCAGACGGGTTCGACTCCTATTAGCGCCATGATCTGGCCTATGAGTTCTCCGTCCGCGATGGTCAGGTCGTTGCTCATCCATGAGAGCGCGATCTCCTCGGGGTATTCCCCGGTATCCTCCAGATATCTTCCGAGGAGCTTGTCCGCAAGGTCGCGTCCTACGGCATAGGACACCTTGGTGGGGAGCAGCGCTGGGTTCATCCCATAGAGGTTCCTTCCGGTGGGGTAGATGTCTCCCTTGCCTCTCAGGACGTTCCCTGCGGGACCGGGCACGGTGAACCCGCCTTCCAGAGCGTTGACGAGTGAATCCATCTCGTTGCTCTCGCGGACCGAGGCGATGAACTGCGAAGAATCATTCACTATTCCGAGGATCTCGCCCCTGTCATGACCTTGGAAACCGTCTGCGATGTCCTCCGCGGCTTCCCCGGACAGGACCTTCTCCGCAAGGAATGTCAGCTCCTCGTAGGCGAGGTCCGGATGATCGTAGACTAGATATTCCGCGATCATGGCGACCTCGGTGTCATGGTCAGGCATCTCTCCGTAGACGTGGCCGGCTCCCTCCACCATTGTGGACGATATGGACGACACATGCGCCCTCAGCGTGGAGATGATGTTGTCGATCGGTCCGTCCCAATCGATGGTGAGTATGATGTTGCTCTCGTCGAAGGCATCCTTGAGCTCTTCCCTGTACGATGAGATGTATGCCTGGTCCTCGTCCAGCGGGTTGAAGGAACCGAGAACGTCTGAGAGCCTCCTGAGGCCCTCGTCCATCCTGAGCTTGGACGATACCGAAGGCATGTGCCCGAACATCGTGGCGTGCGCCCTGCGCTTCGCTATGCTGGCGTGGACGAGGTCGCACGCATCGAACACGTACAGGTTCGGCATGGATCCGATGCAGATGTCGGGATAGCATGTCCCCGACAGCCCGTTCCTCTTCCCGGGCAGTCCCTCCAGGGATCCGTGGGAGCCGATGCCGATGTACGCATCCGCCTTCCAGATCCTGTCCAGGTACAGATAGGTCGCAAGATAGTGGTGGTTCGGCGGGCATATAGGGTCGGTGAGGACCTTGCAGTACTTCCCGCTGCATTCCCTTCCGACGCATCCGCGCTTGGGCTGTATCATGACCAGCGCGTTGCCGAACCTCAGGCCGGCAATGATGATCCTTCCGTCGTGGAGCATCCCCTCTCCGGGAGGCTCGCCCCAGACCCTGACGACATCGTCGCGGTTCTTCCGGTCCAGCGAATCGAACATCCTGCGGTACTCGTCGGCATCCATCTCGTAGACGGACCCCTTGGAATCCACGGTGTCGTCCACCGATGTCCATCTGAACTCCGGGTAGGCGCGCTTCTGCAGGAACATGTCCCTTAGCGCCTCTCCCGATTCTGGGACTTCGACATCGTACCCTTCATACTTCAGACGGCGTAGTATCCTCACTGTGCTCTCCATGGAATCCAGGTCATGGGCGAGGCCCAATGTGGCCTCCACGGTGGAGCAGGGGCCTATGTTGAGCATGATCGCCAGTCTCTTGTCCTTGTTCGCCTTGTACCCGAGCATGGTCCTGCTGCGGATCCTGGACGCTATCTTCCTGCATCTTTCCTCTATGGGGGCGTAGTCCGAGAGCGTGGATTCCTCGATCATCACGCTCATCGGTATGGGTTCGATGTATCCTCTGATCTCGGGGACCGTGATCCTGGTAGTTTCGAGGGAACCGATGCCGTTGGATGTTACCCAGTCGTCGTAGGTCATGCCGCGGAGCTCCATCGGGCAGAAGACGGGTATGTTGAGCTGTCTGAACAGCTCCCCCAGCGTGACGGATCCTTCGCCGGTGTCGATCCTCTCGTCCAGCATGTACGAGTTGATTATGAAGGAGTCTATCAGAGGTCTTCCGTCCTGTGTGAGCATATGGTAGAACGAGGATGCGAATCCCCAGGCGCCGAGGGATGGGTCGTCCTTGGGCTTGCTCATAAGGCACACCACGTTCATCCCTGCGTTTTCGAGGCTCTTGAAGAGGAATCTCCTCATGCCGAGGTTGTCAGCCGCCCAGGCCTCGCGGGAGAGGGTGATTCCCACCGACGGTCTGGAATCGTCCCATCCGTACTCCTTCCTGTATGAGTCCATGTCCTGATGGACGGTGTTGGAATTCAGATCGACCAACCCGTGCCATGGGACCTCGATGTGGGGTCTGATTTCCACATCGTATGAGAACAGTCTGTTCAGAAGGTAATCCATCAGGCGGTCGTAGTTCTCCTGTCCGCTGTTGGAGATGTATTCGTAAGCTCCCTTGGCCAGTTCCTTGTCCACGGTGTTGAGCATCCAGAGCCTGGGGTCCTTGCCAACTGAGAGGATGGTCCTGGCGCCGATGGATTCCACCCCGTTCCTGAACAGATCGAAATCCGCCACGCTCGGCATGGTGATGACCAGCAGGTCCGGGCTGTCATGCTGCCTAATCTCGGAGACCGCTTCATCCAGTGTGAGCCTCGCCAGGTTGTACGCATCCAATCCTATGAAGTCGTATCTGGATGCGGCTTGCGTCATCATGTCGATCTGGTTCGAGGTGGCCAGGAATGTTACGGATATCCTCTGCATGGATTAATCATCCGACTATCCGTCTGCTGATATTTACCGCTGTCCGATGGTACTACGGGAAGGGTATGTGATGAAGTAAAAGAAGGAAGATGCCCGGAGGCATCGTTTGGATGGTCAGGCCCTGTTGAACTTGGTCTTGTCGTTCTTGCACCTGGGGCAGTGCCAATCGTCCGGCAGGTCCTCGAAGGCGGTCCCCGGAGGGATACCGTTCTTGGGGTCCCCGACCGCAGGGTCGTACACGTACCCGCATATGGAGCAGATGTACTTGCCGGTGGCCGTCTTGTAGACGATCTCCCCGACGGGGATGGACTCCGGTGGGTTGGCGAGGTCGATGATCTTCCTGTTCTCCAGGTTCTCGGGGCCGAGGGGGGTATGCGTGGAGAGGTACACCGTGGGGTTCTTGGATATGAACTCGCGGATCCTGTCCAGGGTCTCCCTGGCGGCGGCCCTGTCCTCGTAGACGACGGACAGCTTGTTGGCGTAGAGCGCCTCGTCGGTGTAGGTGATGTCGCCGTGCATCATGTAGTAGACGCCGTCATTCTCTGCGACGACGATGCTGTTGCCCTTGGTGTGGCCCTTGGCCTCTATCAGATAGATGCCGTCCCTGATCTTGGTGCAGGCGGGGAAGTTGTGGTACGGGCCGTCGCTGTACGACACCCTGATGATGTTGTCCCCGGTGAGTTCCAGCGCATCCGCGTCCTCCGGGGATATGTACACCTTGGCGTTGGGGAAGCTGCGGATCTCCCCGGTGTGGTCGTCGTGCTTGTGCGTGATCAGGATGCGAGTTACCTGGTCGGGCGTGTAGCCCAGGTCCTTCAGGGACGAGACGTAGTCCTCCACCCTGCTGCCCATGTAGATGACCGTCTTGTCATCGGGGACCGCATCGGGGGTCTCCAATGGCATCCCGGTGTCGACGAGGATGACCTCGTCGCCCGTGTCGATGACGTAGTTCTGGAGGCTGGAGCGGTATTTGACCGCAGGGTCGAAGGCCTCCGGGCCCTCCTCTCCGCCCATGGCGAAGCCCTGCGTCATGAACCCTTTCTCGTACAGCCTCACGGCTTGGATCTTCATCTGACCACTGCTCATTTGTCGGCGGGTTCCCACTTGCACCTGACAGGTGAGACGATGGTACCGTCCTTCTTCATCTCGGCGAACGCCTTGTCCACCGCTTTCCTGTCGAGACCTGTGAGCTCTGCCACCTTTCCGGCGTTGAGGGGCTCTCCGGCCTTCTTCATGGCTTCCAAAATGATATCTCTGTCACTCATTCAGACACCTTAGAATCTGTATCATATGCGGTAATAAAAACATCGTTAAGTTCCCTCGGATGCTGCGGAAGAACCGCAGCATCCGAAGAGTTTGAAGGTGGAATGATCCCCGCAGGGATCATTCCGATGTCTTGCGGCAGACCAGCACGGGGCAGTACGCCATCCTGACCACGGTCTCCGCTACGGAGCCCATCAGAGCCCTGTTGAGGTTGGTGCGTCCCAGCGATCCGCAGACGACGAGGTCCGCGTTCCTGGATTCGTTGACGATCTCCTCGGCCGGACGTCCGAACACGACCTTCGTAGTGACGTCTATCCCGTTCTCCCTGGCGAGCCCAACGACGTAGTCGAGGGCGTCCTTGGATGTCTCCAAACCGGCCTCCCTCATCTTCTCGGCCACGAACATCCCTTCGCTCAATCCGGCATACCTCTCCACATCGATCACGAACATGGCTGTGATCGAAGATCTGTTCTTCTTCGCGATGTTTATCGCATTGTTGACGGCGAAGTTGCTGTTCTCCGACCCGTCGGTGGGGACCAGGATGGTGGAGTACATGCTGAAGTCATCTGAAATGGGCCTCTCGGCCTTCACAGTCTCAGTGAGGACGGTGGCGGATTCCGTCGTTCCGGATCTTCTCTTCTCGAGGAGTCCTTTGACCAGGAGGACGAGGAACAGGACGAATGCTACGGCGGCCAGCATCCCGAACACGTTCATGTACCTGGATCCGAGCGCCACGTATACCGCGGGGATGATGATACCGGATGAGAACGTCGCGATGTTCAGGAAAACCGCATACCCTCCCATGACCTTCCCTGAGGTCCTGGCCGTGGAGAGCCTAGAGAGCGCTCCGATGACGGTGGGCATCAGCAGCCCAAGGCTGAATCCCACGAGGACCATGCTGATCACCAGCACCGCCAGGATCAGTGTGGTGTCTTCGAGCATCCCGGGGACGTACATGAGGACCATACCGACGGCCATCATCAGGAAGGCGTAGGTGTAGGCCATCCCTTCGCTGAGCTTGGCCGCGGAACGGCTGTATACCAGGCTGAAACCGGCCTGGGCGACACCCGTAATCCCCAGGAGCACTCCCGCCAGAAGGCCGGCGGAGCTCACCAGCTCCTCGGAGATCTGGGGTATGTAGTAGGAGAAGTTCGTGGGCATGGAGAACATCAGGAACATCTCCGCGAACACCGCGAAATAGCAGAAGGCGATCTTGCGGCCCCTGCCGGGGATGTCCGCTTCCGCCGCATCGTCCATGCCCGCGCCGTTATGCGCGGGCTCCCTGACCGAGAACAGGGCAGTGACTATGATCACTGCGCCTATCAGATAGATCAGGAAGGGGTAGTTCCATCCGATGTCGGCGAGGCTACCTCCGATGGTCTCCAGGATCAGTGTACCGACCCCTATGGCGGCCGACTGGTATCCGATGACCTTGACACGGTCCCTGCCGCTCCAGTACTCCCCGATGAGGGCGGTGCTGGTGGACGATATTCCCGTAAGCCCTATTCCGAGGAGGAAACGGCAAATGAGGATCTGCGTGAAGTCATGCAGGAAGAACGGCAGCACACCCATTGCCGTGAAGATGATGAGTGAGAGCAGCAGAATCTTCGCCTTCCCGAAGCGGTCGGCGAGGAAACCCATGAGGAAACCGAACACCGCCACCGACAGGGCGGGCAAGGCGATGATCAGGGCGGTCATTGAACCGTCGTCTATGCCGAACTCCTGCCCTATGTAGTTCAGGGCCGGGGCGACCGCGGCGGCGCCCATCAGGATGACCATGGAAGACAGCAGTATCGTCACCAGGGTCAATGCATTGGGGGTGAACCCCGTTGATTTGTTCATAAACCCGCGCGAAATCCGGGCCGCTATTAAAGCGTTGCCGACCGCTGGCCATGACGTATTGTCGTACTACGGACCGGCTAGTTCCGGGCAGGACTGCCGACAGTCTGAATTTCTGACTGATGTGTCGGATGGCCAGCCAGATATGTAGGGGGCGGTCGGCGATGCAATGTGTGTGCCGGGATGCCTGCAAAAGTGAGCGATCCTGAATTTGATGAGAAGGTGGCCCTTCAGGACTCCACGATGTCGATGAGTTCCTTGATCTTCTCGGCGGCCTCGCGGCCCTTGTCGGTCATGACGATGACGTTGGAGATCGTCCTGGCGGTGTGGAATATCTTGATTATCCCCAGATTCTCCAGGTCCTCGAGCTTCGTGGCCATCCCGCTGCTGCGGGAGATGTCGTTGTAAACATCGCTTTTCAGCACCGGGGACATCTTGTCAAGGTAGAGGATCAGGCTCAGGACGTACTTCCCTTCCAGGGCGTCCATTAGCGTGCGGTTCTCGGACTTGAGCTTCCTGCGGTCGGCCAGGATCTTCTGCACGTCCGGAGGGAGTTCGTCGAAGGAGTTCGGCTCTTTGTTGACGTTGCTGCGGGCGTCTAGGCTTGCGCCTATGGGTATGGTGGTGCGGTCGCCCCCCACCCTTGGACTCCCTACAGGATTGGTGCTGTCAGATTGAAGCCTATATGCCATACACACATCAAATTCGCATGAAGTTTTAAGTCTGGTTAAGACAGACAGGTTTGAGTACAATCCAGATTCATAGGAAGTCTATGATTGTTAGATTCATATTAATGCTGAACAATAATGACGCAATCATAATGTGCGTACATATTGTAACACAAAAGGTGTAATAGCGTGTGCACCGTGCAGCTGATATTTTTCATCTAACTTTTTGACCCCTTTAATACGGTTCCAAGGATAGAACATCCGTCACGTCTATCATCGCCTTTGAGGAAATAAGGGGCCTACGGGCGTAGATAGATGTGACGCCGATAGCAAAAGGCCCCCGGGTCCATCGTTAGGGTGATGGGATCCGGAAGTATGGGCTGAGGATTTTCGACATCTCCTTCCAGTGTTCTGGAGGGTTACCCGGTTCAGAGGCCGAGTAGCTATGCAAAAAAGGAGAAATTTGAATGAATGCAAAAACGACTAAGTTTTTGGCAGTGCTCGCGGTCCTCGCGATGGCATTCGCCGGAGTCGCTGTTCTTGCACAGGAGCAGATCAACGATGCCGACG